>CEQE01147908.1_pt1 | contig 51532 bp, 38 predicted proteins | sample 356201 | NCBI WGS metagenome assembly CEQE01 (sample SAMEA2619970, study PRJEB7988) | marine metagenome | biome: marine biome (ENVO:00000447); feature: mesopelagic zone (ENVO:00000213) & marine oxygen minimum zone (ENVO:01000065); material: "saline water (ENVO:00002010), including plankton...
CGTTGACAAGGTCACGTGCTCTTCAGCGATTTAGAGGTGACTAAGCGATAGGTGTGGGGTGCCGGCCATCTCCAGCTAATTGCCCTTGAACTCTGCATCTCTCTTCTCGAAGAAAGCTCTGACACCTTCGGTCCGGTCCTCTGTTAAAGCGGACAGCGTATTCTGATCGGAGTCCATATGCATGATCGCCTGGTCCAGGGCAGAACTGATCACATTGATGCTCTGTTTGATCATCTGTACAGGTATCGGTGGCCGCCGGGCATACTCCTCAGCCATCTCAAAGGCCTTGTCCATCAACTGATCACGCTCGACCACCTCATCCAGATATCCCCACGCCAACAGGGTATCGGCATCCTCCCGGTTTCCCAACATGACCATGCGTTTCGCTCTGGCAGGCCCGATGAGATGCACACACAGCGGCAACGCTACCCATTGCAGATTGATCCCCAGGTTGACCTCAGGGTAACCCATGAAGCAGTCCTTCGATCCAATTCGGAAATCGCAGGCGGTGGGAATACAAGCGCCCCCACCCAGAGCGGCGCCGTGAACCGCAGCAATCGTGACCTGGTTGATTTCAAATATACTTCTGATCATGCGCGCACCCAGGCCGGCGTGTCTTCTCTGCAATAGCCTTGTTGGACGGCTATCGCCGGCGCCAGTGGCCTTCAGATCGGCACCGGCACTGAAGTGTTTACCCTCGCCGGCAAAGATCACCGCTCGGGTCTTCTCGTCATATAGAAACGACTTCGCCGCCTGCTCAATCTCTTCCATGATGCCACCATGCAGGGCATTCATTCGGTCCGGACGATTCAATTTGACCACAGCGATCTGATCGCGCTTTTCTATCTTCACAAATTCAAAGTCCATGCGCCTCTCCAGACGATCAGCCGTCAGTATCTTTCTCCGGTTCCTTTTCCTCTTCCACCATGTCAGCCAGAGTCTTGGTGAATTCATCGAAGGTAAATTGAGTCACCTCAAATACCCAAGCATCCAGATCCTTCTTCAGGCCGGCGACCTCTTCAGCGAGGTCAGGCTGATTCGATCCTTCGTCGGTCTCCGATCCGGACGCAGGCGCTTCGTTCGAATCCGGCTCATCGCTGTCGTTAGCCACGACCTCGCTCGCCTCACCTGCATCAACGGCAAAGCTGAGATAATACTGACCATCCATCTCTTTCGTCAGCACGCTGACGACAAGACCGTTCTTGCACCAATACTCGGCCTTGCCACTGTCGCTCAAGTCAAACCCATCGGCCTTTCTGACATCCTTCAGACGCACGTTGACCAAGGATCTACCCAGCGCATTGGCAACCGTTCCGTACTTCAGCTTCTTGTCTGCAGGTAGATCGACAACTTCGAAATTCTCGGCCTCGCCACCTTCACGCACAACGGTCAACTGTTCACCGGACGCACTTGTGTGGGTGACTTTTCTGACTCGTTCCGAATCTATGTTGATGATGGCAGGTTCGAGCCACTCCTCGGCATCGGTCTCCACATCAAGCTGTGCGTTCATTAACCAAGCCTGCTGCTCGCCCAGGAATCTGAAGTACTGCCCACTCCTGCTGCTGGCCGCTTTACCAACCAACAGTTCACGTGGCTCCTGGCCACCAGTGACGATCTTGAGTTTAACGGCTTCGCTTTCCTGATCATCAAGATCACGCAGACCAAGGCGATCGAAATATTCCGGCTTACTGGTTTTGCGTTCCGCAAAATCTGCCTCGGTCAGGTTGTCTAGGAGACTACTCAGTTTGTCGAAGCTGGCTGGATATCCATCTCGGTTCGTTACGACCCAGCCATCCTCAAGCAAGGCCAAATTGATCTCGTCTTTTCCGGTTACGATGTCGACCTGTCGGAGCTCGCCTAAGGCATCGTTCAGGCCTGGAAACACGGGGGTGCCCAGGAGCGGATCAACTGGTTCCGTCGACCGGCTCGAGGCGAAGACGATCACCACCGAGACAGCGATGATGGCTGCTAAAATACCTATGGTTTTACTATTCATTTTTCCAGCTACAACCCCTTATTTCAGACTGTCACTGATCGGATATGGAATTACCCACACGCCGCTTCAAGCGAATGTAATTCATGGCGAGCACAAACAGTGTCAGCAGGATGGGAATGAGTGCGATGTTGATGAACTTTAAGGTCGTTCCCAGCGCCTCAATGTCTTTGTCCAGTTGGTGACGCACGTCCCTCAACTGTTTTCTGATCTGAATCTTTTCATTTTGGAACTGTACCAATGCGACTTCCTGTTCTTTGCTCAAAGACAACAGATTCTGGTCTTTCTTGCTCTGCTGTAACTCTGAAAGCTTGCTTTCGGTTTCCGTCAACCGCACCTGCAAGTCGTTGGCGCTCTGCAGGTAACGAGCTTCCGCCTCTCGTTTCAGATCCTGCACGACTGCGAAGGGCCTGGAAAAACGACCTCTGCTCCTGACACTTATGAGATCCGAACTTCCGGTAAGGTTCTCAAGTGAATTCACTACGAAGTCGCTATTGTCAGCGAACGGCGATGCCAGTCGCTGGCCAAAGAAATTCTGCACCTGCACCCACAACCTGTCCGAGAGCAGATCGGTGTCAGCTACCACGATCACATTTATTGCATCAGCGTGAGTGACGGTCTCGGTTTCCGGTTCGGCTCCCTCGATGCCATCCGGGAAAGCGCTGCTCGCGGCGCCCGTGATTCTGGCCGCAACAATGTACTGTTCACCCGTTGGCTTGAAACTCTTCTGCAGATCACTTGGATCGCTGAGGAATTGAAACTGGAAGCTCTCCAGGGGCATTGCATAGGGACTTGAGGTTATTATCGGAATGATCGTTGTACCGGCATCATCCTTGCGCTCGAGAATTCCGGCAGTAGCCATATTGATACTCTCGAGCGAGGCGGTGATAACATCATCCGCCGCGAAGTTGGCCGGCTGCAATCCCTGAATTCCCAAGTGTCTAACGGGTTTGGCCGTAGGGCCCGCACTTACCGTCAGCGCAGTCTGTGAATCGCCCAAGATGGAGTTGGCTTTCAGCTCGAGCCCCCAGGCGCCGAGCAGACGATTCAGCTCCGAGCTCTGTTGAGTCGGTGGTGTTGGCATCCTGGGATTCGCCTGCGGTCTGTCCGTTTCAGCCAACGGGTCGACAAACACCAGCAAATGACCACCTTTCAATACAAACTGATCGATCGCGAACATGGTCGTTTCTGACATGTTCTTGGGATGGACCACCATGAGTACGTCGAATTTCTCGTCAATCGCATCCACCGATATGTCGACGCTTTCAACTTCGAAAAGCTGTTCAATCTGGCTAACCACCATCCAGGGGGGAGTCGACTGAAAAGTCTGCATATTCATGTCGCCCTGAATCTTGAGCCCGGACATCAAGCCAATCGTCGGTTTCTTCGTCACCGTCAGGCTGTGTAACAGTTTGCTGATCTCATACTCCAGAAGTTCCTCCTTGTCGGGCTGAAAAAACGGAATAACGGCCTGGTCATCCAGAGTATTCGTACCTGCGAGTCCGAGGTAGAGTTCGTCGCCGGAAGCATTCACCGGCACTCCCTGCAAGCCAAAATCAGCAGCCCTGTCCTCTGCTTCTGAAAATGGTTCCGGATCGATAATATGCAGCTTTATCTTACCGTCGCCATAGAGGGCATACTCCCCGAGCAACTCCTCAACTCTCTTGGAGAACGTGCGCAGACTGCTGAGATCCTCACTTGCCTCGTCAGAGAAGAAGAAGTAGAAATTAACAGTCTCATCAATGCCATCGATGATTGCCTTACTACCTTCAGAGAGCGTGTATAGATTGTTTTCGGTAAGGTCCACTCGGAGGGTACTGAAGAACAGGTTATTGATCACCGTGAACGCTAGAAATGCGAAGACCAGTAATACCAAACCGCTGGTCGAGAATACTTTATGTTTCATCAAGAATCTTCCTAATCAGCCTGTTGCAGTTCTATTACGATGGCAGTGGCAAACAACCAGCAACCCATCAGGGACACGAAATACAACAGGTCTCTGAACCCGAACACACCTTTTGATATCGAAGAAAAGTGGGTCAGGAAACTGAGAGAGGCGATCGCATCCACCACGATACTTGGCGCCCAATCCTTAAACACATTCAACACCAGGGGAAATCCACTCAAGATGAACAGGAAGCAGATCACGACACTGAGGATGAAGGCGATCACCTGACTTTTGGTCAGCGCTGACATGCAGGATCCAATTGCCAGGAAACTGCCGGCCATCAGCCAACTGCCAAGGTAGCTCGCGAATATGACGCCATTGTCGGGATCACCCAGATAATTCACGCTGATCCACATGGGTATCGTCAACAGGAGCGCCAATCCGATGAAGGACCAAGCTGCCATGAACTTCCCCAGTACCGCATCCAATTTGGTGATGGGCAACGTCATCAGGAGTTCGATGGATCCCGACTTGCGTTCTTCCGACCACAGACGCATGGAGATCGCAGGCACCAGAAACAGGTAAAGCCACGGATGGAAGTTGAAAAAGGGCACCAGGTCAGCCTGCCCCCTCTCATAGAAATTGCCAAGATAGAACGTGAATACGCCGGCCAGCACCAGAAAGATAACGATGAACACATAGGCGAGCGGCGTGGAAAAATAGCTGGCCAACTCACGTTTGAAGATTACCACCATCTCCATCAGACAGCCTCCTCGGTGATCTTACGGAAGACTTCATCCAGCCTGCCTCGTTCAACATATAGCGCATCCACCTGCCAACTTTCCTGTCTGGCAAGTTCACTGACCTGCTCATAGATGGACTGTCCTCCCTGCGTCAATACAGTTAACAGCGTGCCGTCCTCGCTGACCTCTACCTCCGATACGCCGGGAAGCTCGCTCAGTTTCGTCTCCACGCTCTGCTTTTCGGTGAGATGCAGGGTGACCGCGTGGGCGTACCGCGATTTGGCCTCAAGTTCGGCAGGTGAGCAATCGGACACGATCCTGCCGTTAGCGATGATGGCTGCGCGGGTGCATACTGCCGTCACCTCTTCTAGTATGTGTGTAGAGATGATCACGATCTTATCTTTGGAAAGACCGCGGATCATGTTGCGAACGTGGTGCTTCTGGTTGGGATCCAGACCATCGGTGGGTTCATCGAGAATCAGCACTTCCGGATTGTGGATGAGTGCCTGAGCCAACCCTACACGGCGTTTGAATCCCTTTGAAAGCGTCTCTATCTTCTGTGTCAACACGGATTCCAGGCCCATGGTCGTGACGACCCTGGCCACGCTCTGCTGTTTTTCAGTGCCCAGGCCTCGTATTTCAGCGATGAATTCCAGAAACTGAAGTGGGTTCATGTCTTCATAGCATGGCGCCCCTTCCGGCAGGTATCCGATCCTCTTCTGGGCCTCAATCGTGTGCGTACCGATATCGAAACCGCAGACGGAAATCGAGCCGCTGCTGGGGGCGAGGAATCCAGTGATCATCTTCATGGTGGTTGACTTGCCGGCCCCGTTGGGGCCGAGAAAGCCCAGAATCTCGCCCGCCTGCACGGTGAATGAAATATCATCTATGGCAGTCAACTGACCAAAGTGTCTGCTCAAATTCACAATTTCTATCATCTGGAAAAGGACCGACTGACAGTTCAAAAAGTGCGTAAGGTTACCCAATCCAGAGCCTGAATTCAAAGGCTCTCGACTCCGTCTACACCATAGGAAACGGGGGACGTGGAGATTGTAGCTGTGTGGACGTGGAGATTGGGAAGGAAGTGTGGTTGCGAGAGAGGGTCTGCGAAAGGATCAAATAGGGGATTTTAGGCAGCAATCCCCTTTTCTGATCACTTGTCTACCCTGGTCACCCCGGTAAATACACCGTATAGGTGTCGCGGCGAATATAGGTGGCACGCCGCGTTGATCTTCTGCGATAGGTAGACGGCTTCAAACACTCCCTCAGGAAGCGTTTCAGATTGCGTCTTCGTCGCTGACGTCGATCCTCTCCGGAACGACGCTCTACAAAGGTGGCTTTGTGCATATATCGCTCCCGAACTGTTGCCCGCTCATACTACAACGGATTTCTCAAATCGTTTCTATCAATTTCGACTAAGAGAATACACCCATATATCACTTACACAACAGAATGTTGACTCGTTATCTAACAGTTTACTTTATGAATTCGGCATAACCATCTGACACAGTTGAGGAAACTCGCAGACAGACTCAGTTCACCGAAAATCTGCAAATTACGCGTTTACAAAAAGATACAGTTGCCGATCCGCGACCCGGGGCAAGAAGCCATTCCGCCGTGATGGCACTCTTGTGCATCTACTGACATTTATGACCGTCGCCTGCTCATAAACCTGACCGGATAGCTTCTCACTCATCTGATAGAATTCGGGGCTCTCCACTCGAATCAGAAACAGGCCTGGTCTGCCGGGATCACACTCCACATGGCTACACGAATTACCAAAGAGGAAGCGCTTTCGTTCCTGTTAAACCATCTCGTGATCGAGCAAGGGCAGAGCATTACACTGGATCAGATGTCACTGTTCGAACTCATGACGATCGCGACTCTAGGCGCGGAAAAGATTAACAAGGAAGAGGAAGCGATTCCCCACGAAGTTCTGCAAGAGTTGGCCGGCAGCTTTGGCAGCGACTGACATGCCGCCTGCCCCACACAGGCACTTGTGCCGGCTCCGCCTTTATTTGCTTGACGAGCGATGGATGCAACATTGATCAGGACGCCTGCAGCAGTGATCTTCGATCTCGACGGAACGCTGCTCGACACGGAGCCCCTGTATACACAAGCGGCCCAGACGGTCATGGCGCCCTATGGGAAGACCTTGGACGCGGCCCTCAAACGCAAGATCATGGGGGGAGATGCCAGAAGGAGCGCCGCCACAGTGATCGAAGAACTGGACCTGCCAATGACCGTGGACGAATTCCTGCAAAGTCGAGAAGCGATTCTACTGCAACTATTCAGGTCCGCTCCTGAGATCAATGGGGCGGGCGACCTCGTCAGATCCCTCGCCAGAATAGCGATGCCGCTTGGCCTCGCCACCAGTTCTCGTAGCGAGTGGTGTAATCTCAAGCTGCAGGACAGGGAGTGGGCCGAGTGCTTCAACGTAAAGATCTGTGGCGATGACAGCCGTTTGAAAAACCTGAAACCTGCACCGGACATCTTCCTCATCTGTGCCCATGACCTGCAGGTCGATGCCACAGCCTGTATCGCGTTTGAAGACTCCCCCAACGGAATACAGTCCGCTTTGGCCGCTGGTATGACCGTGATTGCGGTCGACAGCCCGTTTGTGGGCAGATCCGATCTCGCGGATGCGGCTCTGATTGTCGAAGATCTTGTCGAAGCCCAGCAACTGCTGCCAAGCTGGTCCTGATCGCGCCCCTCTGAATCGGGCAATCGCATCTGTGGTTGCTTAAATCCCCGATTATGTCTGTACTTAAGTATACAAGTGCAGTTTTGGTAGTAGCAGTTCTGCTGCAGACGTTGTCGCGCCTGCAAGAACTCATTGGCGAATCAGTTTCGGTATATGACCATTTCAAGCAGATTGTGGGTCACCCTCGGTATTACGGTTCTTGTACTGTCGTGCAACATCGTGCTGACCTCGGTGTTGATCGATGAGAGCAACGCCGACCTGGCGCAGATCGTTGCTATCGACAAGCCCTTGGAACAAAGCGTTTTGCAGATGGGGCGGACCATCCGCACCAGTTCCGAGGAGATTGTGCGTTACGTCGCGGATCAAGACGAACAGCATCTCATCAACATGCTGGCAGCCCGATCTGAATTCGAAAGCGCAGCCGACCGTTATGATCAGCTCGACCGCTCAAACGGGGGTCAACAGAATATGGCAGGGGTTCGGCTGGCGTACCAAGATTTCACAAGCCTTGCAGATGAGATCACTTCGTTGACACTGCGACACTACGATACTGTTAGCACAGGCAACGAGCACACCGACGACACAGATCCTCTGCAGGAATGGCTCACCAGAGTGACGAGCGCAGAGATTCGCGTGATAACGAGCCTGGACGATCTCCTGCACACGCTGATCGATAGCAGCAGCAGCCACGTAGCCGGTGTCGGGAAGACCCTCTCACTCTACCTGACCTTTGCCACGGTCATGACCATTGTCATGTTCCTCACTATTAGCGGCGCAGTATACGTCGTCACCATCTCTATCGATCGGGGTTTTAGCAAGCTGCTGAGAGACACCTACCGGATCACCAGGGGGGAAAGCGACCAGAGGATAGAACTGGACAACAAGGATGAATTCGGACTGTTGGCGGACGCGTTCAACGAGATGCTCGGATTCCGTGATCATGCGCAGGAGGAAAAAAACAGGATCGAACCCCTCCTGCTGCACTCTCAGAAGATGCAGGCTGTGGGTCAGCTGGCGGGCGGTGTCGCCCACGACTTCAATAACATCCTCACCGTGATAATGGGCAACGTCGAACTGATCATGGACGAGGTGAAGCAGAAGCTGGGGCGGGCGAAGATCATGCAGATGCTGCAACAGGTGGAAGGCAGTGCCAATCAGGCAGCCATGCTGACGCAGCAACTGCTCGTGTTTACTCGTCAGGAAGCAGTGGAGTTGGCGGCGCTCGATCTGAACAGGACTCTGTCGGAGGTGCAAAAGCTGCTACTACGGCTGATTCCCGAGTCCGTCGTCATCGAAATCAAGGCCGAGCCTGACATTCCCCTAATCTACGCCGATCCGGGGCAGATCACCCAGGTCATCGTCAACCTGGCTGTCAATGCCAGTGAAGCGATGCCGCACGGTGGCGCGCTGACCATCGAGACAGCCAATGTTGTTCTGAGTGAATCCCACGTAAAGCTTCACGGCGATGCCTGCGAAGGACAGCAGGTGAGACTGTCGGTGCGGGATACGGGTCAGGGAATGAATGAAGAGGTCCAGAAGCACATGTTCGAGCCCTTCTACACCACCAAACCCGTAGGCCAGGGATCGGGATTGGGACTGGCGACCGTGTATGGAATTGTAGTCGACAAGTGCAGTGGACATATCACGATCGATAGCGATGAGGGGCAGGGATGCCAATTCGACGTGTACTTCCCTGCCATGGCGGAATCTGCAGAGCACGATAGCGAAGCCGCCAGCCTGTCAACCTGGATCAGTGACGACGTTACAATTATGGTATGCGAAGATGACAGATCGGTTAGAGAGCTGATGGACTCGATACTCTCCATGGCTGGCTATACCGTCATCGCCGCGGAAAGAGCTTCCCAGGCTCTGAAACTTGCGGCGGAGCACGATTCTGCAATTCAGCTTCTCATCACAGACGTCGTCATGCCGGAAATGAATGGTAAGGAACTCGCCGACATCCTGACGTCACTGAATCCGAATCTAAAGACGATCTTTACCTCCGGTTACCGCTCGAACGTGGTGGGGCCAGGGGAATCGATCGAGTTCATAGAGAAGCCGTTCACTCGTGACATTCTCGTGCAGCGGGTCAAGAGAGTATTGAATCAGGAACGGCCGAAGCAACTGGCAGGCTGATCAGGCGCCCGCAACGGCTTTCTTCTTCTTCAAGATCTCTCGGCATTGGATATCGCTGTTGCCCTGCTTATCCGTCTTGAGGCAGGCAAAACAACTGACGCAGTCCGCAGGCTCTGCATAACCTTCCTCCCAGCGTCGCACCAGGTCAGGCTGCCTAACCAACGGCCTGCACAGTGCAATACAATCTGCAGTCCCCGCCTCGAGTACACCCTCCATCACCGGCAGGCTTCGCATCCCACCAACAACTGCCAGCGGTACAGTGGTCGCTTGACGGATGACCTCTGCATCGGGAACCAGATAGGCTTCGCGGATCGGATTGCTCTCTTTGCCGCGGGAAATCCTGCTGAGGGCCTTGCCCCCTACGCCGTGACTGACCTCAATAAAGCAAACGCCTTCCCGCTCCAATGCCGCCGCCACCTCGGCACCCTCTTCGATGGTAAATCCGGCACCCGCGTCCAGGTAGTCGCGACATCCGAGTTTGATCATGATGGGGAAATCAGCAGAAACATTACGTTTTATGGCACGGACGACCTCGAGCACAAAGCGCATGCGGTTTTGCAGACTGCCGCCCCAGCGATCATCACGCCGGTTGCTGCTCGGGCTCAAGAACTGCGTGACCAGATAGCCGTGGGCACCGTGGATCTGTACGCCGTCGAACCCGGCCTCCTCAACGCGGCGGGCCGCTTGACCGAACGCATCGATGATGGATTCGATATCCCCGTCGCTCATCACGGTGGGCGTCCCCGCTGCAGGCTCCCGAGCAGATACCACCAAGTGTCGTTCGCCTCTGGCGACCGCTGCCGTCGATGAGATACCACCATGAGCGATCTGCATGCAAATGCTGCCGCCCTCGTCATGCACGGCGCGAGTCATGCGCTGATAACCCGGAATCTGCTCGTCTGAATCGATGCCATTCATATCGGCAAACACCTGGCCCGTTCGAGCGACATAGGCATAGCCGGTCATGATCAAGCCGACACGATTGACGGCAAGATCTCTCATGAGCTTCACGCTCCGATCACCGACACAGCCATTAGCGTCAGCCAGGCCGAAGTAGGTAGCGGATCGAACGAACCGGTTTTGAATCTCCATCCGGCCGATTGTTAACGGTTGGAATAGGATCGACATAATGCAAGCCCTGCGCTGTCACGCGTGAGGAGTGAGGAATTGTGGATGCGGCAAATGTATCTTACTCAAGGCCGAAATTCAAAGCTGCCGGTTGCTGCAGGGATCGGCCTTATCTACTCGAACACAAAAGTCATTATTGCCAGCAGACAGATCGCGTAGAGCATGGGACTAAGATCTTCCCGCTTGCCGAGGGCCAGCTTGATGAGCAACCAGCTCAGAAAGCCCCAGATCAGGCCCTGAGTGATGGAAAAGGTGAGAGGAATCAACGTCATACAGAGAAACACCGGGATCGCGTCATCCAGCTGGTCCCAGTTAACATTCAGTATGGGTCGCATCATAAATGCACCGACCAGGATGAGTGCGGGCGCCGTCGCTATGGCAGGGATCATCGACAGCAATGGCGCTAAGAACATGAAGGGCAGAAACAGCAGCCCCGCAACGATGGCCGTCACGCCGCTTCGACCGCCCTCCTCGATACCCGTTGCTGACTCGATAAAGCTGGTTGTCGGACTGGTTCCGACGAGACCGGACAACGCCGTGCCGGTCGCATCGACGATGAGCGCCTGTTTTATATTGCGGGGCTCTCCGTCTGGGTCAGTTAGGTTGCCGGCCTCCATCACGCCAACGAGGGTGGATACGCTGTCAAAAAGATCGGTGAACAGAATGGTGAATATGGCTGGTAGCATGATCAGTTGCAGCGATCCCACGAGATCAAGCTGCAGAAACAAACTGAAATCCGGCATAGCCAAAAGGCCCTGCCACCGAATCAGCGGCTCACTGGCAACTAGGTCCGCCCCACCCCACCAACGACCGATGGGGATGGCCAACAGAGTCGTCAATATGATGCCAAGCACCAACGCGCCCTTTATGCGTTTGACCACGAAGATGGCACTGATGATTAACCCGATCAAGAACGTGATGGTCAGTGCATTCAGCGGGCTTCTACCCACCAACGTTTCAGGATGGTCAACTATAAAACCAGCGTTTTTGAATCCGATCAGCGTAATAAACAGCCCTATTCCGGCAGCTACCGCGAATCGAAGCTGTTTTGGAATGGCCAGCAGTATCTGCTTGCGTACGTTGAACACGGAAAGCAGGAAGAAGATAACACCAGCCCAAAAAACACAACCCAACGCAATCTGCCAACTCACCCCCATGCCTTGTACGATGGTGAACGCAAAGAATGCATTCATGCCCATTCCGGGTGCCAGTACGATGGGATTCCTTGCGTAGATACCCATCATGACACTTGTGAATGCACTTACCAAAACCGTGGCAGTAAGAACACCATCGAACGGCATTCCCGCATTCTGCAGTATCGAGGGATTGACCACGATGATGTACATGCTGGTCAGAAAAGTAGTGGCGCCCGCCAACACCTCTGTCTTGAGATCCATGCCCTGCGTTGGTCCATCAGTGTGAGGAGATTTGATGATTCTGCTGAACTGAGTGTTTTACTCTAGCAGGATTTACCCGATTTCGCTTGGGCAACACGTAGTAAACTACAGTGCTTTCACATATCATCAAGCAAGCTGATCATAGCGTTCGCTGTCTCGAGCGCAGACGATTCAGCATCACTGATTGGGAATGGCCGGAGTCGTGCTCATGCCAAGAGTTGGTGTCATCGGCGGATCAGGGTTGGATGATCCGCACATATTGATCGACGCAACTGAGATCGAAGTAGATACTCCCTATGGCGAACCCTCATCAGCGCTGACTTGCGGTGAAATAGGCGGTGTGGAAGTTCGTCTGTTGGCCAGACATGGTACGGAGCACCAACTGAGTCCAACCCAGGTCAATTACCAGGCCAACATTCACGCGCTGTGCCAACAGAACGTGACCCATATCATTGCAACTACGGCCTGTGGCAGCCTCAGAGAGGAGATCGATAGGGGACATCTGGTGATTGCCGATCAGTTTATCGATTTCACACGGCATCGGAAGATCACGTTCAGGGAGTCCTTTTCGGATGAGGCCGGCCATACGGCAATGGCTGATCCCTTCGATGGGCGATTGAGGCAACTCCTCATCGAAGAGGCAGAAGAACTGGGATATGTGACTCATCACAATGGCACTATAATCACCATTGAAGGTCCGAGATTCTCAACACGTGCTGAATCCAAGATGTTTCGCATTTGGGGGGCAGACGTGATCAATATGTCGATTGCGCCAGAGGCGATCTTGGCAAATGAGATGGAGATCCCCTATGCTGTGGTCGCCATGTCAACGGATTATGATTGCTGGAAGGAAGATGAAGAGCCGGTGTCATGGGATGAGATCCTAAAGGTATTTGAAGAAAATGCTGACCACGTCAAGAATCTCCTCTCACACGTCATCCCCAGAGTAGCCACTCCCTAGGTCTTCATCTCAACTTCGAGCGAGGCAGATTATGAATCTATCAGAGAAGATCAGAACGGTTCCCAACTGGCCGATTGAAGGAGTGATGTTCAGAGATATCACCACAGTACTACAAGAACCCTCTGCCTTCAGGCGGTCGATTGATCTTCTCTATGCTCGCTATAAGGGGATGGAGATAGACAAGATTGCAGCCATTGATGCACGGGGATTTCTTTTTGGATCGGTGCTCGCATATAAGCTCAAAGTTGGTCTGGTCCCAGTCCGTAAGAAGGGCAAACTGCCGTTCAAAACGATCAGTGCAGAATACGATCTAGAGTATGGTACGGACACCGTCGAGATACACTCAGACTCCATAGCGGCGGGAGAGAAGGTACTGATCGTAGACGATCTGATTGCTACTGGCGGAACAGTGTCAGCAGCTACAAGACTGGTAGAAAGGCTTGGGGGGGAGATTATTGAGTGCGCATTCGTGGTGGAATTACCTGATCTGAAGGGTCGAGAGAGAATCGACCGGTACAGTGTTTTCGCGCTAACGGAATTTGAAGGGGACTGACTCTACATCTCTCCTCGTGGACGCCACGCTCATTCTCTGACAAGGGACCCCTCGAATTCGTGCCTCTCAAGATACGAACCCACGACGATCAACCTATCCCCTGTGACGAGGATGGCAGCCGATTCTTGGTTGCGATCTCCCAATACTCATGTGCCCTATTCTGTGCAAGGGAGAGGATACTACCCTCCTCATAATCGGAATCATCCAGTTTGCCCGCCGGGCGATCAAGCATGAGCGCCAGCGCCTGATCTATGCTGTCGATTGCGTAGACTGCAAACTCCCCTTCTCGGATCGACTCCACAATGTCCTCGCGAAGCATCAGTTCTGGAGCGTTGGCTCTGGGGATGAGGACGCCCTGGGTGCAGGTGAAATTGACGGCCCTGCAGGCATCGTAGAACCCCTCGATTTTTTCACATACCGCTCCGATCGGCAGCATGTTGCCCTTCTGATCCACTGCGCCAGTCATGGCGAGGTCCTGCCTGACAGGTAGATCCGTAAGTGCACTGATCAGGCAGCAGAACTCGGTACCTGAAGCAGAATCACCGTCGATCCTGCCATAGGTCTGCTCAAAGGCTATCGCTGCCGAAAACGCCATGGGGTGCTGCAATCGCAGGAGGTAGCGCAACAGCCCGCTCAGTATTAGAAATCCTTTGGTATGCGCAGAACCAGACAGATCCGATTCACGTTCAATGTTAACAGCACCCGCACTGCCCGGTCCTATCGAAGCGGTAACGCGAGACGGGAAGCCATAGGTCAACAGTCCTGCTGAAGTTACTGCCAGACCGTTGATTTGCCCGACAGCAGTGCCGCTCACATCTATTCGCACTGTCCCCTGCGCAACAAGTCGTCTGAATCTGCGCGCTGGAACGTCTGCCCGTCCTTTCGAACGCTGAATGCTGTGCTGAATATGTCTGGCTTCAACCAGTTCCAGACCCTCCTTTTCGGCCAGAAATGATCCCTCTCTGGCGATATCCGCGATACGTCCGAATCTGCTTGTTAGCTGTCCTTGCTGTGAGCAGATGCGCGCACCGTGCTCAATCAGTTTTGTCACCGCAGATGCGGAAAAATGCAACAGCTCATCTCTCTCCACCAATCTGGCTATGACGCTCGCATAGGCTTGACACCCCTCCTTGTCACGGTCAATTGTATCGCTGAAATCTGCAAGTACCTTGAAGAGGTCATTGAATCTTGGCTCATAAGTGTCGAGCAGGTCGTACGTATCGGGATCACCGACAAGAACTACCTTGATGTTCACCTCGATGGGTTCCGGTTTCAGCTGCGGTGCGCCCCACACCCCGAACGGATCGCTGTTACCCATCTCGAACAAACCCGTTTTCAAGGTGCGTAGCAGGGCAGTCCATGCTCCCGGTTCAGTCAGAATGTCCTGTGCTTCGATGATAAGAAAGCCGCCATCCGCCTCCAGCAACGCGCCGGGCTTAATCATGAGATGATCTGAACGCATCACCAGTGTGCCGGGATTCAGTTCCCGGTCAATCCTCCCAACAAGGTTGATGAGGCTCGGATTAGTAACGCTTATCACCGGGCACACCGAACCGGCGTCGTGGGAACTGACCAGATTGACGCGGTAATTTCTAGAGGAGCCAGGCGTCGGCTTGCCTTCTACCAAGCTCCTGTTAATGAGGTCATTGACGACCTCGTCAAGGAATTCAGCCACAGCCGGTTCTGGGAAATCCTGTCTGATGGCACTGATCGTCGAGCTGACAAATGTTCTGGCCTCTTCCACCAGCACATTCTGCAATTCCTGCTGATGCGCCGTCTGGATCTGGTTAATCTCCTGGCCCATTTCCGCTAGTCTGTTCTCATAATCCCCGACCTTGGCCATAAGTGCACTGTGCTCTTCATCACTCATCTTGCCTTCGAGCCGCAGTTGCTGAATGTCCTCGAACTGCGTCGGCGTGTCGTCGATGACCGGCAGGATCACTGGAACCATTTTCTGTCCGAACTGCATCGGAACCATGGCGAGTCCTTCTGCTCTCAGCTCTTCATCGAATGGCCTGCTGATCTTCTGGATGCGTTCCTGGGTCGCTGTCGACAGATGATCCTGCTTTGATTTCACCACATCCGAATTGAGATAGACGGGCAGGTCGGTCTCAGCAAATTCCGCAAACCGGTCCATGGCATTCCGAAACGCCTTACCGGTCCCTGCCGACAGTTTGAACAGTCGCGGCTGGTCTGGTGAGTTGAAGTTCCTAATGTAAAGGCGGTCAGGGGTATCGACCCCCTCGACGGCTATCTCTTCAATCACCTGGTGGATGAGGGACATGCGCCCAAATCCGGACAGTCCCCGTACAAACACGTTGTTGCCCTGAATACGGCTGTTGAGCCCAAAGCTGAGCGCCTCAACCACGTCATCCTGACCGAGTATTCTGGTCTCAGCCGCCAGCTCTGAGGTGCTGCTGAAACCAAGCTCCGCTGGATCGCACAGCCATCTGACCTCGTTAGCATGGAGACGAGTCTGAGAGTTCACGTCATCGGTCATCTGAAATCACCTTTCTCAAGGATTGCGTGCTGGTACGACAGACACCGTGCAACGGGTTGCGCTGGGTTCTAACCAGGATATATTCGAACCTTCTTTCATTATGTGGATATGCCAAGTATCAGCCAGTACTTGGATCACATGGTGGACTTATTCTTCTGGGGCCTCAGTATCTCGCAGCATGGAATCAATCGATCTTGCCGATGTAAGGAAGGTGCCGGTAGTCCTCTGCGTAGTCGATACCATAGCCTACGACAAAGACGTCATCGATGCTGAAGCCGACGAAATCTGCCTCGAAGTGGACCTCGCGACGGCTGGATTTGTCGACCAGCGCACAGGTCCATATTTGGTCTACGCCACACTCTATGAGCTCCTCTTTTGCGTGCGCCATGGACCGTCCCGTATCAACGATGTCGTCCACCAGCAGGACCCGTCTTCCGACAAGACCGTTGGGAAGCTCACCGATTCGTTGCACTCTACCGGAACTCTCCTTGGTATTGCCGTAGCTCGAAAGGCGGATGAACTCAATCCTGGGCTTGGCGCCCACAGCATCCAATGCCCGCACCAGATCGGCCATGAGAACGAAACTCCCCTTCAAGAGGCCAACGACCGTGAAATCGACAGACAAGGCTGCAACGATCTCAGCGGCCACTGCCGATACCCGTAACGAGATCTCGCTGGCGTCGAAAAGCTTGGTGACCATGGCCGCCTCCCCGGCAGCTTCTATGCCCGCTTGCCCGTCGAGGAGCCGCCATTTCGCCCAACGGGCTCCAGTTGATCGAGGACACAGACTTCAATGCAGAAACGCGCTACTCTTGATTAAGAGCCTGGCGCACACTCGCCCAGCGGAGCGGAACGTCGTTGAATTCTATGTCAATGGTGAGTGTGCTGCCAGCGAATGTGATTGTCGGAGACGGTTCCGGCTCCACCGCGAAGCGGCCGCCCGACGCATCGGGATCAACGATCGATGGGCAACGTCACCACATTCATTCAGGGCCTGCCGAAGGCAGAGCTGCACGTTCACATCGAGGGTACGCTGGAACCAGGGTTGATGTTCGACCTTGCCAGCAAGAACGGAGTGTCGTTGCCCTACGCCAGCCCCGAGGACCTGCGAAAGGCCTATGCGTTCCGCTGCCTGCAGGACTTCCTGGATCTCTATTACCAGGGCACTGGCGTGCTTAGGCAGGAAAGGGATTTCGTCGCACTCGCTCGAGCGTACTGCAAGAGAGCCCACGCTCAGAATGTGCGACACGTTGAGGTCTCATTCGACCCACAGGCTCACACTGCACGGGGTGTCCCGTTTTCAGCCGTCATCAAGGGACTTCATTCGGCGCTGGATGAAGCAAGCCGGATTTATGGCTTGAGCTGGCGACTCATCATGTGCTTCCTCAGGCATCTGGATGTGGAGGATGCCATTGCGACACTGAATCAGGCCCTCGAATACAGGGATCTGATCAGCGCCGTCGGCTTGGACTCGACCGAGATTGGGCACCCCCCATCGAAATTCAGGGAGGTCTTTAAGCGCGCACGGCACGAGGGGTTCCGGGCTGTTGCCCATGCAGGTGAAGAGGGGCCCGCCCGGTACGTGCGTGAGGCCCTAACATTGCTCTGTGTGGAGCGCATCGACCACGGCAACCGGGCAACTGAGGATGACGCACTGATTGCTCAGCTAGCCGACCGCAGGGTGGCGCTGACGCTCTGCCCACTTTCGAACCTGCGCCTCGGAGTCATCGAGTGCATGGAGGATCACCCCATCAGGGAAATGTTGGAGGAAGGGCTGCTCGTCACCGTCAACTCTGACGATCCAGCCTATTTCGGCGGTTACGTGAATGAGAATCTTACAGCCGTCGCCGAGGCACTGAGTCTACGGAGAGATCAGCTCGCCCAACTCGCTCGGAACTCTTTCGTGGCCTCTTTCCTGAAACCAAACGACAAGCTGCGTCTCATCAAAGAGGTGGACACCTTCGTCTCGGCCTGACATCTGCGCTCACAGAGAATCAGGTGATCCAACGGATCGATTGAACGGAGGGCACACGATAGCCAACTTGTGACAGGCGTTCAGGAAATATCTCCCCCAATTCTTGTATGGTTATTACCCCCACAGATCGCTGTTACGTGCGCCGATCAATAGGTTCACCGATAGAGGCTGACGTGTGCACACTGCGATGAAGTTATGCGAATGAAGCCTAACGACCTGCTTGCGAACAGAATCCTTGGTGGATTCGGTTGTTCATCGACGGAAACACTCTGTTCAACGATAAGCGCAATAGTTCAAACCATTTTCCGGCTAACATCGTCTTTATAGTAAATCTCGTAAGTCTGAGAGCAACTTCCAGGATTGATGTAGGGCGATGTCGCGCCATCTTCAGGAAGCCAAATTATCCTTTTGTGGGAGTAGGAATATGATCCGATCAATGATAGTGGTTATCTGTCTCGTCACTTCCGGCTTGGCAATCGCCAAAGTGGAATACGAGGACAATACGATTGGGGCCAACAAGGCGATTCACAACAAACTGATCAAGAGTAGGTTCGGCAATGCACAAGCACCGAGCGTTTTGGCGACCCCTTACGACGCTTTCTATCAGATTAAAGGGAAGGTCAGAAATAACGCATTCAAATTTGACAGCGTACAATCCAAGAAATCTTTCCCGGATGACAGATGGCAGGTGGTTGCCAAAGCCATCGCAGAGCAGATTGAGATACCTGCATTGTCAACGGGTTCTCGTATCAAGCCTAAGGCGACCGCTTATGTTATGTTGTACAAGGGCGGAATCAAGGACCTGAACCCTAACTTCGTCCACCGAATCTCCAATTCCTTGGATGAGGTGCCGAATACTTTGGCCATTCTCTTGATTAAGCAAAGAGATGCGACCGGCGCGACCAGTGAGTCGGCTGACAAGCATAAAGACGGCACCAGTTTTTACTTCTTCGAAGTGGCCATCTAACAGAGCCGAGGCGTCGAGAGCTGGCAGCCGATGGCTGCCAGCAGATTAACGCCTCAAGAAATGCCTCAGAGTCAGTTACCGCATCAGTGGCTGACTGAGCTCAGCTTCAGGTCTCTTGTGAACTCGTTAGGGGATTGGGCAGTGGTATTGATAACTGGTAATGCTACCCAGTTAGCATCTCCTGCAAGTTCAAGGTAGTCGTAGATAAACCTCATTTCCCCCGGCAGTGCACCACCGTTCTTACGTTGGTAGAGTGTCACATAACTTTTAAGGTGGTATTGGATTTCGTTGTGGATCGTTGGATCTTCCATATTGATAAGTTCAACTGCATATTCGAGATGCGCCTGAGGAAATCTGGAGCGCCCTCTATCAAACTGGATGGCGCTCTTGAAGTAATTGGCCGTCCTGTATCTTTCCTCCGCCGTGCGACCAACCGCGCGGTATAGCAGTCCGAGACCGTACATAGTAACCGGGTCATCAGTCCGGATTTCAGCAGCACTTTCCAGGTTTGTTTTGGCGATGATAAAGAGATCGCTATACAGTGCCATCAGGCCATTGTCTCGCTTCAACTCAGACATCAACTGATTGAACTTGGGTGACCCCAGATGGAATCCGTCGCCCGCCAGTTGCTCGTCAATCGCTAACTTAAATTCGCCTGCCAGGTGTGCGCCCAGGCTCTCCAGTCTCACCTTCAACATCTTTGAATCTGAAGCGAATGACAAGCCCACTTCCGGACTACTGGAATCGCTGACACGGCTCATCTCCGCCACCAGCTTCTCAGCATCTCGAATGTCGTAGGAACGACGCAGAGCGATCTCCAGGCCAATGCTGTCAGCGTCGGTTTCGATCTTGCGGCTGTATTTCACCTGACCTCTCTGAGAGAAGAAACCGTAGATGCCGGTTCCCCCACTACCGAATAGCGCTGCACCCATCATGGCGCCTTCGAGGCCCCCCGCGGAGTCGGAATTGGATGCGGCTGCTGCACCGGCTACTGCACCGACGACACTCAAGATCTTGCCGGTTCGCTTGGTTTTGGCCATGCGCTCCTGGTTATCGACTATTTCAGCCAGGTGATGGTTTGCCAGAACATGAGCCGCCTCATGCGCCAGAACAAACGCCAGTTGAGATTCATTCTCCATCAGTGAAATCATGCCGGTCGTGATGAACACGGTTCCTGTTGCCAGTGCATAAACTTCGGGCACCGGGTCATTGATTATCTTAAAGGTTACGAGAGATTCGGCGTTTGCTTCTCTGGGAACCATGGACTGTCCCAGGTTATTCACATAGGCCTGCAGGTTGGGATTCTTGTAAAGCCGGGAACGATTGTAGTCGGCCGCCAACTCAGCATGTTCCTGGATCGTTTTGCGCCATGCTTCTTCAACTGCATCCTTGTCAGCGTCCTTCTTGAATTTGGTCATCAGCGACTCTTTCTTGCTCTCACTAAAGATGGCAGCAAGGTCCGGCCGCTCCACAACCTTCTTCTTCTTGGCTGCCATGGACGGATTGAATGCAAAACACATCAGTATTACAGCTATCAGAATGCCACTTTTACTTGTCATGGGTGATCTCCTTTCGGTGGAGGACTTTTTGCACTGATGCCAAATGGCGGTGTGGGATCTAGGATGGAAGGTGTTCTCTGATCAATGCGTTACGGACAAGCCCCGTGCGATTCAGTTTCAATAAAACAGAGGAGAAATTCAAGCGTTATCACATGGACTTTCACCGACAGTCTGGGAGAGACACCTTTAGTCACCTAGATTCACTCATCGCTGATCAAGACGCAGAAGGCGTGCCACAGTGAGCATTGTAACGCTGCCCTAACCCCGCTTTCCTCCTCGACTATGTGTCATTGGGCTATCCTAGCTTGGGGAGCACTCTAACGATAGCACTGGGTTTGTCAGAGGGAGCAATCTCGTTTCCACTTTTCACCTCCAGGAGTACACTAGCGAGTTCATGAAATCGAACGGCGAGGTTGGACAACAGGGCGACGCGGAAGAGCACCGACGACGACAAGATGCAATATAATCCACGTCATCTAACGCCGAAGCAAAAAAAAGGATGAGTCACAAGAACCAGGCTGTTATGCAGGAACGCCGTTACACCATGTGGTGGATGCTGCTTGCATACCTCGTCGTGTGGGTGGTCTCGCATGTCATTTCTGACGCCAACCTCGATCAGGCCGGCAACATGCTGGAGAACTTCGCCTGGGGACAGCAGTTCACATGGGGTACGAGCAAGCATCCGCCGCTGATCGCTTGGGTCGCCGCGGCATGGTTCGCTGTTTTCCCCACTGCCGATGGTTCCTACCACGCGCTGGCCTACCTGGTATCGGCGGTGGGACTGCTGGGCGCATATCACCTAAGCATCGCTCTCGGACTCCCCCGCATCGCCTTGCCTGCAACGCTGCTGCTGAGCATCGCCCTGCCGTACAGCACACTCGCCGTCAAGTTCAATGCCAATACGGTCCTGCTCGCCACCTGGCCCTGGCTTGCGTGGAGCTGGGTGCAGGCCGTGCAGAGACGAACGTTGCCAGCTTTACTACTGGGTATCCTGGCGTCGCTCGCGCTGCTGGGCAAGTACTACAGTGTCATCGTCCTGCTGAGCCTCGTACTTGCATCGCTTTACACCGAAACCGGCCGTCGCTGGCTCTTGTCGCGCTACAGCGTCATAGCGGCTTTCACCACGCTGCTTCTTTTCGTACCCCATCTCGTCTGGCTGGTCGAGCACGACTACCCCACGCTTCGCTACATCGAAGGAAAAGGTTAAGGAGAGGCGGACTTCGAGCGCTGGATCCGGTTCGCGCTTACTCCTTTCGTCTATTGGCTCATTCCGTGGTTCATTGCTGCGTGGCTGTGCACGCCTGGAGATTCCATCCCAGCCCGCTTACGTCGCTGGCCCGCCAACCTGCTCATCGCTTGGCGACCCAGCAAAGACCGTCCCGTGTTAATCATTCTCGCCTTCGCTCCCTGGGCGATCACACTCGCTATAGGTGCCACCGGTTTTGTTAATCTCAGGACGCATTGGGCAATCCCAATCGGCTTCACATTTCCCTTGCTGTGGCTCTCCAATCTGGTTGCAGCCAATGAGCCGGACATGGCACGTCTCACCCGGGGCGCGCTAACAGCATTCGTGGTCTGGCTGGTCCTGGTGTTTGTGCTCGCGCCGTTCTATGCCTGGCAACAGGCAATCACGGGCCCGGAGAACTTCTATCGGCCGCGTGCCGAAGCAGCGCAGGCACTGCTAGCGGAGTGGGAAAGGCGGGTTCAGGGTCAAAAGCTGACCTGGGTGGGCGGCGAATGGCCGGAGAATGCCCTACTGGCATTCTATGGTGATTACGGGATTCGAGCAGTCCATGGCTTTCCCGGCGAATTCCCGGCGACGCTGATTCCCCACGAGAGCTGGCAGAGCCAAGCGGGCCTGATCCTCTGCCGCCTAGAACAAACCGAGAAGCCCCGTACGCACGACTGCACAAGGCGCGCACTCGCTTGGTTTGCACGGCACGGACAGGAACCCGAAATCATGGAGATCACGGTCACTCGTACCGGGCTACGCTTTCCCCTCTCGCGCCCTTTTCGCTGTCGCGCATTCCCGTATCTGCCGCCGTCGAGAGAATAGAAAGGGTGTCAGGCTGGTGGGCGCTACAGGGTTTGTACGTAATCCGACAGTTCCTTGAACGTGAATTCACTGTTTAGCTTTGGATTCCCGCGTTGTCGAACGTAGAAGATGTTTCCGACTTCGTTGTCGTAAGGGCGCCCTAGCGAAATGATGACTTTCGGTTCGACACCTACCTTGAAGGTTGAAGTTCTGGGAATTCGAGGAGTGCCTTCCGGCTGCTTCCAAGGGCTCACTTCAACATATGGCAGGTGCATGAGTAGCTCTCTGACCTTCTGAGTTCGCTCGAGGAGTTTGTCTTTACGCTGCTTCGACCGGTGTTGCCAGTAGGTTGCCCACTCCTCTCTAGTTCTTTTGATTGCCATGAATTAGCCTAATGTCCACTCAGCCAGTGACATTCCAAGAATATCAGTGTCCATCTTTTCCGGGACGACCTCAAGTCACGAGTAGGAACAAGTGTGTGTCACGTTCCCACCTTAAGCATGGCAGTCGCCATCCCAGAAGATGGCTCTTTTGTACTGATCAGGGAGACATCGTAATGCCGATGGATGGTAGACTGGCTCGATGGAACTTAAAACAACGATCTATGCCGTGAAGGATGGGATTGCCACCATCACCCTCAACCGGCCCCATCGCCTGAATGCATGGACCGGCCGCATGCACACTGAGTACCGTTGGTGCCTGCTACAGGCTGAGACGAATGCTGGAGTGCGGATCATTGTTGTCACAGGCACAGGCCGAGGATTCTGTGCGGGGGCCGACTCCGAGGCACTAGAGGGACACGTGGAGAAGGGTGGCTATGATCCGGGAACTCCCGCCCCTCTGGCAGAGCCGGGCTTCGGGGTGAGGACGGAATTCGATGCATCCTTCGCCTATCATTTCGGATTGACCAAACCGGTTATTGCGGCCATCAATGGTGCTGCGGCCGGTGTCGGTCTGGTGCTGGCTTGTTTTGCGGATATTCGCTTTGCGGCTGCGGGAGTGAAACTCACCACCGCCCACGGCAAACTGAATCTGCCGGCTGAGTACGGTCTGTCCTGGTTACTGCCTCGACTGATCGGACTGACCCATGCCAATGACATGCTGCTTACCAGCAGGGTGATGATGTCAGAAGAGGCGCTGCAGGTGGGCCTCGTTAACAGAGTGTTCCCTGCCGACGATCTGCTGCCGCAAACCTATCGCTACGCCATGGAGATGGCAAAGACAGTTTCTCCGTCATCCTTACGCGAAACCAAGAGACAGATCTACACTGATCTTCACCGAGATGCGGCAACCTCGGTAAAGGAGTCTGAGCAACTGCTTGAGAGGATGATGCAGGAGAAGGACTTCGCCGAAGGGGTCGCGGCCCTGACTGAGAAAAGAGCGCCAAAGTGGCACGACTGATCTTCTGGTAGAACTTGGCTTGAGAGGATCAGCATGTATGCATGAAGCAGTGTACCTATCGACCGACGATGACTAAGGCCAGATCGTTACACCACGAGTTCAGGATTTGGCTTGCGACCCGACGACACAGTACAATCCGTAGCTCTTCAATAAGAGAGCTGAGTGATGGACATTGGAATCTGTGTTCCCAGTCACGTTGGTGACATCGGTTATATCGTTAGGGCAGAAGAGTTGGGCTACTCCCATGCATGGTGTGCGGACAGTCAGATGCTGTGGTCAGATTGCTATGCGGCCCTGGCGCTTGCTGCAGATAAGACCAGCAGAATCAAACTCGGTACCGGCGTTGCCATCACAGGCACTAGACCGCCCGCGGTAAACGCTGCGGGGATTGCCACCATCAATGCCCTGGCTCCAGGGCGAACGTTCTTCGGCGTTGGCGCAGGCAATACCGCAATGCGCGTCATGGGCCTGCCACCGCAGCGCATTGCGCAGTTAGACCGCTATCTGGCGGAGATTGCGCCACTCCTCAGGGGTGAGGAATCGGAGCTGCGCTTCGCAGAACGTGAAGTGCCGATCAAGCATGTCATGCCGGACAAGGGGTTCGTCAACTTCGCAGATCCTATCCCGATGTATGTGTCCGGATTCGGTCCGAGGTCCATGGGTCTGGCCGGCAAGCATGGAGACGGTGCCGTGATCGGCACGCCATCGAGTGCCGGCAGCATGGAACATGTGTGGATGATGATCGAGGAAGGAGCGCGAAAGGCTGGTGTCAGCTTGGATCGACAGACGTACTACACAACTTCCCTCGCCGCGATGATCGTGCTTGATCCTGGCGAAGCGGTTGATTCCGCTCGGGTCAAACAGCACTGTGGTGCCATGGTCATGGCTTCGGTCCACTACACCTATGACCAGTGGCGCAATTTCGGCCATCGACCGCCGGGACACATGCGTGAAATCTGGGACGACTACACCGCGATGCTCGAATCATTTCCCGAAGAGAGACGACACCAGCGCATCCATGCGGGACACAACTGCTGGGTAATTCCGGAGGAAGAGAAGTTCCTGACGAGGGACCTATTGCAGCGAACCTGTATGATCGGCACGCAGGAGACCCTCATCGAGAAGCTGCGTGAACTAAGTGATGCCGGGTTGAATCAGGTGATGAATCTGCCATCCTTTGATCCGCGATTTGAAGTTCTGGAAAGGGTCGCCAAGGATATCATTCCATACGTGTGAAATGTGGCACGGCTATCATCCGTTTGGTGAGATGGGGTCAGAGTAAAATCACGAAACCCAGGTTGTTGGGAAGCTAACGACCTTTGTTCGTGAGTAAGATGGGGTCAGAACTTCAGTTTAGACCCTCCTGCCACGTGTCACGTTTCGGCGCGGCACCCTTGTACATGAACTCTGCCACACCAGGCAGGAATACTTCACATCCATTTGCTTCCAACAGTTCTACTAGCTCGCAATTAGCGTAGCTATTTAGGCGCAGGAAGATCTCACCAATCAGATCGATCAGTGGTTTTCGCTGGTTCAGATCCTTGGGAATCTTCTCGATTTCCCTGACGAATTCGCTGAGTTGCTGATGAAGCTCCTCCGGCTTGCCCATCACATCTGCTATTTTATGTAGATAGTTTCGGTAGACGAGGTCGGTTAACGTTACATCTTCTGAGTCAAGGTCGGGGCTACGTTCGCTGAGCTTGCGTCTTCTCTCCGTCATCTCGCTCCCCTCAAGCTCGTACGGCCGATTCTCCAGCAGGATCTGACCCAAATAGTCACCCAGTGAGTAGGCCTGAAATACGCGAGTGAAGAGCGCAAGTGGTGGTCGGAACTGATTCTTTGTGGCTGTGGTGGTGAAATTGACGACTTTGGCACCTCTGAACCCCGCGTGGTTCAGACTCTTCTGCAGTTGCGTACTGTATTGGGTAAACCTGCAGGCTCCCTTGGTCTGCGTCCACATAATAGCGATATCGTCAGGACGCGTGCCTCCTGCGACCTCCTCCCCGACAAAGTGCAGCACTTCCCCGGTCGTAATGGTATGCGGTACACATGCCATGCCGTTGGAACAGGCCAAGCCCTTCTCCATCGCCTCATCGGTCATCGGTGGGAATGAGCGGGAGGCAACACCGCAGGAGCGCAGCGCCCCTGCTACCAGGATGGAATGCTCCGACATTCTCGGGATGAACACGACCTGCTTCGATCTTAGTTCGGTCAAATCGATGTCTGACGTTTCTTCATCTGTGACTTGAACGATAGGCAGTCGTCTCGCCCTCAGGTTCTGTTTGGCTGCTATCAGGTCGGCCTTTCGCTTATTGTCGATGCTACGCAAGAAAGCATCGATCCGGGTCTTGTAACCCGCCGTGGCGGTATGTTCATCGATCTGCAAGGTGAGCATGGCCTTGCCGGACTGTCGCATTCTCTCCTCGACGTTCTTGTGGATGAATCCATCCGGACCGCACAGATAACTTGTAATGAATATGGGAAACAGATCCGGGTCGTCGGCGATCAGGGCCGCTGCCTGATTGATCTTGCGCTGGTAATACCAGGTATCATCAGCCATATCGGATGCGGCGCGGTGGCTTTCGGCCAAGGGGAGGAAGTCCATCGGCAGCACAAACCAGCCGGCCTTGCGAATCTCTGCATCCAATTTCAGGTTCATGCGCGAATCCAGGCTGCTGTAGGGTCGTGCAAGCAAGACCACGCCTCTCTTTTCACCGTCGGAGGCCCTGATCTCCTCAAGCACCTTCATGCCTTCCATCCTTTGTGCCTGCAGGAACTCGTTCTGAGCCCTTCGCGCAGCGTCATAGGCCTTTTTGGCTAAGGTCTTGTCGACGTCAAGCTGCTGCAGTAGAACCTGAAGTTGCCTGATCACATCGCGACGGGGTCGCGTGAAATCGAATTCCGGTTGAATGAACTTCTTGCTTCCCTCCCGCTCGTCACGAAGCGATAGCTCCGAGCGCACCATGTGGGGCGCACCAGTGATCAGCGGGCACACAGCCGAACGATCCCAGAGAATATCTTCACTTTCAACCTTGTGCACCACCGGCATGAACACGAAGTCCACATCAGCATTGTCCCAGGCATGTCGCGCAATGCCGAGGGCGACCTTGATGGGAAGACAGGTCTCCAAATTGCTGGTGGTCGCAGCCAGATCCAATATCTCGTTACGACTTGGTTCTGTCGTTAGGACTTCGACTCCGCATGTTTCAAGAAAGGCACGCCAGAAAGGCAGATGCTCCCAGTAGTTCAATGCTGAGGGGATGAGGACTTTCTTCCTGGGAGAGTGCCGCTCGTGCAGTTGCATCTGCCCAACCTGCGAGGTCGCCATCAATCTCTTACGAACCTCCACCAAGTCTTCGGTCGGCAGGGGCATTGGCCTTAGCTTGCCGCTCTTCTTCGCGACGGCACCCTCATAGAGATCGCAAGCTGCACCGAAGACGACTTTGCTACCATCCTCGGTAACGACAAACTTAAGCCTGCAGTAATTCGTGCACACATTGCACGTTCTCTGGTCTTGAGTCGCCTCATCCACCCGAAAGTCAGCATCCAGGCCGCGAAAGTCGGTCATGGTGACTCGTTGCTGCGAGTCGAATCTCATCCCTTCGTAATCCGTCGATGCGACCAGCGCTGCGCCAATCGCACCCATCACTTCGGCATGCTCAGGTACGCTGATCCGCTTGCCGGTGGACTGCTCAAAGGCTGCAACCGTGGCATGGTTGAAGGTCGCGCCCCCCAAAAAGGTGATGTTGTCACCAATCTGATGGCCGCCAACAACCTTGTGCAGATAGTTGATGACGATGGATCGGGACAGCCCTGCAGCGATGGACTGCGGCGTCGCTCCCAGCGCCTGGGCACGAACCACCCTGGACTTCATGAAGACAGCACAGGTCTCGCCCAGGTCCTCGGGCTCCGGGCTGTCCTGCAACGCCATGGCCCCAAGTTGCTCAACAGGTACGTTCAGAACTCTGTCCGCGGCCTCATCCAGAAAGGATCCCGTGCCCGCAGCACAGATCTTGTTCATTTCAAAGTCGGTTGCTATGCCGTTCTCAACTCGAATGAACTTCGAATCCTGCCCGCCTATCTCGAAGATCGTATCTGTGTCAGGCTGAATACGGCATGCCGCAGTGGCGTGAGCATTTATTTCGTCGATAACCTCATCGGCACCAACCACTGCGCCGATCGCTTCGCGGGCCGAACCGGTCACGCCCACATGCACGATCTCAATCTGTTCGCCGATCTGCTCTCGAAGCTCTTTGAGGCCGCGATGGATGGATTCGAACTGATTGCCGTCCGCGTTCCTCGCGTACGATTTGTAAAGGACTGCATGGTTCTCAGCATCCAGTAGAACGAGTTTGGTTGTGGTGGACCCGCTGTCAATGCCCAGGACGACCTGCTTCATCTCACCCGAACTGAACCGGTAGGGTCGCCAGGTCTTTATCAGCGCATCGCTGTCCCGCAACACCAGCGGCGGCAGGCCACTGGAAGGTTGAACCGATTCGATGTACGCCTGCAGGTGGTCCAAACCTGCCAGCAGGGCGCGACGATCGATAGTCTGGCCGTCTGCATTGGCTGCAGCGACCCGGGCGGCACCCTCTACGATCTTCAATTCCGGCCACGGCGGCACGACCAGTCGATCTGCTCGCAGGCCGTTCTTCGACAGTAAGTCCCGGAATGCTCTGACCAGCGCTTTGTTCTTTGCGACCCCGCCTTGCAGAATCACGACGCCGCTTCCCCTCAGCTTCCTCTTCACCTGGCCAACCAGGTTTCTGAAGTAGGTGTCGGCAACAGATTCGTGCACTGCCTTGCCGATACGATCCTGGCCGACCCCGTCTTTCATATGATGGGTAATGTCCGACTTGGCGAAGACGGTGCAACGGCCAGCTATCTGTGGCGTCTCTTTGTCGGCCGCGTGCCAGGCGGCTTCGATCATGGCGTACAAGTCATCGTAGCCAATGCGTGGAACCTGTTCTTCGATGAAGGTGCCGGTTCCCGCCGCGCATTCACCATTGAGTTCGTTGTCCGTCATCTCGCCATCGGGGCTGAGCTTCATGTATTTGGAATCCTCGCCACCGATCTCGATGATGTGAACTTCCTCTCCCGCATACTTGTCTGCGATGGGGAATGTCTGGGCGACGAGTTCATTGACGTACGTCACGTTGAGCATATCCGGGGATTGGACGCCGTATGTTGCGACCAGTGCCTGCCGGACAAAACCAGCCAACCTGTCGTGGATTCCCTGGCCTGAAGATCCTGAGAAACCGACGTTGATTATGTGGCGATCGCGGAAGAGATCGACGACATGTCGGAGGAGCTGAGCGGATTCCTGGTACGTCTTGGCGTGGTGTTTGCGGTAGATTCCATAGGCTGGTCGATCCTCTTCATCAAGCACGATCACCTTGACGGTGGTGGATCCGCATTCGATGGCAATCTTGATCTTGGCTCCGGGTGGGATATCCTCCGGATTGAGCGGCAGGCCGTCTACTTGCCCGTGAACCCGAACGGGAACGCCTTCGGGGTCCCGTTCAGGGACCCTTTCAGCCCTTTCGGAGACGATTGTCCCGATGATTTCCTGATCCGCTTCAGGTGCGTCTTGCCTGGTTGCGATCTTTATCTCGCTGGGATCCATAGGAATTTCCTCGCTCGACCTGAATGTCTTGTGCGGGAGAGTGTAGGAATCTTCGGTCGACAGTACCTTATGACGTTATTCTGTTTTGTTAGGAATAGGTGATTATATAGACAAAGGCCCTACAGGAGTATGTCCCCGGCCTGTTGTTAATGGTCCTGAGCCACTACCGACCTGTCCAGAACTCCTGGGGATACAAGGAGAACAGCGTGGCTGGCACCTCATAATCGCTTATGCTATCAATTCCGAGAATACTCCCATTCCCCCAGGAGGCAAGCGCGATGAAAGTGACCGAGTTAAAGACAATGGTTGTGGAGGCCGAGAAGCCCTATATCGGCGGCAAGTATTTCCTCTTCCTCGAGCTGCTGACCGACGAAGGGATCACCGGGATTGGGGAGCGCATCGCAGGCAGTTCCTATTCCGATCACCTCAAGGATATCAAGTCACAAGTCAGCCTGATCGAGGAGTTTGTGGGGCAGTTCGTCATCGGCCAGAACCCGCTCAATATCGAACTGATATGGGACAAGATGTACGGCACTCGACATGATCTGCGTCATCCCAGTTTATATGCAACGCCCGTGATCAGTGCGATCGACATGGCCCTTTGGGATATCGTCGGCAAGGCTGCCAACCAGCCCATCTACAACCTACTTGGCGGTCAGTACCACGAAAAACTGCGGGCCTACGCCTATATGCCGAGCTATGGGCTGATCGAGCACCCGGAGAGGGCGGGCGACGTCGCTGCCAAGTTGCTGGAGGAGGGCAACTCCGCCTGCAAGATCGACCCCTTTATGCCCCTGCACCCGATTCGCGACATCCCACTGTGGGAAATCGAGAACGCCGCCAAGATCTTTGAGAGCATTCGAGACACGGTGGGTAACAAGCTGGAAGTGGGCATCGGAACCCATGGTCAGCTGACTACCTACAGTGCAATTCGGGTGGCGGACTTCCTGGAGCCTTACCATCCGTTCTGGTTCGAAGAACCGGTCATGCCGGAGAACATGGATGAGATGGCCAGGGTTGCCGCCCATACCAGCATTCCCATAGCAACCGGTGAGCGCTTGGTCACCAAGTACGAATTCTCGCAATTGCTGGAGAAGCAAGCGGCCCAGATTCTTCAGTTTGATGTGGGGCAGTGCGGCGGCATAACCGAGTCGAAGAAGATCGCCAGCATGGCCGAAGCCCATTACGCGGTGATCGCTCCCCACATGTACTGCGGACCGGTCGCTGCAGCAGCGGCCATTCAGATCGATACCTGCTCGCCTAACTTCCTCATTCAGGAGGCTAACCAAGGTCCTCTGCACAAAACGATCTTCAAGGATCCCCTGGTGTTCGAGAACGGCTATATCGTTCCGCCGACCGGGCCCGGTCTTGGCATCGAGTTCGATGAAGAGGTGCTGAAGGCACACCTCGTGGAGTAAGCAAGTAACTTCAGCTAGAATCGGAGCTCTTTTCCTCCGAGGGTTCCTGCATCAGTTGGAAGCTCCGGATCGCGAGCACGGGTGGTCACCGACTTCGCATAGGAAACGACAACACATTTCAGGAGGAACCTGACGATGGCAGATCTAATCGGAACCGTTCACTACGAAAAACAGGGAGACGTTGCGCTCCTCACCGTCGACAACCCGCCGGTCAATCCCCTCAGTACAGGCGTCACCTACTGGATGTCGATGCACCTCGAGACAGCCATCAACGACGATGACATCACGGCCATCGTGATCACCGGCAAGGGACGCGCGTTCATTGCCGGGGCGGACATCCGGAATTTCGGCAAGACACTTCCGGCAGACCTGCCGAGACCCACTAAGGGTTCCGGTGAATGGATGGAGACAAGTCCCAAGCCGATCATCGCGGCAATCAACGGAACCGCGTTCGGAGGGGGCCTCGAGAATGCACTGATGTGCAACTACCGCGTGATCAAGCCGGGGGCCGAGGTCGGATTGCCGGAGATCAAGCTTGGTATCCTGCCGGGTGGTGGCGGTACACAGCGCCTGCCACGCCTGATCGGGGCGGGCAATGCCCTGTTGCCGATCCTGACGGGAGACCCATTCCCAACCGAAGACGCGTTCAGACTAGGCATTGTCGATGCCATCATCGAAGACGACGACTTCGTGCAAGGTGCGATCAAGTACGCGAGACAACTGGTGGCGGATGGCGCGCCGCAGCGCCGGATCCGCGACATGGATGAGCATACCCTGGAGGATCGCAAGCATCCGGAGATCTTTACCGAGGGGGAAGCGTACGTCGAGAGCCGCATGCGCGGCCAATTCAACGGCACAGAGACGCTGGAGTGTGTTCGCGCGGCGGTTATGTCGGAATCCTTCGACGAGGGAATTCGCGCCGAGCGCGAGCATTCCAATGCGGTTCAGCGACATCCGCAGCGTGCCGCCATGGTTCACATGTTCTTCGCCGAACGACTGGCTCGAAAGATTCCCGATATTCCTCGCGAGACGCCAGTGAAGGAGATTGCATCCGCCGCTACAGTCGGCGGCGGACTGATGGGCGGCGGCATCGCCATGTGCTTTGCGGGCGCAGGCATCCCGGTCAAGATTCTCGAGGTGGATAAAGAGGCGTTGGCGCGCGGCCTTGCAACGATCGAAAAGAACTATGCGAGTCAGGTGAAACGCGGACGCATCGTGCAGTCAGCGATGGACGCCCGTATGGGATTGATATCCGGAACGCTCGACTATGCCGACTTAGGTGGTGCCGACGTCGTTATCGAAGCCGTTTACGAAAATCTCGACCTCAAAAAGCAAGTGTTCGAAAAGCTCGATGCCACCATGAAGGACGGTGCGATCCTGGCGAGTAATACGTCCGGACTCGACATCGATCAGATGGCTGCGATGACAAAGCGCCCCGACAAAGTCGTCGGCATGCACTTTTTCAGCCCGGCGAACGTCATGCGACTGCTGGAAGTGGTCCGTGGCGAGAAGACCGACAAGGAGACCATAGCAACGGCGATGGCGCTCGGAAAAACTTTGGACAAAGCTGCCGCCCTCTCCAAGAACACGCCCGGGTTTATCGGTAATCGCATGATCGGCGGCTACACGCAGGAAGCACAGGAACTGATTCTGACGGGTGCTACCCCTTGGCAGGTGGACCAGGTGATATACGACTTTGGACTCAACATGGGTCCCTTCCGCATGAGTGACCTGGTTGGGCTCGACCTGTATTGGCGCGCGCATACACTCGGTGGCGGAACGATGGAGACCGCACCGCGTACCTCCAGGGTGTCCTTCAAGCTGTGTGAAAAGGACCGCTTCGGGCAGAAGTCCGGACGCGGCTACTACATCTACGACGAGCGAAGGCAGGCTACGCCGGACCCGGAAGTGGAGGAGATGATCAAGGAGACCGCAGCAGAACTCGGCGTAGAGAGGCGTGAAGTCACCGATGACGAGGTCCTCAAGCGTTGTCTCTACCCCTTGGTAAACATCGGTGCTCAACTGCTCGACGACGGCGTTGCGCTACGCCCCTCCGACATCGACATCGTCTACTGCCACGGCTACGGATTTCCCAAGTATCGCGGTGGCCCAATGTTTTGGGCTGAGCAACAGGGCATCGCTGCCATCGTCGAAGATATGAAACGCTACGCATCCGAATTGGGAGATCACTGGCGCCCGGCACCGCTGCTCGAGAAACTGGCAAGCGAAGGCGGCGGTTTTGGAGTGCTGACCTCTAGCTAATTCTTGCCCGCAAACAGCCGTTTTTTGTACGTACTGGGCTAATTCGACCGTAACAATGGTAGTATTGCTTTCACAACATATTCCGAATCGGAGGCGACAAAGAGTGGACCTACCAGTGCTACGAGCTGAAGACGGTACCGGCAGCAAGGAAGCAACCATGCTGGACAGCATGCTGACCGTAGAGATAACGCCACGGGTTGAAAGGTTGAGGGAGACCTTACTGTGCGGCAAGACCGGAGTTTCAATCGACCGGGCCCGCGTTGAAACCAGGGTAATGCAGGAGACGGAAGGTGAGCCCATGGTGACTCGCCGGGCAAAGGTCTTTGCTGCAGTGGCGAGGGAGATGCCAATTGACATAAGCCCCGATGAGCTGATTGTGGGTTGCTTCAGCGGCAAACCGCTGTGTTGGAATGTCAGTCCGGCCGATGGCCCGCGTTTGGAGAAGATGCTGTTCTCGCAGAGCCCCCGTAAGGGTGGTCCACGGTTGGTGGGCGTCTTCAAAGACAATCTTTGGAATGCTGCCTCCTTTAGCGTTGAGGAGAAGAGAGAACTAAAGGAGGACCTCATCCCATACTGGAAGGGAGACGGGAATTACGAGAGGACCATGTCGGGCCGTAATTACCAGCAGATTCGAGACACAAGAAACGTTCACGTTGGTCACAACTGTGTCGGTTATGACAAGGTGCTGCAGAAGGGCTTTCTGGGGATCAAGAAGGATGCCGAGGAACGGTTGTCGAGAATCGACCACGCAGAGCCTGAAGAAGCTGCGAAGGTCCCCTTTCTCGAAGGTGTGGTTATGGCTATGCAAGCCGCCGCCGAATTAGGTGAGCGATTTGCTGATAGGGCAAGAGAGCTTGCGGCAAACGAAGAAGATGCCGCCAGACAGGCGGAGTTGCTGAAGATAGCTGAGGTATGCCATCGGGTGCCGGCCAACCCGGCGAGGACCCTTCACGAAGCGGTGCAGTCCTACTATTTCACCTGGATATTGCTGTTCTGGGAGCAACCCTCGGTCGCATCCGTATCTCCGGGCGCAGCGGACCAGTACCTATTTCCCTACTTTGAACGAGATATAGGAGAAGGGCTGACGACCATCGAGTCAGCGCAGGAGTTGATTGACTGTTACATCCTCAAGCTCAACCAGATTCCCAATGAAAGTCTGTCTACGCATCTAAGTGTCGGTGGTCTCAAAGCGAACGGCAACGATGCCACCAACGAACTGACATTCATTTTCATAGAGGCCATGATGCACACCCGGTTGATGGCGCCCATCTTCAGTGTGCAGGTCCACAACAAGGTACGCGACGACCTGCTGATCAAGGCGGGCCAATTGTGCTCCCTGGGAACCGGCCATCCGCAATTCATGAACCATGATGTGCTGGTATCTCAAACCCTAGCCCGCGGGTGCATGGGTGGGCCGCCGATTACGCTGGCCGACGCGAGGTCTGCTACGCCAATCGGGTGCGTTGAACTTGCCATAGCGGGCAAGGATGCCGGGTGGACCGGTGGTGCCGGTCTCATCAACTTTGCGGCTTGCATGGAGCATGTGCTGACCAATGGCGTACGCAGTTCCGACGGCATGAGAGTGGGCGCCGAAACTGGTGAGCCGAGGCAGTTCAAATCCTTTGACGAGGTCAAGGAGGCCTATCGCCAGCAGGTTGCCTGGGCCTTGAAGGAAGGCAAGAGAGTGGTCGATGTGCAGGAACGCACGATCGCGGAGATGGCGCCCACACTGTATGAATCAGCCCTGATAGAAGACTGCATTGAGAGGGGCCTGTGCAGAGAATTGGGCGGCTCCCATCATAACTCCAGCAATCAGATTCTAACGATTGGTCCGAGTGATGCCGCCGATTCTCTGACCGCCATCAGGAAGCTTGTCTTTGAGGACGAAAAGATCACCATGGCGGAACTGTGTGATGCCCTGGAAAGTGACTTTGAAGGTTCAGAGCACTTGCGCCAGATGTTGCTGAACGCGCCCAAGTACGGAAACGACGATGATTACGCCGATGAACAAGCTGCGCTGGTGAGCCATGTGGGTGCATCTGAAGGGATCAAGATAGGCAGGAATATCCGCGGTGGCAACGGCGGGATCGTGGGTGGCTCTGCATGGTGGCTGTTCGCAACGATTGGTGCGATGGTAGGTGCACTTCCATCCGGAAGGCTGAAGGGTGAGCCGCTGAACGATGCGCACTCTCCCTGCTCCGGTGTAGATCTGAACGGTCCCACGGCGGTGCTTAAGTCAATGGGCAAGATCGACAATGTGGAATTGATGGGTGGCGTGTTACTGAATCTCAAATTGGACCCGGTGGTCTTCAAGAAGGAGGACGGCCTCAAGAGACTGGTTGGTCTGGTACGCGCATTCATCGATCAGCAGATTCTGCACGTTCAGTTCAACGTAATCTCCTCGGATACCCTGAAAGCCGCGCAGAAGCAACCCGAGAAACATCGAGATCTGTTGGTGAAGGTGGCCGGTTACAGTGTCTTCTTTACACAACTATCCAAGCCCAATCAGGACGCCATCATAGCCAGGACAGAGCATGGCCTGTAGAGAATTCCATGTGAGCGTCGTCTGCCGTCGGCGTCGTCCGAACCTGATGACTGGATTCTTCTACACGCTCTGTTGAGGCTCTACATCCACGTAAGATTCAAGCGTCTTAATTAACTCGTTTACGCGGCTTTGCTCATCGATATTGATTGAGATTGCCTCAATGGGACATTCGGTTTCGCATCGCCCGCAACCCAGGCACCGATCCTGCGTTACGTTGGCAATTCCATCGATCATCTTCATGCCGTTGAACACACATACATCGAGGCAGTATTCACAGCCATTGCACGCCTCTTCATCGACCTCGACCGTGACACCCTCCATTCTGTGAAAGGTACGGTTGAGCATATTGCCGGTCGAGCCATGTGTTCCGTACTTCGCGTTGATGCAGCAACAGGTACAACAGAAGCACATCGACATGAAGTGTCCCGTGTCTGGAACGCCCATTCCGCGTGCTTCGCCTTTCTGTCTTCCGAGTAGAGGAATCAATCCATCTTCGACGGCGCGTTCGAGGGTCTCCATCGCCTCGTCCTTCGAGATGATGCGTCCTCTCTCGGGCGTGACCAGTATCTTCAAAGTGTCATCGCCCAGATGCATACAACCGATGGAGTGATCGTGATCCTCGCAGCCTTCATATACCCTGCAGGGACAATCGTTCAGCATGACGATATTGCTGGCCTTCGAAAAGAAATTCTCGAACACTTTGGTCGGCAGGATTTCATTCTCCGTGGTGCCAAGGGATTGGTTTATGGGGATATAGCTGCCATATTCTTCGTTATCATTCTTGGGGAATTCCCCTTTGATACGAGTAATACTTCGAAACATAGGCAGTTTCTCCAGCAGAGCTGGGTGGTACTCCCTATTTGCATCAAAGCTGGCGGTCATGACATCTTTTCGTATCCTCTTTTTCTTCCCCTCGTCATTGACGCGCCAATCCTGGGTGTATCTGAATGTGATCTGGTCGCTCTGCTTATGCCTATTGCGTGTGAACTCTCTGAAGGACTCACCTCTGAGAAAGCGATCCGCTTCATCTGCATCTGTGAATGTAAAGGTAATATCCGGGTCGTCCAATGTGTCGCCAAAATCATAGGAGTAGCTGTCCAGTTCAAGGATCTGATAGCCGCGAAGCTCACAGATGTTCCATTGGATTGTGAATTTTCCGAGTTCCTCTATGTCTTTGCGGAAGACCACATCGTTCTGGCTGACTTCCTCAAAATCGTGCATCATCTTTTTGAACCGAGTTTCTATTTCCTTCATCCTTTCCATAGTGCTCTCATCCATCCGTTGTGGTGGCTGCATCCGACTGGTATGAATAAACCATCCTTCGACGAGGCTGTCAAACACTACTACCATGTTTCGCCCTGCCACGACGATGTCACACCGTTGTCATGTCTCGGAATGAGCAGACAAATGCTGTAGAGCATTGATGGTATGCTGATGTCGTTATGCAGAGACTGTTGTTGACATTATTGACCGTGACCTCCGTCACGCTGCTGGCCACACCCACGCTGGGGGCGGGTTGGATCTGGGATATAGGTAACGGATTGGGATTTGTAGCGTTCGCCGGGCTTCTGTATCTGAGCAAATTCGGCGGTTGTGGCGAAAACGTGAGCGCACATCAACTGTTGGGTTTCACGGTGTTGGGCGTGACGACAGCGCATGTTTACTGGTTCTTGCTCTTTGATGCCGTGGTGATGGCGCACATCAAAGCAGGCGGGTCTGTCTATATGTGGATGGGTATTCTTGGTTTTGTGTTGCTTGCCATGCTCATCTTCATCAGTTTGCCCGAGCGTCGAATCTACGTGCACAAGAGTTACGCAGTGTTCAAGTATGGGCATCGCGTCCTGGCACTCGCGACGATAATGGGTGCTGGTTATCACATTGTGGCTAGCGGATTCTATCTGAACACTTCATATCAGGTCGTGTTCTTCTTGATTCTGGTCGCGGCTGCACTGTCAAGCACTCAGTACCAAGGCAGCGACCTGACACCACAAACTTCGTGGATGTTCCTCGTCGCGGGTACTCTGTGTGTGGTGTCTTTTGCTGGTATCAGGAACATTTCATTTTGAGGGTATTCCTAATCTTGCTCGTGCTTTGTACGGCTGCGCTACTCAGTTTGGGTACACCGTTATCGACCGAACAGCCAGTGCGTAAACATCGATGGCTTAGCGTGGATGAGATATTACCGATGACATTTGCTCACATCAACCATGCGGGCGAGAACTGCTTGGATTGCCACCATAACTACAATGACACTACAGGAAGCGGTCTATGCATGAGCTGTCACGTTACGGATCAAGATATCCGGCCACTTTTGGAAACACAATTTCACGATCTTTGCCTTGGTTGCCACGAAGATAAGCAATTGGCGGGCGAAGACGGTGGACCCACGCGTGTCTGTGTTGACTGCCACCTTGACGACGAACTGCCGTGACCCTTCCTTCCTCCCGCTTGCATTTCAGATCGAGAATCATGCTGCTGATTGACCTGGTCCAGCGAATCATTGTAGGTTTGCTGTTTCAACGTTCCAGGCCAGGATGCACCGAACATGAGAAATCTAACTGCCCTGATCCTATTACTTCTTGTATCTCGGACACTCGTTAGCGCAGAAGGCGTGAGTGGATATTACAGCTACCCTGCCGTTCACGGCGATACGATCGTGTTTGCTGCAGAAGGTGATCTCTGGACTGTCGCCATTGCAGGCGGTCTGGCGCGGAGACTGACGACACACCCAGGTGAGGAAAGACACCCAGCCATCTCGTCAGATGGCGAGACTGTGGCCTTCTCCGCAACGTATGAGGGATCCTACGAGGTGTTTACCATGCCGATTGTAGGCGGTCTGCCTGCGCGCCAAACCTGGGAAGACGAGCCCTCTGTGGTTACTTCGTGGACACCAGACAACAGGCTTCTCTACGCCACGTCGCACTATTCGACCTTGCCGGACGTGCAGCTAGTGAAGCTTGGCCTTGACGGGAGCTACGATCGCATTCAGTTGAGCCAGGCAAGCGAGGGAAGCTACGACGCTAAAGGGACCTCCCTTTACTTTGTGCGACCTTCATTTCATGGCAATGTCACCAAGCGATATACCGGTGGCACGGCGAGACGCATCTGGAAGTTCGAGGAGGGCGCCAAGGAGGCGCACAACCTGACTCCGGATCATAACGGCGAGAGTCACACACCAATGTGGTGGCAGCAGCGCGTCTACTTCATTTCCGATAGAGACGGGACCATGAACATATGGTCCATGACCGAAGACGGAGGACGATTCGAGCAACACACAGAACATTCAGGCTGGGATGTCCGGACGGCCTCTCTCCAGGATGGCCGTATCGTCTATCAAGTTGGTGCAGACCTTTGGCTCTATGATATTGCGAGAGAAGAATCAAGCATCATACCGATCACACTGGCGACGGATGTGGATCAGTGGCGTGACAAATGGATCAACAAGCCCATGGATTTCTTGACGTCAATGGACATGCATCCGTCCGGGGAAAGCGTTGTCGCTACGGCTCGCGGGAGATTGTTCGTATTACCAGTGAAACAGGGTCGGCTCGTTAGGGTTTCCAGCAATCCCGGTATCCGATACAGAGATGGTGTCTTTATGCCGGACGGGGAGACCGTCATGGCGCTATCGGATGAATCCGGTGAGTTCGAGTTTGTGCGCCTGCCGAAGACAGGTGTGGGCGAGCAACAGGTCATTACCAGCGACGGTGGACGCTGCGATTCCGGCCGTACCCATCCCCGGACGGCAAGTGGGTTGCATATACAGATCTGAATCGAGATCTCTGGTTGCTGGACCTGGAAACAGGCGCACGGAAGATCATCTCTCTGAACAGGCAGGGCGTTGGTGGAATCAGCTGGTCTCCGGACAGTCAGTGGATCGCATTCCAGCAAAACGCCGTCAATTCATACGCGCAGATCTATCTCTATGGTCTGGTGAATGGCGAGGCCACAAGTGTGACGAGTGATCGGGTCAACAGCTGGAGCCCGGCGTGGGGTGCGCGGGGCGACTGGCTTTACTTCGTTTCAGACCGGTCCCTGCAATCGCTGGTTGGCAGCCCGTGGGGAGCGCGGCAACCGGAACCCTATTTCGATAAGTCGGAAAAGATCTACCAGATTGCTCTTCGCCCCGACGTACGATCACCTTTTAGACCAAAGGATGAGCTGATCAAACCAGACGAAATCAAGAACGGTGAAGCGCAGGCCGAAGAAAAGGATGGCACTACTGAAAAGCCTGAAGTAGAGAAACTGGCGATCGACCTCGCCGGCATTCAACGGCGAGTACGCGAACTGCCCGCAAAACGCGGCAATATTTACAATCTCTCGGCCAATGACGGCTTTCTCTTCTGGCAGGAGAGAGACTCGGGACCGGATGCCAAGAGCCATCTCAAAGTGATGCAGATCACCAACGAGAAACCGGAATCGAAGACTCTGATTGAAAACGTCACATTCTATGATCTTTCAGATGATGGTAAGAAGATCCTTGTACGCGTTGAGAAAGACCTGTACGTCATCGATGCACAGAAGGATGCACCCCCCAAACTCGTGGATCACAAACTAGATCTCGGTAATTGGAACTTCGCTATCAATGTGAGGGAAGACTGGCGACAGATCTTCATAGATGCGTGGCGTATGGAAAGAGACTACTTCTATGATCCCGGCATGCATGGTGTGGATTGGGACGCAGTGAAGGACCGGTACTTGCCACTTGTCGATCGTGTGACCACGAGGCTAGAGCTCAATGAACTCATAGGTCGAGCGGTTGGCGAATTATCGGTGCTGCATACGGCCACCTATGGTGGTGATACAAGGCGTGGTAAGGACTCAGTACAGGTTGCCAGTCTTGGTGCACGACTGCGCCGCGACATGAATGCCGGGGGATACGTTGTTGACTATATCTACCTTTCGGATCCGGATTATCCTGATGAACTCTCACCTATGAGTGATCCTGATGTCGATGTTGGCCAAGGGGATGTGATCACGACCATTAACGGGATCGATACCCTTTCTGTGCCCGATATCGGCGTACTGTTGCGCAACCAGGGAGGAAAGCAAGTTCGGCTGGGTCTTCGTCGGCAAGATCGAGGCGCCGGGGAGGCGATTGTTTCACCGACCACGAACGAAGCTCAGTTGCGGTACAGGGACTGGAAGCTCAATCGTCGGCTGCTCGTGGAAGAGCAAGGTGGGGGGAGAATTGGATATGTCCATCTGTCAGCGATGGGCAGTGCAAATCTCACCGAATGGTATCGACAGTTCTATCCTGTGTTCGACCGCGAGGGGTTGATTATCGATGTCAGACACAACCGAGGCGGCAACATCGACTCGCTGATTCTGGAGAAACTCCTGCGAAAGGCGTGGTTCTACTGGAAAAGCAGAGTAGGAGAGCCCTATTGGAATATGCAGTACGCGTTTCGTGGCCACATGGTCGTGCTATGTGATCAGAACACCGCATCGGATGGTGAGGCATTCGCTGAAGGTTTCAGACGTCTCGGCCTGGGCGAGGTGATCGGCACGCGTACATGGGGTGGTGAGATATGGCTTAGCTACAATAATCGTCTGACCGACCAGGGGATAGCGAGTGTGCCCCAGTCGGGTGTATACAGCGAAAAGGGTGAGTGGTTGATTGAGCAGCATGGTGTGGAGCCGGATATCGAAATCGATAACCTGCCACATGCCACATACATGGGGGAAGATGCCCAGCTGGACAAGGCAATCGATGTGCTGCTGACAAAGATAAAGAGGGATCCACGATTGGTACCGGAGGCACCGCCCTATCCGAATCACAAGTTCAACTACCGTGATGGCGTCGAGTAGAAAGGCCAAAGATGAAACATGCTGATGCAACCGAGACACCAAACATAGTGTTCATCACCTGGCATGACGCCGGCAGATGGTTTGGCTGTTACGGGAACGAGAGTGTCAGGACCCCTCATGTGGACCAGCTTGCCGCTGAAGGGGTTCGCTTCTCCAATATGTTCTCCGCCTGCGCCCTTTGTTCACCATCCCGGGCGGCAATGATGACCGGCACCCACGGCCAGGAAAACGGGCTGATGTTCCTCACCTTCTCTCCCCAGGACAACCGAATTCATCGCCATATTTCTCATATTACAAAACTCGTGCATGAGAAGGGCTACCACACCGCTCTCTTTGGGGTGCAGCACGAGGCGGCTCCACAACATCTTCATGAAGTTATGTCGTGTGATGAGGTGTTCAATACTTGGCCGTGGCCCGAGGCTGATGTATCTGCCAGTGCATTTGAATCCTGGCTTGATACCCGCGACGAACAGCCGTTCTTTGCCCAGATCGGTCTTTTTGAATCTCACCTGGGAACGCAGTTTCATGAGAGGGAATCGAAATACTATCCGTACCCCGATCCGGAAACGGAACACCTGCATATCCCCCCGTATCTGGAGTCAAACGAAGTGGGGAAGAAAACCGTGGGCGTCCTGCAGGGATACCTAAAGCGGGGCGATGAGGCGATAGGCAGGATACTCGAGAGTTTAAAAGCCCGTGGGCTCGAAGAAAACACGCTGGTCGTGATGGGGGTCGATCACGGTGTCGGGCTGCCCAGGTCGAAGGCCAGTATGTATGACCCGGGGATTTCGGTGAGCTGGCTGATGCGGCTACCGGGCGCAATTCCATCTTCTCTGGTAATACCGGCCATGGCTACCCACGTAGATGTTCTTCCCACCATCTACGGACTACTTGGATGGGACAAGCCAAACCAGTTTCTCGGACAGGATTTTTCCAGCCAGATCCGTAATCCCGAGAGCCAGGAAGAACTGAACGAAATGATATTTGCCCAAGTTGAAGAAGGTCTGCGCTGCGTCCGAACAAGAGACTACAAGTTCATCCGTAACTTCTATCGGAATCGGAAGGAATACCATCCTCCGGTGAAGGCTGAGCTCCACTATACGTCCCATCAACATCGCACACCGGGCCGGCGCCTGGCAGAGATCAATGTTCACTCTGCCATGGTGGAACTCTATGATCTCAACCGTGATCCCAATGAATTTCAGAATCTCGCCGGGGATCCGCAGTACAAAGCAATTCAGAAAGAGCTGGATGATGCCCTGTGGCAGTTCCTGGTGGAGCACGATGACTTTATCATTCACGGTCCCGCGCGGAACGAACATGAGCGGAAAACTCAGGAAGAGTTCGAGCAATATCTACGTGAGCACGAGTCGTAAACGAAGAGCGAATAGCGGACACAACAACAAGACGTCAGGACCATCACGATGATGATAGCAGCCATGGCAACACAGAACGGCAACAGTGACATTCCTGCTTTTCTGGCGAAAACGGCGCTCGGGTGCTCGGCGGTCGTAATCCTCATACTGCTTCCGTTCACGATCAATAATTTCATCCAGGGCAGGTTCATTATGGGGCTGGCGACCATTTCGGTCAGCATAGTTTGCCTTGTAAATGTCTGGTACGGTGTCCATGGCAAATACAGCCTCCTTGTTAACACCTACCTGGTAACACCGACCGCCGCCTTCACGATTACCTACACACTGATCCAACTCGGCGACGCCGGTAGTTATTGGCCTTTCCTGCTGGCGCTTGCGTATTATTTCGTCCTGCCGGAAAGACGAGCTTGGTTCTTCAACGCCTTGACCGTCTTGATCACTATTCCGCTCGCATGGACTGTTCTGGACCAGTCCTCCGCCATTCGATTCTCAGCGGTCCTGCTCGGCGTCAGTCTGTTTGCATTCATATCCATGCGCGAAATTAACGTCCTGCACGGGTTGCTGAGAGAACAAGCGGTCACAGATAAGCTGACTGGACTATTCAACCGCGTTCTGCTCGAAAACTCCCTGCATCAGGCGATCGCCCAGAACCAGCGTTCCGGTGTGCCGATGTCCATCATCACCTTCGATATCGACCACTTCAAGGCGATCAATGACACGCTGGGGCACGACCGGGGAGACACGGTGTTGAAGGTGCTGGGCGACATGCTGAAGAGTCGCACCCGCGCCAGCGATATGGCGTTTCGGATTGGCGGGGACGAATTTCTGGTTCTCTACCATAGCACCAACAAACCCCAGGCGATCGAACTTGCTGAAAAACTTCGCAAGGAAATGGCACTGCCGACTCTTCTGCCGGATCGGCAGGTTACCATCAGCGTCGGGGTCAGCAGCCTGCAGAAAGGGATGGATGCCCCCTCCTGGGTGAAGACTTGTGACAAAAGGCTCTACCAAGCGAAGGAAGGTGGCCGGGATCGAGTCGTTGCGTGACAGAGCTCCTCGACATCCAGACCAGCCTGTTAGTTATTTTGATTTAGTAGGCACCAGCCGATCCAGCTCACTCAGCCAGTTCAGAACCAGCGTGGACCCGACCGCTTCATCAGATTCCAGCTTCTTGACCATCAGAAAACGATTGCGACCAGGTGATACTGAGTAGTTCCTTCCGGACTTATATACGTAATTGCTCAGCGTAAAGAGCGGCCGAGGCAGTCCCACGTTAAGGCCCGATAATGTGTCAAACGGCGCCGCCATCATGTGCGTCGGGCCCAGATAGAAGATCTCGTCGCCATTGCTTCCCCACACGGGTTGCTGGCCGCCGTCTCTCGACACCTGCCGCTGTTTACTCTCTACATTAGGGAAGGGGCGAACGTAAACGTGCATCTGTCCAGACTCATCTGACTGGTACGCCAGCCACTTGCCGTCCGGTGACAGAGTGCCACCTCGTACATTGAACTGGCTTTCCCAAAGCGGTCTCGCGCTCGCTGTGTCGCCTTTGTCCAGTACCCAGATATTGCAGTCAATAAGCCCTTGGGTACATCGGTCGAACAATATGGTGTTGTCATCACTCGCCCAGGCAGTGGGGAAGTACCAGAAGTCATCATCTCGCATCAACAGTTCGGCTGGTCCTGTCCCGTCATTCGCCTTGGTGTAGAGGCCGACCCCCATGCCAGTCTTGACCGCGCCGAACACGAGCCGGCGCCCATCGCCATGCCATTCTGGCATGGACTCGGTCGTTGCATCGAAGGTCAGTCGTGTTAAGACGTCTCGGTCAAACGTATAGATCCATAGGTCACGGCCAGTCTGGGGATCCTGAATGATGACCGCTAGTTGCTGGCCATCCGGCGAGACACGGGCATGGGCGTACGAGGCCGGCGCCAGTGCCAGGTGTTCCTCACGGCCATCTCGGTCAACCCAGGCAAGCTGTTCAGTACTGCTGCCCCTGCGGTACACCAATGTACCGTCGTTGGCGACATCGACACCGCCTACATCCACATCTGACAATACCGGCACCGCGTCACCTGTGACTTCACGTCTTGTGGGGTCAAAGGCTGCCGCCCAAAGGACAGCTTTACGAGTGACAAGCAGATGGTTGCTGCTGGTCAGATCACTTGCGAAGCCGGTCAGCCCCACTTCGCTTTGTTCTCCGGTCGCCAGATCCACGATCGCAACACGATAGCTGAGATCCGCCAGGTTCAGGATGGTAAACAGGACCGCATCACCTTCCGGTAGCAGGATGGGCGCAAAGTGCCATTCACTTTCGCCCGGTATGGTGATTTCCTCCGTTTCACCCCCCATGGCATGGATGCGCACTAATCCAAGATAAGATGGTGGCGTAGTGATCAACACATCCTCCGGGCCCCAGGTGAAGCCTCTGGCTGCGCCCAAGTCGGTGACTGGCACTGGCGCCCCCCCGCTGAGACGGATCTTTTTGAGTACGCTGCCATCGACGAACATCAACCATTCATCGTCCGGTGAGAAACGGAAGCTAGTAGATCCTCGGGTACCCCGCACCGGTTCAGCATCTCGCTGGCTGAGCAGTCGAGTAAAGATCTGTGTGCCGTCTTCACCGAATCCCGTATAGGCTAGGCGCAGGCCATCGTGGGAGAGGCGAACAACCGGTGTCCCCCCTTGTGTCGACGGTTTGAGTTTAAATTGTCTGATCGGTTCGGTAGCAAGGGGAGGAACATCAGATAAGGGATCGAGGGCAAGCAAGGCGACTATCATGCCGCCCATTAACATTGCGATCACACTAACGCCAGTCAATACCTTGCCGCTGAATCCGCTGATCACGCTCGTTGGTGCCTCTGCTATCCCGATTCCCCGACGGATATGTTCGGTGGCGCCGTTAATCAGCTTGATACGGTAATCGAGATCGGACAGATCATGCCGCATGATCGCCTGGATAGAGCTGAGAGACATGGCAAGCCCTACTGGTAACTCGGCTTCCTCGAGGTATACAACCAGCAGCGGCTTCTCTTTGTCGATCGCAAAATTGACTTCTCGTTTGCAGTGCTCAGATGCTATCGATCTCGGTGTTATGAAGTATAGGAATAGATTGGTCTGTAGGATTCGCTCTCCCAGTTCGTCGCGCCATTCGTGACCAGGGTTGATCCCCTCATCGTACCAGATGTTAAATCCCTGGTCCTTGAGCCACTGGATCTCCGGGTACACCGTGGTGCTGTCGTCGTGTGCATAGGACACAAAGATATAGGGTTCATCCCCTTGGTAAGCAGTAAATGGACGTTCCATCGTATACGGCCAGCTATGTCCTAGGGCAAATACTACACGCCTTCGTTAGTCAGGGCCATGTCAGACCGGCTGAGCGCCGAACCACCCAAGTCGGCTTGGACCAACAGAAAATTGGCGAGTATGAACTTCGATGCACGGCGCGTGACAGCGGAGAATTCTCGATCATTGTGATTGAAATCAGTTGGGCCAGTAAATGTACTCGTCGCCCTCCTCGAATTCCTGACCCCCATGCTTGTCGATCAACTGTGGCGAGTTTAGAACACTGGGCCACAAGGGGTCGGCCTGCTCGGCATTGTGTGCTGCCAACAAGCCTTCGAGTAGGGCAAGTTGCTCGGGATGTGAGTCGGCAAGATCATTCTGTTCTGTTGGGTCTTCCTGCAGGTTGAACAACCAGCGTCTGTCCGGTCTATCCGCCCGGATCAATTTCCAACCCTCATGCTGCACCGACTGGTGATGCCCTTCACGCCAGAACAATGTGCTGTGAGGCACCCCTTCGACCTCATCACGGATAAATGGGAGCAGATCCACGCCGTCCATCTTGCGGTCCGCCGGCACCTTCGCGCCTCCCGCGGCGGCAAACGTATGAAACAGATCGATGTGATGAATCGGATCATCCATCGTGGTTCCCGCCTCAATCCGGGCCGGCCATTTGGCCATGAAGGGTACGTGTGTGCCCCCTTCAAAGTGTGTCAGTTTCCAACCGCGATAGGGTCTGTTGACGTCAGGTAATGCAATGTATCCGGCGCCACCGTTATCGCTGGTGAAGACGACCATGGTATTTTCCGTCAAGCCGTACTCTTCCAATGCCTGCACGACTTTTCCGACGCCACGATCCAGCGCGCGAATCATGCCTGAATAGACCCGCAAGGTGTGATCGTCGATGTGAGAGAATTCATCATAGTCTTGTTTCGTTGCCTGTAGTGGATTGTGAATTCCCCAGTGAGCAAGATAGAGGAAGAACGGCTGATTGCGATTGTTCTCTATCACCTTAACGGCGGCGTTAGTGTAGTAATCGGTGAGATATCCATCCGGTTCAAACCCTTCGCTACCGTTGAACTGGGCCTGGTATTGGGCTGAAGCCCAGACCATCTTTTCAACACCGCTCTCTTCTCGTTTCGCGTTCACCACGTCAGGATGATTCTCGGGCAGGTATAACATGCCGCTCATGTTCAGACTGTCGTCGAATCCCTGGTCCTGGGGTCGCATCCCTTCCGTACCACCCAGGTGCCACTTGCCAATGTGCGCGGTGTAGTACCCAGCGTCTTGAAGTGCCTCCGCGATGGTGACTTCCTCGGTTGGCATACCCAGTGCGGACATATCCGGTAGTGCTGCGACAGCTTCGTGGTTTATTTCCGTCATCAGAACGGGTTGCTGTATATCCTGCATCCATTGAAAAATGGTCGCGCCGATTTTGGGAAACGGCGTGAATTCAAACCCGAATCGGGTGGAGTAGCGACCCGTCAAGATTGTGGCTCTGGAAGGCGCACACACGGCGTTGGCCGCATAACCGTTCCTAAAGATTACACCTTGTCGCGCGATCGCATCTATATTTGGCGTCATGACCGAACCGTCGCCTGCGCCACCGTTGTAAAGCGACACATCATTGAAACCCATATCGTCCGCCAGAATCAGGATGATGTTGGGTGGACGCTCAACCGGTAGTGCGCTCGCGGTATCCGGACCTTCTGTCCAGTCGACCGGCCTGTTGGGAGGGATGGGGTCCAGCACTGCCCGAATCTTGGGTAGACCCCAGACGACCAGGTTGATCCTGTTCTGCCAGGCGGCCCATGCAGCAATTGCCAGAACGGCGACGGCGACGGCAAGCTTCTTCATGACATGACCCCAAAGGATTCCTGGCTGGACTTCAGTGAATACTACGCCGGGCTATGGGAGGTGGCAAATCCCGTGAGGCAATCTCTGTAAGCGCTTCGTATCCGTCGCCTGGCACCAAAATAGCGGGCACACCAAACTCGACTTACATCCGTGTAGGATAGTCGCTCCGGCGTCGGTGCAGTTTCGCCAGACGATATAAGCCACCAATAGCGTGTGTCCTCTTGTATATCTTGTGGTGGGTCCGAGAGCTTAGTAGCGGTCTGGGAAATGTCCGCTATGGAGCCGCTAGACGTGCAGATACGGTGCTATATGACAGGAATTGCCGATCTGTAAATCTCTGCTTACAACACACAGCCGCCACGCACGTCGACCGATGGAACGGCAGCAATGCACGAGGTAAGCAGACATTGATGTCGCGGCTTGGCTGAAACTATCCGTTAGCTCCAACTACAGGCGAGTCAACCACGTAAGCGCTAGTGAATCCAAGTATTCATCGAAGCCCTGGTGGTCCGTTTCAGCACCCTCCCTACTAGGTAACCGAATAATGTCTAGTGACCCCCGACGCGGTTTGTAAGGGGCATCAGCGAACGCGTTGGGCAGGAGATCCTCCATATGTGTCTGTCGCAAGCGAAGTCTTATCGACCACAACGACAGATGTAGTCAGATTGCTATTAACGCAGTTATTGAAACTGGCCACCACAGGTGGTCAAAAGAATCTTATTGCCTGTTGACAGGACGAAGGCTCACATGTGCTATGAGCCTAGCATTTGGAGGTTTTGGTTTTCCGCCCAATCCCTTAGTCTCGGGGATATAGTGCATCCTATAGCCACCCACCACGGGTACATGTTTCGGATGAACGTGTGCGCGCTTTCAATGGCCCGATCATCGAGAAGACCCAGTTCGATTTGAAGCAACGTATCATCCATCATCACGCACCACTGTTCCTGAACCTGTCGATACTGAGTCTGCTCATGGGCCTCTAGCTCATGGAATCTCTCCACGGCATCGTCTGAGGGTCCGTCTCCCTGCGTAATCTTCGCAGCTATCTTCGAGACCTCGGGTGACCCGAATTCAGAATGAACAGCTCGCCTAAAATTCGCCCTGCCCTGGTAGACCTGGCTTAGGGCTAATTTTCTGTTTTCTTCGAGAAGATCTCTGCTGTATCGTACTTGAACGGCGAGATAGACAAGCGTAACAAGAACCGCGATAGCGCTAAGGAGCTCGCCTATCGCACCTATTGCGTCCCAGTTCACGAGATGTCCTCTGGCACATAACACCAAGTTAAGCGGCCTGGACGTTTTGGCACGAGGGCTGCGTAGGCAGCACGAGTGACAGGTTGCTTTGTCCGCTTCAACTTCATGTTATACGCCTGCTCATCGTTTAGAAATTCCTCCACCTCCTTCTGAAACGCCTCGGAGAAGCCTGGTTTAATTCGATCCCATTGCTGTCTTCGTGCCCGTGACTCAGCGAAGTACCGCTTCCAGAAGCCTCGCTCGGCAGCGTACTCCTCTTCGCTATAGTTGCCTTGCCGATATTGATAGTGAGAGTTCTCTGCCAGCCGCATATGAGCAGCGACATTATAGTCGACCTTCATTCGTTCAAGCTCTGACAGGTCCTCGCCACGTCTCATTTTGGATATTGCCTGAAGTAAGACGTCGTCACTTCGTTGCGAGTCAATTAGGTCTGCATAGGCGATTGATATCTGTGCCCTTGTTTGGGATTTGACAGATTCAGAATTCTGGCGCAATTCGACGGCGATGAACACGAGCCCTATAAGTACCGTAAGAATGTGGATCTATTTCCACATATCCATGTAAGTAATGCAATCGCTGAGGGTCAGCCTATGGCCGGTTCTAGGCAGCTACGACCGCTAATCCTAACGCTACAATTCCTCCGCATCAAGCTCCAAACCGGACACCCGTTCAGCCAAGTGAGCGGAGCTATTCCCAGGGACTGCGATGGACCACACAGGCCCACGACCGGCAGGGCATTGGCGGCTGCTTTGCTGCCGGTAAGCTGTCGTCTATTGATATCTTGCGCATGACTGCTCCTGGCACGGAGCAGAGATCACCCTGATTAGTCAACCAACCAGATTCCTAATCCAGCATATCGAGGAAAGCGGCCGTTCCATGAAGGGTCTCGGATGCGGTCTTGAGAATGTCCGCTCCAAGGATTTTGAACCTGGAATACTCCGTCGAATGCTTGGTTTTGAGCTGTCTGAGGAAGGCGGCACCCAACACAATCCGGTCGTTTATCTTGTTGAATGAGTTCTCATTCCAGTACCACAGAGACAATCGCACCAGTCTGTCAGTACGCCCTATCGAGCTTCACACTGATGCCCGTAATGTCGGAGATCTGATCAAGCTTATCGATCGCCTCCTGACGCATAGCGGAGTCAAGGCCGGCATTGGCAAGCCAACTCTGGTAACGGGGTTCCTGTTCGATCTCATCGATAATGTGCTGCGGCGCGTAGAGTTGCAGTAGTCTAGGACCAAACGTGCGCGGCTGCCCATCTGCCTCCCGTGACTCCAGCAAATCCAAGGCCTGTTCAAACTCTGAAAGCATGATCCAGCCAACCACTTTAAGGCGGAACTCGAATCGCGGGTTGCTTGCCATGTCGGCAAAATAGTGTCTCGCCTGTTCAAGTTCCCCAAGCCAGTAGGGGTGCAGGAAGCGGCTCCAGCTCTTCTTAGGGTATGTCTTGTCGATGATTGCCAGGTCGCCCTCTGCCTTAGAGATCTGCCCCATACGTGCATAGTCCAGGGCGCGGGCAATGCGAGAGTGGTGATGATTGCTATTCTGCTTCAAAGCGGTGGTGTAGTAGGCGATGGCTTCTTCGTAGCGACGCAGCTTATCCAGCGTGTCTCCCAGCAAGTATTGGACATCGCTTCCCTCGCGATGGAGGCATTTCAGAACTTCTAAACGAGCAGTTGGAAGTAACAGGATGTCTAGTAGTTTGCTTACTAAGTGATACCCGTTAAGTGGGTCTCCTGTGTTACGGGGATCTGTTGGGTCGGTGATCAGGTCTATCGCAAGCTCTAATTCGTTTCGGCGCTTCGTCCGACCATCCAACTCCGGCTGCACTCTGTGACTTAGAAACCAGTCAATACGGGTCCAGGTGAATCTCTCTCCAGCCCAGACGTTCAGCGACAACGGATCAAACCCTAACGACCGGGCACGGTGAAAGGCTGCCTTTGCTGCATCATCCACTTCATCACGATCTACGTTAAATAGCGATACAAGCTTCATGTAGCATATGCCCTCTCTCCCGTAGGCATTGGCATAGTTCTCATCGTGATGCGTCGCCTGCTGATAAAGGTCGATGGCCCTTTTGAAACTGTTGTAGGTCATCTTCTGTAATTCATAGTTGCCTAGGAGAATCCGCCCCGTAAACGGCGCGCTGTCGCGCAGCTAA
>CEQE01022582.1_pt1 | contig 50696 bp, 42 predicted proteins | sample 356201 | NCBI WGS metagenome assembly CEQE01 (sample SAMEA2619970, study PRJEB7988) | marine metagenome | biome: marine biome (ENVO:00000447); feature: mesopelagic zone (ENVO:00000213) & marine oxygen minimum zone (ENVO:01000065); material: "saline water (ENVO:00002010), including plankton...
AATGGGGTTGGGGTGTTGCCTACGACAAGCAGGGGATCAAGGGCTAGCAGTCACCTGCCGGTCTTTGACAGTGGTTCCCGACGGTGGCAGCGGTTTTCGCTGCCACCGTCGCCCACATCCCCACAGGTCGGGCGCCTTGATCGTGTCACCGCCAGTTGCCGCGGTTGCTGGAGCATGCAACCGATGGTTGGGCCGTCGGCTCGTCCTAATGACGCTATGATCTAAGCCCGTGTTCCTGACGTTGGGTGAACGTTGTAGTTTCTATAAGTTCAGTTAAGGAGTAGAACGTGACTAACTTTCGATCTTGGGCCCCGATCCTGTGGTTTCTTGCCTTGCCTGTCCTAGGACTTGCACCCCTGGGCCCAGTACTGGCCCAGTCCGAGGAGGCGCCCGCCGCGATCAATAACCCCAATCCGGGCGCAGATCTGTGGCGTGCGGTTCGGGGGCATCTGGACTCGCCCGCAGTTACCCAGGTCGGCGGCCATGACAATGCCGTTCTAGTGAACCAGGAGGGAGAGCGCTGGATGTCCATCCGGAATCAGAAACTGATTCCACAGGGGGGCGACCTCCTCATCATGGTGCTGCTTATCATCGGTGCCGTCTATGCGGTGCGCGGCCCGGTTACGCTCAGATCAGGCGCTGCCGGAGTACAAGTGCAGCGGCACTCAGTAAGCGCCCGGGTGATTCACTGGTTTTTGGCGGGACTCTTCATCATTCTGGGCCTCACCGGCCTGGTTCTCTTGTTCGGAAAATCGCTGTTGATTCCGTTGATCGGAAAGTCCGCATTCGGCGTGACTGCCTCGGCTTCAAAAGAACTCCATAACCTCCTCGGCCTACTGTTTCCGTTGGCGATTGTCCTTATTTTCTTCAATCTGGTGCGCAACAATCTTTACGAGAAAGGGGATCTCATGTGGTTCCTCAAAGGCGGCGGTATGATCGGCAAAACGCATGCCAGCGCCGGAATGTTTAACGGCGGCGAGAAGATGCTTTTCTGGCTCACTATCATCCTCGGCATCGGGGTGTCGGTGACGGGATACATTCTGGATTTTCCCGCGATCGCATCCTGGATTGTCAGCGTCTCTCCGGACTTCAGCCAGTACCGGCATGTGATGGAATTCTCCCATGTCATTCATACGGTCATTGCGATTCTCTTTATCGCACTGGTGTTTGGGCATATCTTCCTTGCGGTCTTCTTTGTGCCGGGTACGCTGTCGAGCATGACCAGTGGAAAGGTCGACGCCAGCTGGGCCGAGGAGCATCATGACCGCTGGTATGCTGAGATCGAAGGTGATGGCACCAAGGAATCCTAGGATAGAGCGTTCTCTCCGGTAGTCGCCGTCCGGGTCATCGGAGATCATACAGGGCCGCTGTACGCGGCCCTCGTTTTTCGAGCGTCCCGGGCTGCCGGTAAACATCATCAAGCATAGATCCGTGGTTTGGCTGAAACAACATTTCACAAATCTGTTTATCGCCACGGCTTTGTGCGCCTGGTGCCTCCCCGCAGTCGCGGGCGATGGCGCGTTGAGCCGGGCCTGGGTAAAGGCGATTGAGGCTCGTGACGCAAAGGCGTTGACGATGCTCCGCCAGGAGGGCTTTAGCGGGGTCCACCTCAGCAACGGGCAGGGCAAGACTGCGCTGATGATTGCTGCTCAGGCGGCGGATGGTCCACTGAGCGCGGACCTGGTTTCAGCGGGTGCAGAGATCAATACGCAAAACGACAACGGTGGTACACCCCTGATGCATGCGGCTGTCGGAGGCAACATTGAGATCGTTGCGCTATTGCTCAGCGCCGGAGCGGAGGTGAATACCCAGGCCGTCAATGGCTGGACTGCGCTGGCGCTCGCTGCTGCCAAGGGCCATGCGCCGGTCATTCACCAGTTGTTCAGCGCCGGCGCCGATCCCAATCTCAATGATATCTTTGGCTGGACACCGCTCATGCATGCCGTCGAACAGGGGCGGCGGGCGGCGGTCGAAGCGCTGCTGCAGCCGCAGACGCGGCTGGATGCCCGCAACAGTGATGGGGTTACCGCACTGCACCGTGCAGCAGCGCTTGGATTTCTGGAGATCGCGCGGATACTGGTGCGGGCCGGGGCGAGTGCCGATCTGCCGGATCGGACCGGCCGGACCGCGCTGGACTATGCCCGCGAAGCAGGGCAGCCCGAAATCCTGAAGGACCTTGCCAGTTAGGTGGGCTTAACAGAGCACCTGCCGGGCGCAATAGCGATCCAGAGGGATGACCTCTGCCGCACCTTCTACCGCCTGATCGACAGCTTTGTTCTTGAACTCGAGTTCCAGGCGATGGCTGAATGTCTCAAGATAAGCTGCGAACATCGATTGACCAGCAACGCCCACAGCGAAGAGGTCATCGGTCTGCTGATCGTGCTCTAACAGAATCGCGGCGAGCGGGTTAGGTGCCGGCCCGCCCAGAACCCGGCCTCCCTCCGCAGGGTCGTAGACGCTGCCTTCAGAGCAGCAGTAAATCACATTGGACCTGCGATGAAATCGGTCGTCGTGCCCCGCAAACTGGACCTCTTCGGGTCGGTAGTTGATGAAACTCACCTGAACCGACGGATGACTCATCTTGTGCGCGCAGATAGCAGAAAAAGAGACGATCTGGTTCTGGGGCCCAACACCACCTTGCCAGTCATATTGGGTTCCCTGTTGGGTCGTCAGACCCACGACCCGTCTGATGGATTTATCCAGCCGGATGAGAAAGCATGGTGTTGAAATATAAGGATAGAAAAAAAGATAACTCTCATCGATAACGAGGTTATTCGCCTTCAGTGGGGCGTTGTTCTCGTCGCGTAACTGAACCCGGTTGAAAAACTGACCCTGGTTGACGGAACCGACCAGGGTTTCCGGATAGGATGCCACGGTTGCCGCAGCGGTTGCACACACCTTGATGAATTGTCGACGATCAGTCGCTGTCCTGCGCTCCATAACTCCTCGCCAGTGCGTCGTCCGCTGCAAGAGCCCAGCACGCTTTGCCCCCGGCGGCAGGGAGCGTGCCGCGGCCATGATAAAATATTTCGTCTTCGGGCGCACCCCCATTAATGCAACGGTTTTATCCCATCTGGAGCGGATCGGCCGAGCGTTCGAGATCTGCGGAGAGGTGCCAGAGTGGTCGAATGGGGCGGTCTCGAAAACCGTTGTACCGCAAGGTACCGTGGGTTCGAATCCCACCCTCTCCGCCACTTACCCAGCATGACCCGGGCACGCGTCGCGCGACGGATGGGTGTCTCCTGATTCATTAGCGAGGAATAATGGAAGATTGCCTGTTTTGTGGCTTTAACAACGAGGAGTTGATCGAAGAGGGGGAGTACTGCTATTCACGTCGTGACGGCTATCCGGTCAGCGAGCATCACACCCTGATCATTCCCAAAAGGCACGTTGCTTCGTATTTCGATCTCAATGCGGATGAGATTATGGACATGCACCGCATGCTGGCGGGAATGAAGGCGAGGATCGAGAATCTGGATGAGACCGTCAGTGGGTTTAATGTCGGGGTGAACGCCGGGCGGGACGCAGGCCAGTCGATCTTTCATGCGCACATGCATCTGATTCCACGGCGGCGGGGGGATATTGAAAATCCCCAGGGAGGCGTGCGGGGAGTGATTCCCTACAAACGAACCTACGTCAGACGGAGCAAAGCCTAGTTCGGGCAACGCTTGCTGTTGCGCCTTCCGGTTTAACTGCCGCCTTGTCCGGGAATTTCTTCTCCCAGCGCTTGCAGATTTTTGACGGCCGTGCGGTTGCCCTGGGCGGCGGCCTCGCTGAACCAGTGAACCGCCACCGCGCGGTTGGGGGCGACGCCCTCATAGCCATTGAAATACAGCCATCCCAGGTTGGTCTGTGCAGGTGCGTAGCCCTGTTCGGCGGCCTTGCGATACCAGAATGCCGCGCTGACGAGATCCTTATCGATCACGAATCCATCAACGTAGTAATCGGCAAGGTCCGACTGCGCCCAGGCGCTTCCCCCACGGGCGGCCAGTTGCACCGGTGCCAGAGCGGAACTGAACATGGCGATAGCCCGTGGTTTATCGCGGTCAGTGCCGCGCGCCTCCAGTAGCATACGTGCAGCCCGGACCTGGGCCTGGGGCTCGCCTCCCGCAGCCAGGGGTGCCAGAAACTGAAACGCGCGGTTATAGTCGCCGTCGTAGTAAGCCTTGACGCCGCTGGCGAGATTCAAGGAGGCTTGCTCATCGGCCATCGCCTGCGCTTTGGAGATTCTGTCGTCGGCCTCCGCCTGAAGACGTTGTTGCTCCGCCTCAAGATACTGCCGTCGCTGTAACTGCGTGCCCAGGATGACTACGTTCGGATTTGTCGGATCGACCGCGGCTGCCGCTTCAAGCCCCCGGGCTGCCTGTCCGAGCTGATTTCGGGCCAACGCATCCCGGGCTTGATCAAGATACACACGGGTAATCCTGCCAATACCGTTACCTGCCCGCTGGTTTTCCGGATCCAGCGTCAGGACAGCGCGGTACAGAGCGAGGGCGTTTGCTCCCGGAGGGGCCCTGAGATGATCGGCATCAAATGCGGCTGAGGCCTTGGCCAGCAGGCGTTCAATTTTCTGCTTCTGCTCACGTTCGCGCTGTGCTTTTTCCGCCTCCAGTTTGGCCAGGACCTGTCTTTGTTTCCAGGACGTTTCGGCGTCGTCGATCCTAGGGCGGGAGGCGGTAAGTTGCGGCTGATCGCCGATGGTATTGATGGCCTGATCGAGCAGTCCCCGGGCAGCGGAAAAGTCATCCTCTCCGGTCAGTTGATCAATTCGGGCAATGACATCGTCTGTCACTTTCTCAAGCCCCCGCCGGGCCGCGGTGCTATCGGGGTCCATTTTGAGAACCGTCTTGAATTCGCTGTATGCATTCGCATCGGGTGGGCTGATGAGGTCTCCCTGATCGAGATAGGTTCGCGCGCGGGCCAGATGGGGCTCGCTCAATCGCGAGAGTTTTTCTGCATCCCGGTAAGCATTGGCGCGCGCAAGATCGTCGGGACGGGAAAAGTCGGTGGTCCCGGTGTTCGTGTCACCGCCGGCAAATGTGGTTTGGGCGATTTCAAACTCAGGCGACTCCGCGGGCGTGAGATCGGTTGCACCGAGAATTTCGATGGTGGTGCTTGAGGGGCCATTTTCGGTTGCGCCCGGGGGCGTGACCAGAAGGTAAAGCAGGTACACCACAACCAGGACCATAAGGACGCCGATGCCGAACCGCGCTGAATAACCTCGCAGCGGGGCAGGCAGCCACTGGAGGGATTGCTTTAGGTCATAACCTGCGGCCTTGGCTGCTGATCCTGCTGTGCTCCGGGATGAGCGGACTGATTCCGGTCGTTGTGCCCGGAGCGAGAAATCATCGAAGTCCGGTTCGGTCAGCACGTTGCCTGCGCTTTCAAGGTCATCGGCAATCTTCAAAGGGGTCCGGCCAGTCGGCGCAGTGCCGGGGCTGGGAGAGCCCTTGCCGGGATCGTGCAGTCCGCCTGTGATAACGGGTTCGCGCCGACTGGCATGCGCCCGCGTTTCAGCAGTCTGGTGACTGGGTGATTGTGTCTTGCGCCGGTCTGGGGGTGTGGGGTTTGTCGCCTTTACCGCGCTTTTCGTCTTATCGAGAGCGTTCAGGACAATTGCAGAGGCGCCGCGAACGCGGTTTGCCACCGACATGCCTGAAGTCGGGACGGCCGCCGAGGGGTCTTCTGTGTCTGCCCGGCTGATTTCAGCATTTAAGTCCGGGGTTTGGGCCTCGCCAGGCGCCGGCCCGGTCTCGGGGTCCAGGGCCTCGATCAGTTCAGCAGAGTTTTGCGGTCTTTTTGCAGAATCCAGGTACAAAAGTCTGTCAATTAACGCAAGAATGGACTCGGAGAAAAACCCCTGGGCGGCATCCTCCGCTGCCGTCAGGGGGTCGGCCAGACCATTGTCAGCCGCTTCCAGCCGGGCAAGCGCATCCGTGGGTGCGGTGCGGCAGGCGCCCTGGTAGAGGATTGCGCCAAGCGCATAATAGTCTGTCCATCGGCCCAACTGGCCCCGGAAGCTCGCGAGTTCCGGCGCTCGAAAGTCGTGCGCCGAACTTTGATCCGGTGGCGGGTAGTGAAACTTATCCGTGCTGAACCCGCAGATCACCAGCTGATCTTCTTCTGCAAGCAGAATTCGTGCAGGGGTTAATTCCAGATGCAGAGCGCCGGCATCGTGGGCTGCATCGAGGTAGGTGATCGCAGAATACAGGATGGTCTTGAGCGTCTCCTCAGGAAGGCGCTGACCGGTTTCGACGAGCTCAGCAAGCGAGGCCCGTACCGGCAGGTCAATCGAATACCAGGCAGCGCCATCGTTCTCCTCGTACTGTCCAACCCGTCCAGGGTGATCGAGTTGACTGAGCACCCGTGCCAGAAGCAGGAATTCGGTCAGCCCCTGTTCAAAGTCCGAGTTGAACTGCGCGTCGCAGAGCAGAAGGGAGACCCCATCGGTGTCGCGTACCGCAAACTGTAGCGGGAAGTACTCCTGAACAATAATTGTCCCCTCGTTTGCGAGGTAGGTATAGCCGCTGTCAGAGGTCGCCAGCAGCCTTGAAATGGTATTCGTACCGAGAGTTGTCCCAGGCGCTAGCGGAGTGGCCCGGGGTGCATCATGCTCAACGCTGTCCGCCTTGGCGGTCTGTTCGCCGGGCTGGGGTTTTTGCGTATCTGCAGTCATCGTGATACGGGAATACCTTTTTCAGGGTGGACCTTGCGGAGGTTGACTCCGCGACGGGCGTCCACTGCCCATTGTCCTTGGAGATCACAAGTGTCGCCGGGAAAAACGCGCCGCCAATCAGGCGCTGCTATCTCACCGGCGACGGGTCTCGGTTCCATCGGGCAGGCCGGCGTTGACGGTGCCCGCATTTGCGTAAGGTCAGAAGCCGATTAAACCGGTGGGGTCATATAATACCGCGGATAAGGCATAGCGAATAGGGACGCCCCCCGCTTTCAGTTGTTGAGCGCAAAGGCTCCGCGTCAAAGCGTGGCCAGGAAGCGGCGCTTTGTGGAGTTTCGGCAGGGTGTTGTAACCCCGGTTTGCGGCAGGAGCACGATGATCTCACCAAGTCAACGGATGGCCTCCGTTCAGCAGCCGATCATTCCGGTGATCGGCGATCTCATTCTGGCCAATCCAGGGACGATCTCGCTGGGACAGGGGATCGTGCATTATCCGCCGCCGCCGGATGTCGAGGGGTATATCAGAAGGTTCTGGGATGACCCAACGGCTCATCATTACGGCCCGGTAGAGGGGCTGGAGCCGCTGCGTTTCGCGATCGCTGAAAAACTCACCCGTGAAAACAAGGTTTCGCTTGAGGGCAGGGAAGCCGTTGTGACGGCCGGAAGCAATATGGGGTTTTTGAACATGTTACTGGCGATCACAGACCCCGGCGCTGAAGTCATTCTGCCCGAGCCCTTCTACTTTAATCAGGAAATGGCCGTGCGGATCGCGGACTGTGTCCCGGTTACGGTGCCAACAGATACCGAGGGTCATTTGAAAATCGAGGCCATTGAAGGCGCAATGTCCCAAAAGACCCGGGCGGTGGTTACGGTATCACCCAACAACCCTACCGGGATCGTGTATCCGGAAGCCGCCCTGAGGGCGGTTAATGCCCTGTGCAAGGACCGCGGGGTTTACCACATCAGCGACGAAGCCTATGAGTATTTCCTCTACGATGATGCAGTACATTTTTCTCCCGCTTCGATTGACGACAGTCAGTCCCACACGATTTGTTTGTACTCCTTGAGTAAGGCGTACGGCTTTGCCAGCTGGCGAATCGGATACGCCGTAATCCCCGAGGCATTGTTCGGAGCGTTGCGGAAGGTGCAGGATACCAACGTCATCTGCGCGACTGCGATCTCGCAGTACGCAGCACTGGGGGCGCTTCAGGCCGGTGCGGATTACTGTCGACCTTATGTTGAGGACATGGCGATTGTCCGGCGCCAGGGTACCCAGGCGCTGAATGCGTTGGCTGACACGGTTCACCTGTTGCCCAACTCGGGGGCCTTTTACCTGTTTGCCGAGGTTCCCGGGTACGATGGTGACGGTCTGGAACTTGCTCAGACCTTGATTGAGCGTTTCGGGGTTGCGGTTATCCCGGGCAGCGCCTTTGGGGTGACCGACCGCTGTGCTTTTAGGGCGTCCTTCGGTGCCCTTCAGAGCGATAGCGCGATAGCGGGGCTTGACCGTTTGGTGACGGGACTGCGAACCCTGATCTGAAACCGAGCCGGTTTGCGTCAGGGGCGTATCTTAGATACCCTTTGGCGCGCTGCGGAGAGGTGGCCGAGTGGCTGAAGGCGCACGCCTGGAAAGTGTGTATACGTTAATAGCGTATCGAGGGTTCGAATCCCTCCCTCTCCGCCATTAATCAAAGAAATCGGAGCTTTGTGGAGCCGGTTTTCTTCTGCATGCCATTTCTGTATCGTTTGAGCCGGGTTATTGACCACATCTGTTTGCACTGGGAGCACAGCAATGACTGAATCGATGCGGGTCGACATCTGGTATTCGCTGCAGAGCGACTACTGTTATTTTTTGATCGACCGCCTTCTAAAACTGGCGAAAGCCCAGGTAGACGTGGTCATTCGGCCAGTACTGGGTCTTGTACTCAGGATGCCTGAGGCGACCGCCAATCGGAGTGAACTCGAGCAACGTTATTTTGTCACCGACACAAAGCGTACCGCCAGGTTTTTGGGCTTGCCTTACACTTACCCTGATCCCTCCCCGATACAATTTGAACGCGGCTCTCTGTGGATTGCGAGCAAGGAGCAGCCGCACGTCGAACACCTCTATCGGCTTTTTGTTGGCGCCAACAGGCAGGGGAAAGGTCTCGCATTCCTCGACAAGGTTGTCCGCCACTTCTGGGATGGGTCGCAGCCGGCATGGGACACGAGCGGGTTCTTGATCGGCGCCCTTGCTGAGATAGGCCTGTCCCACGATACATTGTTGGCAACTTATGATTGGTCAAACGTCGAGCCTGAACTATCGGCGAACCATGACGCCATGCTTGAAGCAGGCCATTGGGGTGTGCCACTCATTGTCTACCAAGGTGAGCCATTCTATGGCCAGGACCGTTTCGATCAACTTCTGTGGAGAATGGGGCTGAATCTAGACTAGGCCGTTTCGGGCCAGGGGCTCAAGTTCAGGGTTCAGGATAGCCTGCGTGTCCGATACCGTGCTATGGAATGTGGCCGGTCGGCAGAATCCACAGGACGAAAAGCAGTGATACCCGATCGGCCCGGGTTAAACTCCGCGGCCATTCTTGCAAGCCACGACCCGTCATTTGAGAAACGCTATGCCACAGACAAGCCCCGAAACGACAGCCCGATATCGCATTCTGGTTCTGGGCGCTTCTTATGGTTCACTGTTGTCGACCAAGCTGATGCTCGCAGGGCATCACGCAACGCTCGTCTGTCGCGAGGCAACAGCCGCCATCTTCAATGCAGAAGGTTCGACCGTCAGGATGCCTGTCCGGGGGCAGGAGGGACTGATCGAGGTCGATTCTGGCAGCCTGCCGGGTTTACTTCAGGCGGCTTCGCCTGAGAAAGTTGCCCCTGCGGAGTTCGATCTTGTGGTGCTGGCCATGCAGGAACCTCAGTACAGCGCACCAGGCGTGCGTGAGCTCATCGGCCGGGTGGCGGCCTCGGGCGTGCCGACAATGGCCATCACCAACATGCCCCTGCTACCCTACCTCGCACGGATTCCAGGTCTTGAGACGGCAAGCCTTCGGCCCTGTTTCCTTGAGCCGGAACTCTGGGATGCCTTTGATCCTGACCTGATGACCCTGTGCAGCCCCGACCCGCAGGCGTTTCGCCCGCCGGAGGAAAAACCCAATGTGCTGCAGGTGCGCCTTCCCACCAACTTCAAGGCGGCAGCGTTTGCCAACGAAGCGCATACAGCTATCCTGCGTAAGCTCGACGCAGGGATCGAGGCCGCACGTTTTGAGAGTCCGGAGCATGGGGCTCTGGAGTTGCCGGTGAAACTCAGGGTCTACGATTCGGTTTTTGTACCGCTCGCAAAATGGGCGATGCTGATGGCGGGTAATTACCGTTGTGTTCGGTCCGAAGAGATGAGGCCGATCAAGGATGCTGTCCACGGCGATCTCGAGGCCAGTCAGGCGGTCTACGACTGGGTTGTCGGGGTCTGTATTGAGCTTGGGGGAGATAATTCGGATTTTGTGCCCTTTGGGAAATATGCCAAGGCAGCGAGTGCGCTTGCCAGCCCTTCATCCGCTGCCCGGGCACTCGCCGGAGGGGCGAAAAACATTGAGCGCGTGGACAAGTTGGTCGCGTTAGTCGCGGCGCAGCAGGGCAAGCAGTTGGATGTGGTCGACGAGACGGTGGCGCTGGTGGAAAAGTGGCTAAGCCACAACCGCGCGGCGTAAGGGAGCTCGAATCGACAAACGATCGGGAAAAAGATCGGTCCAAGAACGTAGGCGCTAAATCGTCTAAAGCGTTGCACCATGCTCGGCAACACCGTACTGTGAAAGTTGCGCGGTGAGGTGTTCATAGGCCTCGTCGACGGAATCGGTTAGCAGAAAAAGATTGAGGTCATCTTCACTGATCGTACCGTGCTTGATCAGGGTCTCGAAGTTGATGGCCTCGCGCCAGAAAGGCTTGTCATAGAGCACAATCGGCAGGTGCTTTCGGATCTTGCCGGTCTGGAGAAGGGTCAGGATTTCAAAAAGCTCGTCCATGGTGCCAAAGCCGCCGGGAAAGAACACCACGGCTTTTGCCATGTAGGCAAACCAGAACTTGCGCATAAAGAAGTAGTGAAACTCGAGCGACAGTTCACGCGTGATGTAGCTGTTGTTGGCCTGCTCATGCGGTAGGGAAATTCCCAGGCCGATATTGATCCCGCCGGCTTCCGAGGCACCACGGTTGGCGGCCTCCATGATGCCGGGTCCGCCGCCTGAGCAGACCACAAACCGGCGGTGATCCTCGGGAAGGTTTTTAGACCAGACCGTGAGGCGTCGGGCGAGTTCCCGGCAGGCCTGGTAGGCGGCCCTCATGCGCGCCGATGAGGTGCGGGACGCTCGCTGTGGAACGTCATCTTCGTCTGGGGCCGGGGCCCGTGCAGATCCCATGAAGACGATGGTGTCTTCTATGTCGTTGCGCTCAAAGCGTGATTGCGGCTCGATGAACTCGGAAACAATGCGGAGCAGTCGCGCATCGGCGCTGTCGAGAAAACGGGTGCTTTTGTAGGCCTTCATCAGGGGTACTCAGTAATTTGTGCTGATTGGGTGAATAGGGGACAAGGGTAGCGACCGGCTTAAGCAGCCGACAGGGGGGATTGTGTACCAGGCGTATCACAAGAGAATGCTGTGTGGTATATTGTATACCAAATAGCGTGGATTACGGATTGGCGCGTGTATGCGGCCCAGCGACCGGGAACGGCTCCGGTGGTAGCGGAACCGTTGTAGGCGGGTCTTGCAAGCTCCATAGGCGCTAGGAAGATCAGAACGGCAAAGTTATGAAAGCAGTGCTGCAGCAGGAGTTCGGTGCCGCCGATGTCCTACGCCTAGGAGAGGCAGAAGATCCTTCCCCGGGGCCGGGACAGGTGCTGGTGCAGGTGCAGGTCGTCAGCACCAGTGTAAACCGGCCGGATATCGTCCAGCGGCAGGGGAATTATCCTCCGCCCAAGGGGGAGTCCGACATTCTCGGGCTGGAAGTCGCAGGGGTGGTGGCCGCAGTCGGTGAGGGCGTTATCCGGTGGCGCAAGGATGAGCGGCAGGTGCAGGGCGAGCCCTGATGTCCATCGCAGTCAAGCCGATCCGCTCGGTATCGAGCCTCAAAGACCAGGTCTATCACAGCCTGCGCGCTGCCGTCGCCGATATGGATATTTATTCCGGTGATGAACCTCCGCGCCTGGATGAGAGAAAACTGGCAGACAGCCTCGGGGTCAGTCGCACTCCAGTCCGGGAGGCGATCTCACGGTTGCAGCAGGCCGGTCTGGTCCGAAACATTCCCCGACGCGGCACCTTTGTGGTTCGAAAAACCAAAGAAGAAATTCTCGAGATCATCTATGCCTGGGCGTCTATCGAAAGCATGGCAGCGAGGCTGGCGACCCTGCGCGCAACAGACCGGGAGATTGCGGGTCTACGGGAGATTCTGGGACAGAGTGGAAACACTGCTGAGCCGGCCCCCATCGATGAGTATTCCAAGACCAACATCCGGTTTCATCAGGCGATTGTGTCCCTCGCGCACAGCCCACTGCTGACTGATCTTGCGGACACCCTTTTTATCCACATGCGCGCCATTCGCTCACGCACGATTCAGGACGATGACCGCGCGCAGCGATCCATCATTGACCACGTCAGGATTATCGAGGCTCTTGAGCAGCGCAATACCGAAGTTGCGGAAACGCGGGTTCGAGAGCATGCCCTGCATCTTGCTGATCACGTGGCAAAGAACGTCAGTTATCTGGCCTGACGGCAGATAGATTCAGTAGCGATCAACATTCGTTAATACAGATGACATCAAGTCCATCATTTAAGAATAACCGGAGACCGTGTTTATGAAAGCGCTTGAAGGTGTGCGGGTCCTTGACATGACCCACGTTCAGTCGGGCCCGACCTGTACCCAGTTGCTCGCCTGGTTCGGCGCAGATGTGATCAAGGTCGAACGGCCGGGAGTGGGCGATGCGACGCGCGGTCAGTTGCGCGACGTCGCCGATGCTGACAGCCTGTATTTCACGATGCTGAATCACAACAAGCGCAGCATAACGCTCAACACCAAGGACGAGAAAGGCAAGCAGGTATTTACCCGGCTGATCGAGACCTGTGATGTGATGGTCGAGAATTTTGCGCCGGGCGCGCTCGACCGGATGGGTTTTTCCTGGGAGAGAATTCAAAAAATCAATCCGAGAATGATTTATGCCTCGGTCAAAGGTTTTGGGCCCGGGCCGTATTCGGACTGCAAGGTCTACGAGAACGTTGCGCAGTGTGCCGGCGGCGCGGCATCCACAACCGGATTTCTTGACGGCCCGCCCTTGGTCACCGGTGCCCAGATCGGGGATTCCGGTACTGGCCTGAATCTGGCGCTTGGTATTGTGACTGCCCTTTATCAACGGGAGCATTCCGGCCGTGGGCAGCGGGTGCTCACCTCCATGCAGGACGGGGTGTTGAATCTGTGCCGGGTCAAGCTGCGCGATCAGCAGCGCCTGGCGCATGGACCGTTGAAGGAATATTCGCAATTCGGGGAAGGTATCCCGTTTGCGCAGGCGACACCGCGCGCCGGGAACGATTCCGGTGGCGGGCAGCCCGGCCGAATCCTGAAGTGCAAGGACTGGGAGCGCGATGCCAACGCATACACCTATTTCATCACCCAGGCCGCAGTCTGGGAGAAGATCTGCGATGTTATCGGGCGTCCCGAGTGGAAGGAAGACCCGGCCTTTGCAACGCCTCCGGCACGCCTTCCGCGTTTGAACGAAGTGTTTGAAGCCATCGAGCAGTGGACCATGACCAAGACAAAATTCGAGGTCATGGAGATATGCAACCCGCTGGATATCCCGGTGGGCCCGATCCTGTCGATGCAGGAGTTGGGCGAAGAGCCTTCGTTGCGCGAGACCGGTACCATCGTAGAGGTGGATCACCCCACACGCGGAAAGTATCTGACCGTGGGCAACCCGGTGAAGTTGTCCGATTCCCCCAGCGAGGTCAGCCGCTCCCCGCTGCTGGGCGAGCATACCGGCGAGATTCTCAAGGAGGTCCTGGGGTATAGCGCCGAGGAAGTTTCAGAACTGCGCGAGGTGGGAGCCGTGGGGCGGGAGGACTGCGCCTCCTGAGACCGGGTTGCGCACGAGTGCTCAATACAGAAGCGTGCTCCTGGTCAGACTGACCGTGCCTTTGGTCTTCTGCCCATGCAACTGGCGTATCTGAAGGGGAAGATAGTGTGAATCGTCGGCGAACCAGTAATACAGTTCGCGGGAACTGTTTCTGTCGATAAAGAAGCGGGTCGACGGGATCGCCTTCGAGGCGATATTGAGCGTCTCCTCTTCCTCTTCGATAAACTGATAGGTGCGGATACGGTGACCTTCGTGCACGTCTAAGGTGAAGTCCCGAATACCCTCGCTTAACAGCAGGCGGCCCATCAGCTCGAAGCTCAGTGGATCCTGCATACCGGGCTCGAGAGGAAAGCTCCGGGTCTCGCCTTTGGCATAACCCCGGCTCAACCCCGACTCCCAGTCGAACTCGATCCGGATGTCGCGCTTGAGGTTCTCCTCTTTTTCACCGATTGAATAGAGTGTGGGGCGAATCACGCCGTCGTGCAGCGTGAATCGGGAAATCTCGTAGACAGGGCCGTATCCGGAGAGTCGGGCGATCCCTTTGAGCCGGGTTGTTGAGCGCAGGATATACTCGTGTCCGATCCTTTCCAGCGAGACCGTACGGCGAGCACGAAACCCGGAATAGTCGACTGCGTAATCAGATTGGAATGGCTCCAGTACTGCGCCCGCGGCAGTCGCGGGACTTTGAAAAAAACCAAGCATCACGAGCATCAGTCCTGCACCAAGCGCAGGGGGCGGAGTCGTCATGCGAACAAAACGCTGAGGGATGGATTGCATTCGACCTTTCTCAACCGATCTACAACGACATTTATGGGTTTTGTTGTGGCTGTCGTCGTTCACCCGTGGGTGATGTCATGAACGTGCGTGTCGTTAGTTACAATATACACAAGTGTATCGGTGGGGTCGATCGGCGATATGACCCGTCCCGCATTGTCGACGTGATCGGGCATTATCAGCCGGATCTGGTATTACTCCAGGAAGTGGTCCGATATAGCCGGGAATCGCCAGGAATGCTGCAGGCTGATGTCCTCGGCGAAGCGCTGGAGTTCTCGCACCGGGTATGGATCCCCAACGTTCGTGTTCAACAGTCGCGTGGATACGGAAACGCGATCCTGAGTCGCTGGCCGATTATTGATTCGGACAACATCAACCTGACGATCGGCCCAAAAAAACGCCGCAGTGCCCTGTACGGCAAGGTGCGGGTTCCGTTGCCGAAAAACAGCAGCGCAAGGACCCACAGCAGAACCCTCCATCTTTTCAACCTGCATCTGGGTCTGTCAGGAATTGAGCGTCGACTACAGCTGAAAAAACTGCTGGTGCATGAACATCTCGATCGTGTTGCCCGGGCAACGCCGGTGGTGGTGGCAGGTGATTTAAATGATGTCTGGGGCACCCTTGGCCGCCAACTCATGCGGCCTGCGGGCTTCAGGGGAACCGGCCGCAACCCACGCACCTTTCCGGCATACGCACCGGTGCGGCCCCTGGACAGCCTGTATGTCCGCGGTGAAATCGAGATCGACAGTTTGATGTCCTCCCGGCTGGCGGCCGCCCGCCAGGCTTCAGATCACCTGCCGCTGGTCGCCGATCTGACCGTTTCTGAGTAAGCCTGAATTGCATCCTTCACACCAAAACCCATGACGCCTGTTTCATGTATCCTCCGAGTGTGAGTTGCTGACCAATGAAGTAGATGCCCTGGCGCTTGTCAGAGAGTCAAACCGCATAAACCCGGGGTGATATATGCACACAAACCCGCTGAAATGTGCCTGACAAAAGATACCTCACAAATCTCTTAGAATTCGTGCAAGTGGTTGCAAATGGGCCTCGGTCCAACCTGAAGGGTTAAAGCGTCACCGGCTGATGATTTCACTGATACACGAAGGCCAGTGGGTTCTTTTTGCGGTCATCATGGCCGCGCTCGTCATTTCGTTATCGTTTCATGAGTTCGGTCACGCGTTTGCGGCCTTGCGCTTTGGGGATGACACGGCTCGACGGGCGGGGCGTCTTACGGTCAATCCAATGGCGCATATCGATCCGCTCGGCCTGCTGATGGTGGTATTCGTGGGGTTCGGGTACGCCAAACCGGTCCCGACCAATCCGCGACAGTTTACGTCGCGTTATGCCGAACTGCTGGTTGCGGCTGCGGGTCCGGCGATGAATCTCCTGCTGGCGATTATTAGTGTTAACGCCTACCTGCTGGCGCTCAAGTGGGGCTGGGTTTCGCCCGTGGACCTCGGACCATACTTGTTTTTTATCCTCCTCGCGAAGATCAACCTGCTGTTGATGATTTTCAACATGCTGCCGGTAGGGGCTCTCGACGGGCATTACATCCTGCCGTATTTTCTGCCCCGCAGGCTGTCCAAAGCGTACCGCGACTACAACGCCCGTTATGGCAATATTGCTCTGCTCGCGCTGGTCGTCCTGGCCATTATGGGGGTTCCGATCTTCTCGAAAATCATCGGGCTGAGCGCCGGCCTTTTGCACTGGATCGCTTTTGTCTAACTTGCCACATATGGTTTAGTCATGCACAAGTCAGAACATCGAGCAAAGAAAGCGGCGTCGCTCGAAGACGCGTCGTCTGCCGCGCTTCTGGAACGCGCTTACGGGCTGGACACTTCAGGCGAGGCGCGCGACCTTTATCGGGACTGGGCGAGCACCTATGACGCGCACCTCGAAAAAGGGCTCCGTTACCTGGCCCCTCAGCGGATTGCCGAAATTCTGGCCGAAGTGCTCGAGGATCCGAGCGCGCTGATACTGGATATCGGCTGCGGTACCGGACTGGTTGCAGATTACCTTTCAGGTCATGGGTTCAATGCAATTGATGGACTCGATTTTTCGCCGGAGATGCTGGCGGTCGCTGCGGAGAAATCCCTCTACCGGACCCTGATCGAGGCGGACCTTGAGAAGCCGCTGGATATTGCGGATGAAAGTTACGATGCTGCAATCTGCTGCGGCACGTTCACCCATGGGCACGTCGGCCCGCAGGCCTTGGCAGAGATCTGCCGGGTACTCAGGCCCGGGACACCTTTCGCATGCACCATACACGCCCATCTGTGGGAGGAAGCGGGTTTTGCTGCCGAGATTGCGAGCCTTGAAGCGCGATGCATCGCGGTGCTCGAGGAGGTCACCGATGAGCCCTATTTCGAAGGGGCGCCGGCTGATGCCAGATTCTGCATGCTGCGAAGACGCTGATTGATGTCTTCAGGACTGCTGAGCGGGCAACAGGCCAGGTGCTACAATCCTTTGGTGCCGGAGACAGTGCCCGGCGCACACCAGTATGGCGGCGGCAGCCGGTCTCCCCGGTGGCGAGAGGTTGTGAACCCGGTCAGGTCCGGAAGGAAGCAGCCGTAGCATCCGAATCGGGTGCCGGGGCCGGGCGGGCTGGCGCCGTCTCCAGTGTCTCGGGCCAGGTTTTGGCTGCACGCAACAGGTTTAACCGGATCAACACGGCAGCGCGTCTTTTATGAGTTACCAGGCACTCGCCCGCAAGTGGCGGCCCCGCCGTTTCGCCGATGTGGTGGGGCAGGATCACGTCGTCAATGCGCTCCGTAATGCGCTTGAACAAAACCGGGTGCACCATGCGTTTTTGTTCAGCGGGACACGCGGTGTGGGGAAGACCACGCTCGCCCGACTCCTGGCGAAGGCCCTCAACTGTGAGCAAGGTCAGCAGCCTGAGCCCTGTGGTGAGTGCGGGACCTGTCAGAGTGTGGACGAAGGGCGCTTCATTGATCTGATTGAGATCGACGCCGCCTCGCGGACCCGGGTCGACGATACCCGGGAAATTCTCGACAACGTCCAGTATGCACCGACCCAGGGGCGCTACAAGATCTACCTGATAGATGAGGTGCACATGCTCTCAGGGCACAGTTTTAATGCCTTGCTCAAGACCCTGGAAGAGCCTCCACCCCATGTGAAATTCCTGTTGGCCACAACCGACCCCCAGAAACTGCCCGCAACCATTCTGTCGAGATGCCTGCAGTTCAATCTGCGGCTCCTGACGGCGCAGGAAATTGGCGGCCATCTGGAACAGATCGTCCGTTCGGAAGATCTTGGTTTCGACGGGACCGGGCTGGAGATTCTCTCAAGGGCAGCGGATGGCAGTATGCGGGACGGCCTGAGCCTTCTGGACCAGAGTATCGCCTTTGGCGACGGTTCTGTTACCGGGAGCGAAGTGCGGGACATGCTCGGCATGATTGAGTCACATCACGTCGATGCAATCCTGCTGGCGCTCGCTGCAAAAGACGGAAACCAGTTACTCGATACTGTCGCCAGCATGACAGAGCGGCCGGTCGACTACATGAGTGCTCTGGATGAGTTATTGGTGGTTCTGCACAACGTATCACTGTTTCAGGTCCTCCCTGAGGCTGCGGCCGCCAAACAGACCGATTCGGATCTGGTCAGACAACTGGCTTCGTCTCTCGGAAAAGAAGATGTCCAGCTTTATTACCAGATCGGTCTTCTGGGTAAACGCGACCTTCCGCTGGCACCGGATCCGGCCTCGGGATTTGAAATGACCCTGTTGCGGATGCTGACCTTCTGCCCGGATGGGGAATCCGACGTCAGCGCAGACTCGGGCCGGTTAAAGGCCAAGCCGTCCGGGTCTTCGAATGTGCCCCGGAAAGCGGCGGCCAAAGACACTTCGCCGGCCCAGCACGCCTCCGCCGCTGCCGCGCAAGCGGCCTTAAGTGAAGCCCGGACTGTACCCTCCGGCCCTTTACCGAATCGCGGCGTTTCGGCCCCTGCGCTTTCGGACCCCGCCGTGTGGGCCGCTTTTGTGGAGGATAGCGGGTTTACCGGCGTTACCCGTGAACTCGCCATGAACCTGTGTCCGGAATCCTACGATGCACAAGGCGGGGTTCTGACACTGTCCCTGATCCCGGGCCTTGCCTCCATGCGCAGCCCCTCGCGGCAGAAGTCGCTCGAAAAAAAGCTGGAAGTGTTTTGCGGGGTTTCGGTCAGGCTTGAAATAGCCGAAGGCGGGGAGGTCTCAGGTGAAACTCCGGCAATGGCGCAGCAGCGCCGCGAGCAGGAAGAAAAAGAACAGGCTTACAAGACCCTGATGGATGATCCGGCCGTCCAGAGTCTGGTATCGGCTTTCGATGCCACGGTTGTGCCCGATTCAGTTACGCCTGGCAAGCAACAGAGGAAAAGCGAATGAAAGGACCCTTGGGTAACATCATGAAGCAGGCCCAGGAAATGCAGGAGAAACTCAAGGCGGCACAGGAATCGCTCGCCGGCATTGAGGTGACCGGCGTTTCCGGCGGGGGCATGGTCGAGGTGGTGATGACCTGTCGTTATGACGTGCGCCGAGTGTCAATTGATGATGCTCTTGCCAGCGATGACAAAGAGGTCCTTGAGGATTTGATTGCTGCCGCTGTAAATGACGCGGTCCGGCGGGTCGAAAAAGTCACCCAGGAAAAGATGGGTGGACTGACTGCAGGGATCAACGTCCCAGGATTGAACATACCGGGGATGAATGGCTAACAGCGAAGCCATCGAGCGGCTGAAGGAGGCGCTGCGTCGTCTTCCTGGAGTTGGGCCAAGGACCGCTGGCCGTATGGCATTTCACCTTCTGGAACGTGATCGGGAAGGCGGGAAACTGCTGGCCGAGGCGCTTGACGCCGCTGTTGCCGACGTGAGCCATTGCGAGCGCTGCAATAACTTCAGTGAACACCCGCTGTGCGATATCTGTGAGTCGGGCAAGCGGGACCAAACCCTGTTGTGCGTGGTGGAGACACCTGCAGACCTGGACACCATAGAGCAGGCGGGCGCGTACACGGGATACTATTTCGTGTTGATGGGGCATCTGTCGCCGCTCGACGGGGTCGGGCCCGATCAACTGGGATTTGAACGCCTGCTTGAAGTGGTCTCAAAGGGTCCGGTGGAAGAAGTCATTCTGGGTACCAACCTGACCGTCGAGGGGCAGGCGACCGCGGACTACCTGAGTGACCTGCTGCAGCCGCAGAATGTCAACGTCAGCCGGCTTGCGCGCGGGGTGCCGGCCGGCGGTGAGTTGGAATACATGGATGCCAACACACTGAACCAGGCTTTTGCGGATCGCCGGATGCTCCTTCAGGGCACTGACAGCAAGGCCTGAGAGCAGATAGGGATTCCGGACGTCTCTAGGTGCCGAAGGTGAGCGCCTGTCCAAAGAGGCCGGGGCGAATCTTTCCGTTGTCGAAAACCACCCGCCCGCCGACGATGGTGTAAACAGGCCATCCCGTCAGATTTCGGCCAGCGTAGGGGCTCCAGCCCGTGCGGCTGAACACTTCCTCGTCGCGGACCGGCTTTGAAGATTCGATGTCGACGAGCGCGAGGTCCGCATCGAAACCTTCGGCCACTTTGCCCTTGTTGCTGATCCTGTAAAGCTCAGCGGGACCTGAGCACATCCATCTCAAAATCTGGGCGAGAGTGCATTTCCCTTCGCCCATGGCCGTCATCATCAAGGGTAGCGAGGTCTCGACCCCGGGCATTCCGGAGGGAGAGCGTGGATAGGGTCCGGCCTTGTCCTCCAGAAGATGGGGAGCGTGATCGGTCGCAATGATATCGATCACCCCGTCATGCAGGCCCGACCAGAGTTTGGCAGCGTTATCAGGGTCGCGGATCGGAGGATTCATCTGCACCCGCGAACCGAGTGCTTCATAGTCGTCCGTGCTGAGGAAAAGGTGGTTCGGAACGACCTCGCAGGTCACCTGATCGGTTTTGGCAGTCCGCAACCGCTCGACTTCCTCCGCGGTCGACAGGTGCAGGACATGCAGTCTCCGGCCATATTTCTGGCTCAACTGGAGTGCACGGTCAGTCGCAATCAGTGCTGTCTGCGGGTCACGGATTTTTGAATGCAATGCGTAGTCCCAGGTTTCATCTTCGCCGAGCAGTTCCCTGGCCCGCTCGCGGATACGGGTTTCGTCCTCTGCATGCACGGCAATGAGCCGTTCACCGTTACCGAAAATCCGGTCCAGGTCCTTCTGTTCCTTGACCAGAAGGTCACCAGTGCTGGACCCCATGAAAATCTTGATCCCGCAGGCGGGGGCCGCATTGTTCAATGACTCCAGATTATCGATGGTGGCGCCGATAAAAAATCCAAAATTGGCAACGCTGGTGGCGCTCGCCCGCGCAATCTTCCAGTCCAATTGCGCCTGATCGATTGTCGCAGGCTTGCAGTTGGGCATTTCAAGAAAACTGGTGACGCCACCCCGAACGGCAGCCCGTGAGCCTGAGCCCAGGTCCTCTTTGTCGGTGCCGCCCGGCTCACGGAAATGGACTTGCGGGTCGATGACGCCGGGCATCAGCAGTCTGCCTTTGGCATCGATTTCCTCGTGGCCGCCCCTGGAAATCATCGGCGCAATGGCAGCGATTCGACCCTGGTCGCAGGCAAGATCTCCTTCAAGGAGGGCCCCATCGGGTAACGCGATGACAGCGCTTCGGATCAGAAGGTCGTGCATAACGGAGGAACCAGGGGCAGGAGGCCTAGTCTACTCGCTGTGGTGCGGTGACGATGAGCGGGCACAAAAAAACGGTGCCGGGGCACCGCTTTCGGTGATCAGGGCGCAGGCTTAAGGCGCGGTATCGCTAGGCGTTCTGTTTTTCGCGGATTTCGTTCAGCGATTTGCAATCGATACACAGGTTCGCGGTTGGCCGTGCCTCAAGACGCTTGATACCAATTTCCACGCCGCAATCTTCGCAGTAACCGTAATCCCGTTTATCAAGATCCGCTAGTGAGTCATTGATTTTCTTGATTAGTTTTCGCTCGCGGTCACGGGTGCGCAACTCCAGTGAGCGATCCGTTTCGAGCGTCGCCCGATCGTTGGGATCCGGCAGGTTAATGGTCTCGTCCTGCATCACCGACATCGTACGGTCGATGTCGTCCACGAGTTCCTGCTTCCAGGCATTCAGAATCTGCCGAAAGTGGTCGGTTTGTACATCACCCATATAGGGTTCACCCCGCTTCGGACGGTGCGGTTTGACGCCGTGAATGAGTTCCTCGGAAGCTTTTTTCTTTGTCGCGGGCATTGGTTTAGACTGAGCAGACGCTGAAAAACCCCAAAAAGAGCCGTGAAGGCGGCGCAATCTAGCAGGTTCCGGCATTTCCCGCAATGCCTCTTTGCGTATTTGAGACAGGAGTAGATCATGACGATGATTTTGTGCTAGTCACCGACCTCACCCTACGTACGCAAGGTATGTGTCGTAATCAGTGAAACCGGCCTGGATTGGCGGGCAGTGCAGCACCATCCCCTGCAAGGTCAGCTGAGCATCGGCGGCGTGGCGGTGGGCTGTATGCTGGGATATCTCGACTTTCGTCTCACTGATATGCACTGGCAAGATCAGCATGCCGAGCTTTCCTGCTGGTATCTCGATTTTTCGCAGCGGGAGTCGATGCGTGAGAGTGTTCCGGTCGGTTGATACCGGTCTTTGGGTGTTCTGATTTCTATATAATGGGGTGCAGGTCCGATAGCTCCTGTTTTCCCTTTATCTTCGCTCTGGTTGATGGACTTTTCACTCAGCAGGAGAGCGGTCTGTCGGGTGTTTTTGGTTATTTGATGCGGGTTCGAAACCGGTTATAGAAGTCCATGCGGCTTAAGAAGATTCACGTTTCCGGCTTTAAGTCGTTTGTCGATCCTACGGCAATTACGATTCCTGCAGACGTGACCGGAATTATTGGACCCAACGGCTGCGGGAAGTCGAACGTCATTGATGCCGTCCGCTGGGTGATGGGCGAGAGTTCTGCGAGGAAGTTACGCGGCGACAGTATGGCGGACGTCATTTTCAACGGCTCAGAGGCGCGAAAGCCGGTCGGCAAGGCTGCTGTCGAACTGATCTTTGATAACACGGACGGTAAGAGCGCCCAGACCTACGCCCGTTTCAGCGAGATTTCAGTGAAAAGAACGCTGTCTCGCGATGGGACTTCGGAATATCTTCTGAATAAAGCGCGGTGCCGGCGCAGGGATATCACTGATCTGTTTCGAGGGACCGGGCTCGGTCACCGCTCCTATTCGATTATCGAGCAGGGGATGGTCAGCCGGATTGTCGAAGCACGGCCGGAAGAACTCCGGGTCTTTGTCGAAGAGGCAGCGGGTATCTCCCACTACAAGGACCGGCGGCGCGAGACCGAGACCCGGATGCGGCACACGCGCGAAAACTTGAGCCGCGTGGAGGATATCCGCAAAGAGCTCGATACGCAGCTGCGGCGACTGCAGCGGCAGTCGCAGGCGGCCCGGCGATATCAGAAGCTGAAGGAAGAAGAACGGGAAGTCAACGGACAGCTTCTGGGCCTTCGTTATCTGGCGCAGAAGGGCGCCGCCGAGGAACAGGCCGCGCTGACCACCCGCGCCCAGACAGAAGTCGAATCGCATCGGGTTCGCCAGCGCGGCCTCGAGAGCCAGATTGAAACCTTGCGTGCGGATGAAATGGCTTCGCAACAGGAAGTCAGTGACCGCCAGGCGGCATTCTATGCGGCGGGCGCAGAGGTGGCATCTTTGGAGCAGGCTATCGAGCACGCCAAGGAGACCGGGGAACAGCAGCGGGCAGAGTTTGAGCGTCTGCAGATTACGCTCGGGGAACTGGCGACTGAATACCAGCACGATGAGGAGCGGATCGAAAGCCTCACGGCCGATGTCGGTGACCTGACAGGCCAGCGGGACCAGGCCGTCATCGCCTGCGAGCAGGCCGCTTCCCGTCAGCAGGAGGGCGAGCGCGACTTCGAAGACTGGCAGCATCGATGGAACGAGTTCACCCAACTGGCCACAACTCCGATCAAGGATCAGGAGGTTCAGCGGTCGCGCATAGAACAGCTGGAATCGGTCGATGCGAAGGCTCAGGAGCGGCTTGCCCGTCTGGATGAGGAGATCGGCACGCTTCTCAACGAAGAAGAACGTCTGGAAGTCGATACTGCGCGAAGCAGTGTTGCGCAGAAGGAGGCAGACCTGGCCGAAGCCGAAGGTCGGGTGAATAAGGTCATGACCCTGATCACCAACACCCGGGAGGAGATGGACTCAAGAACGGGTGTGCTCGACGGTCAACGACAGCACATGCACGCGACGCGCAGCCGGCTGCAGTCTCTGCAGGAGTTACAGGAGACGTCTTTAGACCGCGATGAGGCCTACTCTGAATGGCTGGACCAGCGCGGCCTGTCACATGCACCGAGACTGGCCGGTGAGATCCGGGTGACGAGCGGCTGGGAACGGGCTGCAGATGCAGTGCTTGGCGCACGCCTGTCGGGTCTCGGCATTGCAGATCTGCCCAAAGCGCTCGCGGGTGATGAAGAACTGCCCCGACAGGAACTGTTTTTCATGGAATCCGGCAAGTTTTCATTGACCACTGGCGACAACACGCTTCTGTCCTATGTCTCATGCGAGCGTTACAACCTCGAATCGTTGCTTGCTGGTGTTTATGTCGCTGAGGATTTGAATGAAGCGCTGGCCCGCCGGGATCAGCTGGGCGCTTCAGAGTCGATCGTGACGAAAAGCGGCATCGTGGTCGGCCCTAACTGGGCTCACGCACCCCGGGGACAAGGGGCGGCACAGGGTCTTCTGGAGCGCGAGGAGGAAGTCTCGCGGCTTCAGGACGAAGTGCCGGTACTGGAAAGTCAGGTCGCTGAGCATGAGCATGAGTTGGAGCGTCTGCGGGCGCGCCTTGAGGATCTGGAGTCGCAGCAGCAGGCAGCGCGTGACTCGGCCGGGCAGATGCTGGAGGCCCTGAACGCGGCGCGGCAGACCTTTGCTGACCGTCAGGCGCGTTTTGACCAGATCGAAGTACGGCGTCAGCAGCTTGCCGATGAATCGGAAGAAATTGTGGCCGAACTCACCCGGACGGGAAGTGATCTTGACGAGGCGCGCCGGCACTTCGCCATTGCCGAGGATGAAACCGGAGCACTGGAGCGCCAGCGCAAGGACCTGCTTGAAGAAAAAGAAGTCATGACCAGGGCCCTTTCGGCAGCACGGTTGCAGGTACAGAGCATGCAGGACCGCCGCCATGAGACGGAACTTGCCCTTCAGCACAGTCAGGCATCGCTGGATTCCCACCGCTCGAGTCTCGCCCGGCTACAGGTACAGAGCCACCGGATGCGCGGACGCTACCAGCAGTTAAAAGGTCAGATTTCGTCGGGGGAAGACCCGGGCATGGCGCTGGGGGAGCGTCTCCAGATCCTGCTGGCCCAGCGCGCCGAGGCCGAAGGGGCTCTGGCTGAAGGGCGTGATCGTCATGCGAGCATAGAACAGCAAATTCGCCAGGTCCACGGCAGTTTGTCGGAGTGTGAGCAGGAGGTTGCTTCGGCGCGGGAGGTGCTCGAGAGCAAACGGCTCAAGGATCAGGAACTGTCCGTCCGGCTGCAGACCTTGCAGGAGCAGATTGTTGAAGACAAGTACGTGCTCGATGAGTTGATTGAAAGTCTGCCTGAGGATGCCGAAGAGGGTGGCTGGATTGAACGCTCCGAGCGCCTTGCGCAGAAGATTACCAATATCGGCCCGGTCAACCTGATTGCGATCGAGGAGTACGAGGAGCAGGCAGAACGCAAGGAGTATCTGGATTCACAGCACGCTGACCTCGTAGAGGCGCTGGATACCCTTGCCGGCGTCATCCGCAAGATTGACCGTGAGACCCGGGAAAGATTCAGGTCCACCTTCGACAGCCTGAATCAGGGCTTTGCGGACTTCTTTCCTCAGTTGTTCGGCGGCGGCAGTGCGGTGCTCGAGCTGACGGAGGATGATCTGCTGGCGGCGGGAGTGACCGTGATGGCGCGACCGCCGGGGAAGCGTAACAGCACGATCCACCTGCTGTCGGGTGGTGAGAAGGCGCTGGCCGCTGTGGCGCTGCTGTTTGCGCTCTTCAAGTTGAACCCGGCACCGTTCTGTATTCTCGATGAGGTCGATGCGCCATTGGACGATCGGAATGTGGAACGCTACTGCAAAACGCTGCGCACCCTGTCTGAAGTCTCCCAGCTGGTCGTAATCACCCACAACAAGATTACGATGGAGTCCACTGATGTCCTGCTTGGCGTCACCATGGGCGAGCCAGGGGTGTCTTCGATCGTCTCGGTCGATGTCGATGAGGCAGTGAGACTCGCCGCCCAGTAGCCATGAATCTGCAGCTGGCCCTGATTCTTCTCGGCGTCGCCACCTTTATCGCCATTGTGGCGTTCTCGATCTGGCAGAGCCGGTATCTCGAGACGCCGTTGTTGAGAAGACCGCTTGAGTGGATCCAAAGTGCTGTGGCGCGATTCCCCGTTGCAGGCGTTATCTCCCGGTTGCGCCCGCAAGGTCTCGCCCAACGTGTTAAGCAGAAGGAACCCTCGCTGGTCGCTTCGGCGCAGCTCGACCTCAGCGGCGAAGCACACGGCGAGCAGGGTTCAGCAGAACGCGCTGATGGGCCTGACGCCGGGCCGCGGGGCAGGCGTGCCGGGGCTTCTGCCCCGTCGCTGCATGCGGAAATCGGCGGACAACCCCTGAAGATCGACTACTGGGCACGCCTGCCCGGGACCACCCCGGTGTCTCGTGATGCCGCACTGGCAGTATTTCGCGAGCATGAAATCGATCTCAGACGCGCCCGCACACTCCACGGGCGCACCGAGCCCGGCAATGCCTGGCTCGACCTCGCGACGGCGCCGGCAGATGAGGTGTTCTCAGATCTGATTGTGAGCCTGCAGATGGCAGATCTAAACGGCGCAGTTAACGAGTCCGAGCTCACCCGCTTCAACAACCTTGCCTATTACATGTCGGAAACCCTGAACCGGCCCTTGCAGTTCGATATGACTATTGAAGACGCGCTGCCGCAGGCGGCACGGCTTGAACGCTTCTGCCGGGAGTTTGACCTGCTTGCAGTGATCAATATCGAACCTGCGCCCGGCGCCGGCTTTTCCGGTTCCGATGTCGCACGGGCCTTGGACCAGGCTGGAATGCGGCTTGGAAAAGATGACATGTTTCATCTTTATGACCCGCGGACGGGCGTTGGCCGGTTCAGCCTCGCCAACCGATCCGATACCGGCAGTTTCAGCTATGACGAACTGGAATCAGGTATGTTGCGCGGCCTGGTCCTTTTCCTGAATGTACCTACGGTACCCCGGCCGTCGCAAACCTTCTCGGATCTGGTATCGGTAGCGACCTATGTCTCCACACAGGTCGATGGATCGCTGGTGGATCCCGAAGGGACGCTGCTGACTGAGACGCAGCTTGACGGCATCGGACGCCAGATCCGGTCGCTCGAGTCGTCGATGAAAAGGTATGGGATAGAGCCCGGATCTGAAGAGGCAAGGCGCCTGTTCTGATTCGGGCGTCTTCGGAAGCGAATTCTCCGGCTTGAAAACATCGGGTAGCGTACCGGCGTGAGCAGCAAGAAAAAGCAGGCAGCGGACAAGGCAGCGGAGAAGATAGATGAACTTCGTGCCGAGATCGAGGAGCATAACTACCGGTACCATGTGCTGGATGATCCCGTCATTTCGGACTCCCGTTATGATGGCCTGATTCGGGCGCTGGAGAAGCTCGAGGGCGAGTATCCGGAGCTGGTCACTTCAAGTTCTCCGACCCAGCGGGTCGGCGGCGCCCCGGTGGACCGTTTTGAAGCGGTTGATCACCGCATGCCGATGCTGTCACTCAATAACGCTTTCTCCCCCGAAGCGGTGGCTGAGTTTGACCGGCGGTGCCGGGAGGGGGCCGGCCGTGCGGCTATCTGCTACGTTGCAGAGCCCAAGATTGACGGACTCGCCATCAGTCTGACCTACGAACAGGGTGAACTGACGCGGGCAGCGACCCGCGGAGATGGCCGGACCGGCGAAGATGTCACACTCAATGTCCGCTCGATCCCCTCGGTTCCGCTGCAGTTGCGCCGAGGCTGGACTCCTCGGCTGCTTGATGTCCGCGGCGAGGTCTTCATGCCGGTGGCGGGGTTCCAGATGCTGAACGAACAGCAGAAGGCGCGCGATGAAAAACTGTACGCCAACCCCCGTAATGCGGCTGCCGGAAGCCTGCGACAGCTCGATTCGAAGATCTGTGCGCAAAGACCGTTGTCCTTTTTCTGCTACGCGGTAGGGACCTGGCAGGGAAGTGATCAGCCCGGGACCCAGATGCAGATGCTTGAGAAGTTGCGCGAGTTCGGGCTGCCCGTCAATCCACTGGCACGGGAAGTTAATGGGCTCGACGCGTGCCTGGAGTACTACCAGGAGATTCTGGCACTGCGTGACAAACTCGAATACGAGATTGACGGTGTCGTTTACAAGGTCAGCAGTATTGGTGATCAACAAGTCCTGGGCTCGGTATCCAGAGCGCCAAGATGGGCGATGGCGCACAAGTTTCCGGCGCAAGAGGAGACGACGGTCGTCAAAGCCATCGAAGTCCAGGTAGGCCGCAGCGGCGCCTTAACTCCGGTCGCGAGACTGGATCCGGTTTTCGTCGGCGGCGTCACGGTGTCGAATGCGACGCTGCATAACGCCTCGGAGATTGAGCGTCTGGATGTGCGAATAGGGGATACCGTTGTCATCCGTCGGGCGGGAGACGTGATTCCGGAAGTCGTCTCGGTGGTCTTGGAGCACCGGCGACGCGGCGCGAGGCGTTTTAGATTTCCATCGGAGTGTCCGGTGTGCAGGTCCAGTATCTGTTCAGATGAGGGCGGTGTTATCCAGCGATGCAGCGGTGGACTGGTCTGTTCCGCGCAGCTCAAGGAGTCCATCAAGCATTTCGCGTCCCGCCTGGCGCTGGATATCGAGGGGTTAGGCGCAAAGCTGGTAGAACAGCTGGTCGACAGTGGCCGCGTGAAAACACCGGCCGATCTTTTCAGTTTGTCGGCGGCCGAGTTTGCAGAACTCGAGCGGATGGGCGAAAAATCAGCCGAGAACCTGATTGCCTCACTTGAAAAAAGCCGGCAGACAACCTTGCCGCGTTTTTTGTTTGCCCTCGGAATCCCCCAGGTGGGGGAGGCGACCGCGCAAACCCTGGCGCAGTCCTTTGGAACGCTTGAAGAGCTGCTGGCGGCGCCGGTGGGATCACTTGAAACCGTTCCCGATGTGGGGCCGGTGGTGGCGCTTGAAATCAGACGTTTTTTTGATCAGACACACAATCAGCAGGTCATCGACGCGCTCCGCCAGCACGGCGTCACCTGGCCGGAGATAAACCCGGTAGCGACTCCGGCCGGGGGGTTTGCCGGCAAGACCGTCGTGATTACCGGCACCTTGCCGAATCTCAGTCGTGATCAGGCGCGACGGTGGCTGATCGAACAGGGGGCCAAGGTGTCCGGCAGCATTTCATCGCGTACCGATTACCTGGTGGCAGGCGCCGATCCCGGCTCCAAATACGACAAGGCAGTGAGCCTCGGAATCGAGGTTCTCGAAGAGCACGAGATGAAAGCGATCGCTGATAAAGCGCAGCCCTGAGGCCGTAGCGCCGCCCGGGGCCTGCTCCGGATGCGTTAGAATCCGGGCCTAATTTTTCAACAATAACTGCGTCCGAGTGCTCTGACGCGGGTGTGGGACCAGTAGCAGCAGATGACAGATTCCTTCAATTCAAGAACCTCGTTAGACGTTAACGGTAAGCGCTACCAGATGTTTGCGCTCGATACGCTTGGGCTGCGCTTCGATCTTAGCCGCCTGCCGGTAACGCTCAAGATTCTTCTGGAAAATCTTCTACGAACCGAAGACGGCGTCAACGTGACCGCTGCTGACGTCGAAGCACTCGCAGGCTGGAAGCCCGGGGATGGAAATGAAACCGAGATTGCCTTCACGCCGGCCCGTGTGCTGATGCAGGACTTTACCGGGGTTCCCGCGGTGGTTGATCTCGCCGCGATGCGCGCGGCGGTAGCGAATCTGAACGGCGATCCGGACAGGGTGAACCCGCTTTCTCCCGCTGATCTCGTTATCGACCATTCGGTTATGGTGGATCATTTCGGGAAACCCCAGGCGCTAAAAAGCAATGCCGAACTGGAGTACAGCCGCAATGCGGAGCGCTACGCCTTTTTACGCTGGGGCCAGACGGCTTTCAGTAATTTTCGCGTAGTACCACCGGCGACCGGGATCGTCCACCAGGTCAATATTGAGTACCTGGCGAGCGTCATATTCAGTTGCGTGATCGACGGTGCCGAAGTCGCGTACCCGGATACGGTCGTTGGGACCGACTCCCACACGACGATGGTGAACGGACTTGGCGTGCTGGGTTGGGGCGTGGGCGGCATCGAGGCAGAGGCCGCCATGCTGGGCCAGCCCGTTACCATGCTGATCCCGGAGGTGCTGGGGTTTGAACTCACAGGTACCTTGACCGAGGGAGCAACCGCAACGGACCTGGTGTTGACCGTGGTGGAACTGCTTCGGCGTAAGGGGGTGGTCGGAAAATTCGTCGAGTTCTTCGGCGACGGCCTGGATCATCTTTCTCTGGCGGATAAGGCGACCATCGCCAATATGGCGCCGGAGTACGGGGCGACCTGCGGATTTTTCCCCATCGATAACGAAGCGCTGAACTACCTGCGCCTGACGGGCCGTTCTGAAGAGGAGATTGCCCTGGTCGAAGCGTACAGCCGGCGACAGGGTCTGTTTCGAACCTCCGACAGCGTAGCTGCCCAATACAACGACACCGTCAGGTTGAATCTTGCGGAAGTGGTGGCAAGCATTGCCGGGCCCAAGCGTCCCCAGGACAGGATCGCCCTCAGCGAAGCCAAGCATCGTATCACCGATGCGCTGGCCACCGCCCGTGACGGCGATGATGCGCGCGGGCAGTCGCTGACGCTGGAAGGCACGGAACACACGCTCCCTGACCTTTCTGTAGTGATTGCCGCGATCACGAGTTGCACCAACACCTCAAACCCCGGCGTGATCATGGCGGCGGGTCTGCTGGCCCGAAATGCCCGCGAGAAAGGACTCTCTGTAAAACCCTGGGTCAAGACCTCACTTGCGCCGGGATCCCAGGTGGTTACGGATTACCTCGGTGACGCGGGACTGCTGGATGACCTCGAGGAGATCGGTTTTGCCGTGGTCGGCTATGGGTGCACCACCTGTATTGGCAATTCCGGACCGCTGCCCGCCCCGGTAAGTTCCGCGATCAAAGACGGCGAGTTGATCGTCTGCTCGGTGTTGTCCGGAAACCGTAACTTTGAAGGTCGGGTCCACGCCGAGGTCAGAATGAATTTTCTGGCTTCGCCGCCCCTGGTGGTGGCCTATGCGCTGGCGGGTACTACGGACATCGATTTCGCATCGGAACCCATCGGGTTGGATGCGCAGGGTCAGCCCGTCATGCTGAGCGACATCTGGCCGCAGACAAAAGAGATCAACAAAGCAGTCGATGCCCACGTGACCCGGGCGATGTTCCGTGCCCGCTACGCTGATGTATTTCGTGGGGATGATCTGTGGCAGGCGGTGCCGGTCAGTGCGGGCACCCGGTTTTCCTGGGATTCAGATTCAACCTACATCCGCCGGCCTCCCTACTTTGACGGTATGAGTATGGACCCGCCCGGAATACCCACGGTTAACGGGGCCCGGGTGCTGGCGCTTTTGGGTGACAGCATTACCACCGACCATATTTCCCCGGCTGGCGCCATTCAGGCAGACAGTCCGGCGGGGGAATACCTGAGTGAACATGGTATCGCCCCGGCCGACTTCAACTCATACGGGTCACGCCGTGGTAATCATGAAGTCATGATGCGCGGCACCTTCGCCAACATCCGCCTGCGCAACGCGATGGCGCCGGGTACCGAGGGTGGTTGGACATGCTTGCAGCCATCAGGAGAGCAGATGACCATCTTCGCGGCAGCCGAGCGTTACGCCGAGAAAGATACGCCGCTGGTGGTGATTGGCGGCACGGAGTACGGTACCGGCTCTTCCCGGGACTGGGCGGCAAAAGGTGCCGCCCTGCTCGGGGTCAAGACAGTCCTGGTGGAGAGCTTTGAGCGGATTCACCGCTCCAACCTCGTGGGCATGGGCGTCTTGCCGCTGCAATTTCTTGCGGGACAAAGCGCTGCCGGTCTTGGCATCGATGGTAGCGAAGTATTCAATATCTCCCGTCCTGAAGTCGGCGCTGACGACGTTCTGATCGAGATGGTTAGGACCGACGGCAGCAAGCAGGAATTCACGGCCCGGGTCCGGATCGATACGCCCAAGGAATGGGACTACTACTGTCACGGAGGGATACTTCCCTACATGGTCCGCCAGTTACTCGCCTGAGCCCGTGTTGTCGGAGCGCTCAGGTGTGCCTTTACGGGGCTGAATCACGGCGACTGCAATCAGGATCAGGGTAAGGGCCAGCAGTAATCTCAGGGAAAGCTGCTCTTTCAGAAAGATGACGCCCCACAGCGCTCCCAAAATCGGGACAAAATAATTGACCTGAGCAGAACGGTTGGCGCCAAGCCGGGGGATCAGATAGAAAAAAATCAGGTTCGCCACCGCTGTCGAACCGATCCCGAGATAAAACATTGCCATGATCGCCTGAGGCTCAGGCTGAAGGGCCCAGGGAGTCTCGAGGATCAGCGTTGCCGGTAAGGACCATATAAATGCGGCGAACAATGCTCCCGATGCCAGCGAAGGCCAGTTGGCGGGTTCAGCGAAATAGCGTATGAATGTTGCCGAGGCGCCGTAGCAGATGGCACTCAGAAGAATGGCTAACTGCGCAAGGATCGATGCTGTGAGACCGGCGAGTGCGTCCGGCCCAAGCAGGACCGCGATGCTGGCAAAGCCCAGCGTAATCCCCAGCCCGATGCGCAGGGTAAAGGGCTCCTCGCGGATAAAGCTGTGGGCGAGCATTGCCGTGGTGACCGGCATGACACCCATCAGCACGGCCGCGAGGCCGCTGTCGATGTGAATCTCTCCCCAGCTGATCAGGGTAAAGGGCAATGCGTTGCCCACCAGGCCAATAAACACGAACACACCCCAGGAGCGGGCGTCCCGGGGGAGCCGGTAGCCGCGGATGCGCAGCCACGCATACAGGATAACGGCCGCGATGCCAAGACGGGCACTGGTCAATGTCATCGGGCCCACGCTCTCAACGCCGACTTTAATGAATGCAAAAGATCCGCTCCACAACGTAGCCAGAATCAGGAGCAGGGCGTAGTCTTTTGAAACCCACATCGGCTTCATGATGTCAAAGGCCGGCAGAAGGCATGATCGCAAGCGGGGAAAAGGGTAATCTACCGGTTTTCCCGAGCACTCACGAGGCTTGCAAGCCGTGCCTGATCCGTCTTCGGCCGTTCCGACACTTTTGAATTCCCGGGAGCAGCCGCCTTACTCGGTCTATAACCCGCAAGGACAGTCCGGGCTGGTCCTGGTTTGTGATCATGCCAAGAATGCAATACCCCGTTCTCTGGGCACGCTCGGACTGTCACAGGCAGCGCTTAACACGCACATCGCCCTGGATATCGGCTGTGAAGCGCTCTCCGTCGCAATCGCGGATCGTCTTGACAGCGTGCTGGTCATGGGCGGGTTCTCCAGGCTGGTGGTGGACCTGAATCGGCATCCTGAACATCCGACGTCAATCCCATTGGCGAGTGATGGGGTTGAGATACCCGGTAACCGGCAATTGAGCGGGCATGACCGCCGCCAGCGGATCGACGAGGTTTTTTCTCCTTATCACAAAGCGCTGGCCGCCGAGGTGCAACGGGTCGGTGCGCAGCATCCCCGGATCGCCCTGATCTCCCTGCACAGTTTCACCCCATACGCGGATGGTGCAAGCCGGCCATGGCACCTCAGCATCCTGTGGAACAAGGATCAGCGTTTGAGCCGGCCGCTGCTTGAGGGTCTGCGCCGGGAAGCCGGTTTATGCATCGGAGATAACCAGCCCTATGACGCCAGGAAATATTTTGGCTATACCGTGGACGCGTATGCGAACATCAATACGCTTGCGCATGTCATGATCGAAGCGCGCCAGGACATTCTGGATTCGAAAGACGGGATTGCCAAATGGGCTGACCTTCTGGCGACCCAGCTAAGGCGTGCACTGCCCGCCTGCGGCGTGTTTATCAGTAACTGAGTCGTTCGCCCCTCAGGCAGATTCCGAGCGCAGCCCGACGCCCTGGCAATCCACTTCGAAGTCGCTCAGGTTCTCGAGAAACTCACGCTTGCTCTTGGGCATCGGAACCCGGACACCGGCCATGTAATAGATCAGATCTGTGCCGTCACTGAGGAGCCGGCAGCCGCGCTGTAACTGAACGCGGGCGAGCGTGCTGATGCCTGCAGGCGGCACCGGGTTGAAAGCCTTGATCTGCTCCTTGATAGTGACAAACTCGGGCCAGTTACGGAAGAAATCGGGATCACTTTTCATCATCTCGCACTCGACACGGGCAGCTCGTGCGAACTCGCGAACGATGCCGCCGACGCCGTGAAAGCTCGGCATACGTCCATAAACTGCCGCAATGCGTTCGGCGATGTCGTCAATCGCCTTCATGGTCTGGGAGATCTTGATATAGCGGCTTGCGTAGTAACTGGCGATCGAGTGGGTAAAGACATTGAAAGGTTCACCCCACAGTTCGTCGATACCCTCATGACCGCTCGGATGGCGCACCTGTTTTCCCAGTTCAAGGGCTTCTTCGAAGCAGGCGCTGCATTCGCGCATGAGCTCGTTATCCTGGCTGACGGCAATGCCCTCGCTTTCAAGTTCAACGATACTGGTGAAGATGTCCGTTGCCCGGTTGAAAAGTGCACCAGCCAGCATCGCTGCGTTTACCCGCTTGCGGGCCGGATCCTGTTCTGCTTCGTAACTGGTTCGGGCGGCCTTGGTTTTGCTTCCTGGCGTATTGATCCCGGGTTCGGTGTGGTGAAAGGTCCGGCGTGTCAGACTCAGCAGCAGGTCACGCTTGGCCGCGAGGGTTTCCTCCGGCGGTGCGTAATAGCGGATCCAGTAGCCGTCGTAGAAGATATGAGCCCGCCCATTGATGTCTTTGCGCGACCCGTTGTTGATGTTGGCATTCATGCTCTGGTGAGTTCAGTCAGTGTCCGAGGCCTGACTTGCGCGGGATTTTACGCCTGTAGAGGCATTCAGCAAACCCGTCTCGCAGGACAGGTCCGTAAGCGCAGGCCGGCCCGTTGCCGTGGCCCTGATTCGCCCTTCAAAAAACACGATAGCGGCCGAATCCGGGTCATCAACGCAGTCCAGATCGCGCTCGACAGCAATGTGCAACTCCTCGGCACCGGCAGAATGCGCCTTACCCCGAGCCAGTTGGCTTGCCAGTTCTCCCGCCTTGACAAGCGCCTGCTCGAGCTCGTTATAGTCGGCGGGGCCGCTGGGCGCAAATACCCGGAAAATCCCCTGGGCAGGCTGCGTCACCGTCACCTGCGCTCTTTGCACAATGCTGCTGGCCACGGCTCCTACCGCATTGGCCACAGATGAGTGATCCGGTACTGACAGGGGAATATTGAAATTCTGGGCCACCCGCGGGTAGTAGAGCGCTGCCGGAGCGCCGACGGCAACCAATGACCGCATGGTGTCGAGTTTCAGGGTAAAAAGGCCCCCATCGATCGCACTTTTGCCGGATATCCAGTCGCTGAAAAGGCGGGCGGTCCGCTCCCGCTCAGTATGGTGAGTTCCCCCCGGGTCTGTTGCAAGGCATGCTGAGACCAGTGCCGCACAAATGGTCTGCACCATATGCTCCTCAACCGCAAGACTGGGTCCGGTGGGATCCCCCTGGTCAAATTTTCCCCAGCCATAGACCTGCCGCATCTGTTTTGCCCAGGCAACGGCGGCGAGTTCTGCTGCGCGGACCGACCAGTGATCCGTCTTTCCCAGCACATGCGCGGCATCGGTTGGGGTAAACCCGCTGTAGATGGCAATTCCGTCGCGCACCAGTCGTGCAACCGCCCGCGTTATTGGACGGTCAGCCTGGGAAAGCGATTCGATATCCAGCGGCCCCTCCTGCAGGCGTTCCCAGGCAGCGGTTTGCTCCGCTGAAAATAACCGCTTTTGGCTGGCCTCAGCGAACAGGGCAACGGCAAAGCGGTTACTTCTTGGACTGACAGGTAAATCGGCACGCTGCTCCAGCGTCTCCAGAACCGCCGGGTAGCGATGCACCAGAAGGCTCATTGGAATCACCCTGCGCGGCCCGATGGCAAGCCCCACGCCACCCTGAAAGCGGACCTCGCTGTCCCCTCCAAGGCCGAGAGAAAAGACCCTGACCGCTTCCACCATAGGCCGCCATTCCCCGATAACGGTTGCTTTGGCGCTGATCACGGGACGTCCGTCGGTGACGATGGCGATATCGGTGGTGGTGCCGCCCATGTCAGCGATAATGGCATTCTGGTGCGGCTGCAGCTGGGCAGCGCCCATGACACTGGCTGCCGGGCCGGAGAGGATGGTTTCCACAGGCCGGGCGAGGGCTGTGTCGGCACTGATCAGCGAGCCGTCTCCTTTCACCATCATCAACGGTGAGTGGATATCCCGCTCCTTGAGGATTCGCTTAATCGCGCGAATCAGCTCATCGATATAGGGGATGAGTGAAGCGTTAAACGCGACCGTGAGCGCCCGCCGCGGGGCATCCAGTTGCGAGGCGAGTTCATGACCGCAGGTAACCGGTTTACCGGTGAGTGAGGAAACCAGCTCCCGGAGCTGGACTTCGTGATCCGGGTTGCGTACGCCGAAAAGCCCCGAGATACCGAACGCGGCTACCTTATCGCGCTGGTCGATGACGACCTGCTGGGCACCGTCAAGGTCCAGCGGCTCGCGCTCACCACCGCCGGCGTCGTGACCACCCGGGATCAGAGCGCAATGGCCGCCGCGGACAATGTGTTCCAGCCTGGCCTTATCTACCTGCCGGGAGTCGTAGCCGGCGAGCAGCAGGCAGACAGGCGTCCCGCGGCCTTCAACAACAGCATTGGTCGCGAGTGTGGTTGATAATGACACCAGCGAGATCTGTCGCAACTGTTCACGAGGCAGCTGGTCGATCGTCTCCCCGATGCCTGCGGTGAGTTGATGATGGGTGGTCAGTGACTTGGCAGAACTGACCACCTTGCCTTCGGGATCAAGCAGAACCGCATCGGTATACGTTCCGCCCGTGTCGACACCGAGTCGCAGCGGCGGGGTGTTCATGGTGGTAGCGGTAGGGTCGGCGGCAAAGCAGCAGCGTACTTTAATTCCAGGGCTTCAGTTAACTGCTGTAATCATAAAAGCCCCGGCCGCTCTTGCGTCCGAGGTAGCCGGCGTCGACCATCTGTTTCAGCAGCGGACACGGCCGAAACTTCGAGTCGCCGAACTCCTGATGCAGGACATCCATCACCCACAGGCAGACATCAAGGCCGATCATATCCGCGAGGGCGAGGGGCCCCATCGGGTGGGCGGCACCCAGTTTCATGGCAGCATCAATGTCTTTTGCTTGTGCAAGACCCTCATACAGAATGAATACTGCTTCATTGATCATCGGTACCAGCATCCGGTTTACGACAAAGCCCGGGCTGTCTTTCACGCTGACCGGGGTTTTGCCGAGATCGCGGGCAAGGGTGTCAATGGCGGTGTAGGTCTCGTCGGAAGTCTGCAGAGCACGAATGACCTCGACCAGGGCCATCAGCGGCACAGGATTGAAAAAATGCATGCCGACTACCCGGTCGGGACGGCCGCTGCCTGCGGCGATACGCGTCAGCGAAAGCGATGACGTATTGGAAGCGAGAATCGTGTGCTCAGGGCAGATCTCGTTGAGGCGGGGGAATATTCCCATCTTGATGTCCATGTTTTCGCTGGCAGCCTCGACGACGAGGTCGCAGCCGGACATCGCGCTGATATCGGTTGCCGTCTGGATTCTTCCGAGAGCCTGGTCACAGTCTTGCTGACTGATTTTCTCCTTGCTGAGCAGCCGTCCGAGACTGTTTTGGATGCTGCCGAGTCCCTTCTGGACAAGCTCATCAGATACGTCCTGCATGACAATGTCATAGCCATGCACGGCGCAGGTCTGCGCAATCCCGTTGCCCATTGTACCCGCGCCTACGACGCCAATATTCTGTAATTTCATGTGGAAATTCGGTCCCGGACCGAGGTAGTTCAACTCAGAGGACGGCAAGGCTACCGCAAACCGGGTTTCAGGCCAAACCGGCGTGGCCGGGCGGGCATCGGCATTTCAGAATCTGGCGCGTTCGGAATAGACTAGTTCCCTATGGAAAGCCTCTGTGTTATTGAAGAACTGATCGGGTATGAAACCGTATCCCGGGACAGCAATCTTCCCCTGATTGATTTTGTCCAGAATTTTCTTTACGACCATGGAGTGGATTCGCGGCGTGTCCCCAGCGCAGACGGGCGCAAGTCGAACCTCGTCGCAACGGTAGGACCTGAGGTTTCAGGAGGGATTGTGCTGTCCGGCCATACCGATGTGGTGCCGGTGGATGGCCAGGATTGGAGTAGCGATCCTTTTGCGCTTAATCGACGTGATGACCGCTGGTACGGCCGCGGCAGTTGCGACATGAAAGGGTTTATCGGGATTGCACTGTCCCTGGTGCCGCAGATGAACGCGCTACGCAAGCCAATCCATTTCGCGCTCTCCTATGACGAAGAGGTCGGCTGCCTGGGGGCGCCCGATATGATTGAGGTCATCCGGGATGAACTGCCGGAGCCGATGGGGGTGATCGTTGGCGAGCCGACGGGTATGGCAGCGGTGACCGCGCACAAAGGCATCGTTGGCTTACGGACAACGGTCCGGGGATACGAGGCGCACTCAAGCCAGACCCACCGCGGTGTGAGTGCCGTCATGACCGCTGCGCGTCTGGTGGGCCATCTGGAGCGTGTGGCAGATGATCTGGCTGTGTCGACGCCTGCTGATAACGGTTTCGAGCCCCATGCCACCTCGGTCCATGTTGGGGTTATTCACGGCGGGACTGCGCTCAACATTATCTCGGGCCAATGTGAGTTCACCTGGGATATCCGTAATATTCCAGGAGATGACCCGCAGCTGCTGATCGACAGTTTTGAAGCGTTCTGTAAGCGCGAGGTATTGCCGGGAATGCGGGCCCGTCATGAGGCCTGCAGTATTGATACCGAGATCCTGGCGCGCTGTCCCGCTTTTGATGATTCCGGATCGTCCATTCTCGGTTTGGTGCAGTCACTCAGCGGCAGGGCTGACTCCTACAAAGTCGCTTATACGGCGGAGGCCGGTCAGTACCAGGGGGCCGGCTTTCCTACTGTGTTATGTGGACCGGGCTCCATTGATCAGGCGCATCAGCCTGATGAATATATCGAAGCAAGCGAGGTGCAGGCCGGAGAGCGGTTTTTAAGGACGCTGCTGGCCGAACTGTCATCCTGAAGGATGGCCCCCGGGATTGCGTTAAAGACTATTCCGGATGAGTTCAGCGCACTGTTGCGCGCCTTGTGCTGGCGGAGCGGACCGGCGCTTTAAGGCAAGCAGTTCCGGCAGTTGGTCAAGCCACAGGCCATTGGCAAAATGGTCCGCGACCAGCGCCTTTCCCTCGACCTCCCTTTCCAGGAACGCCACCAGGGGAGCCATTTCCGGGTAGTCCTGCCGCACGAAGTAGCCGAAGGGAGTACCGGATGCGTATACCTCGGCTATGGTGCTGTATCCGGCTTTGCCGATGACAAGGTCTGCAGCACGTACCAGATCGGGGTGATGCAGAGGGCATTGGGCCGGCAGCAAAGTCACATTCCGGTCCTTGTGAACCTCGTTGCCGGCCCCGGCTATCACGAAGTGAATGCCGGAAAACCCGCTCTTGAGTCGTCCAAGGAATGGAAAGCCCGTTCTCGTCCCCCCCATACTGATGAATACCAGGGGCTGATGCGTCGCCAGTCCCAGGGTGGACCGGGTGTCTGCCGCGCTGAGACGAAAGGCCCGGGCAACAGGACCGATCTGATAAGCGCTTGAGACGCTTTCACAGATGGGCTGTGCCTGAATATGAAGGTCTGCGCTTTGGAATAACGGTCTAAGTTGCTGGGCGTAATTCGAAAGTGCCGGGGCTGAGTCTGCAAGGCCCTGGTAGATCCAGTCCCAGGTGAAATTCTCCACCAGTACCGAAGGAATACCGGCGGCGGCCGCTGCAGCCAGGCCGAGCGGCGCGATGTCGCAGATCACGCTTTGGCAGTGCAAGGCGTTAAGCCGTTCGGCAAGGCGGTTGATCCCGGCCGGATCGAACGGCAGCCGGCACGCAAGGTCTTCAAGTGTCGCATCAAAATCGACCTCGAAGGCATCGCTCTGCACCAGCCCGAGGTCGCAGTCGGTTTCGTGGTAGCGGATGCGCTCGCCAAGCGACGAAAAGAACCACCTGGGGATTCGTGTGAAGAGTTCGATCCGCAGCCTGGGCTCGTGCTGTAACAGGGCTTCCAGAATAGCGCACGCCCGGGAGGCATGACCGAAGCCATGGGGAGAAACAAAGACTCCGATGGCGGGATACGATCCGCGTCTTTCGGGCATCAGCCAAGCATCCCGAACGCCCGCTGACGGGTCGCGCTAGCGGCCGAAGTACTGATCCAGGAAGGTTTCAAAATCCATTTCGTCATCTTGTTCCATCTGCTCAGCGCGCTGCAGTGATGAAGCGGCTTCCTGCTGGAACCAGGATTCGAAGTGTTTGTCGATGGCACCATGCTTGAAAACGCCTTCATGATGTTCTGCCTGTGCCTTGGCGAAATAGAAAAACGTATCATCGTGACCATGGATGCGGTCAAGGGCCCGGGCAGAGGGCGTCATCTGCGGGTCTTCAAACAACCGGCGCTTCAGTGCCAGGGCGGTCCGATAACGGTCGTCGTAACGGGAAAGACAGTCAGCCAGCGGTTCAAGATAATCGATGAATTCCAATCCGCAGCGCTGGACACTGCAGCGTTGCCCGTCAGCCTTGGTGATGACAAACCCAGGCTCGCGTCCGGACTCTGCAATCTGGCTTCGGGCGGTACGAACCCGCCGGAATTCATCCCAGTCCATTGGCGGGCTGGGTTCCAGCAGGCAGGAGATCATCATCAGGTCAAGAAAGCGGATGCCGTCCGCATCGATCCCGATGGGCAGGAAGGGGTCGAGGTCCAGGGAACGGACTTCGATGTAGTCGACACCGCGCGCCTGTAAGGCGTGGCTGGGCCGCTCCCCGGAGTTCGCCACCCGCTTCGGCCGCATCGTCGCGTAATACTCGTTTTCGATCTGCAGCAGCGAATCATTCAACTGCCGGTATTCGCCATTCACCCTGATCCCGATTTTCCGGTACGGGGGGTAGGGTTTGGTGGTGGCCTTGACCAGCGATTCTGTGTACTCATCGAGGCTGTTCAGGCTCAAATTCACCGAAGCCTGTGCATCACTCTGGTAGCCCAGATCCGAAAGTCGCAGACTGGTTGCATGCGGCAGGTAGAAGCTCTGCTCGCCCAGCGGTTTCAGATGGTGCGAACGTCCCTCCAGGAAAGTGCCGCAGACCGCGGGTGACGCGCCGAACAGATAAGGGATGACCCAGTCGCAGCGGTAGAAGTTCCGGATCAGGCCAAGGTATGCCTCGGACTTGAAATCACGCAGAGGCACGGTGGATCGGCTGATATCCCGATACACCCGCCAGAAATTGTCGTCCAGGGAGAAGTTGAAGTGAATCCCGGAGATCGTCTGCATCAACTTACCGTAGCGGTAGGCAAGACCCTGCCGGTAGACAGTCTTCATCCGGCCGGCATTGGATTCTCCGTAATAGGCGATGGGAATACTCTCTTCACCATACAGGATACACGGCATGCTGTTGACCCAGAGTTTTTCGTCGCCGATGTTGTGGTAGGTAAACTGGTGAAGTTCCGTAAGAAACTCCAGCAGGCCTTCGACGCTGTCTGTCACCGGCGTGATGAATTCAAGCAGTGCCTCCGAGTAGTCAGTCGTGATATAGCGATGGGTCAGCGCCGCACCTAAGGCGGCAGGATGCGGCTGCTGGGACAGCACACCCTCAGCATCGATTCGAAGGCTTTCTTTCTCGAGTCCCCGGCGCATAGATGCCGATAAGACACCAACCTCGGCCTGCTCGATCTTTTCAATGATTCGTGCTAGTTTTTCGCTCACGCGATGATTCCGATGCGAGTGTCCAGAGCGTGTTGATGAGATGATCAGGTGGTGTCAGCAGTCCCTTCAGGTGCGTACTGAGGGACGGGGAATCCTGGATATTACGCCTTTAGTGGCAGAGCCTGTCGCCCAGTCCGGAGTCGGAGTGGGGTTATGCCATATTTTCATCAGCCATACCAGCGCCTCTCTCGCGATCACGGAGAATGCGGATCCCAGGGTGCATGACGATCTTGAAAGCTTTCTCGCACGTCTTGTCCCCGACGGGGATCCGCGCTATACCCATACCAGTGAGGGTGATGACGACATGCCTGCCCATATCCGTACCGTTGTAACCGATACCGCGTTGACAGTGCCTATCAGCGACGCGCAACTGGTCCTCGGAACCTGGCAGGGGATTTATCTTTGGGAGCACCGGTTCAGGCCGCAGGAACGCCGGGTCGTGCTGACGATCTCCGGAGAGGATCACCGCTGAGCGCTCGGCACGGCCTTGCCAGAAAACCAAATGGCGGCGAGGCTTGGCCGACCGGTCTCGGGACATGTCGACCGCGGCGCTCGGTAAAAATGTATAGGAATACAGATTCAGGACAACGCAAATGAAGTCTGCATCCGTCAATCCGGTACCCGGCGATTACCGCTTTTGTATTGCGCCGATGATGGACTGGACAGACCGGCACGAGCGGTACCTGCTGCGGCTCATCTCCCGCCGGGCGCGTCTTTATACTGAGATGGTCACCACGGGAGCGTTGATACACGGAGACCGGGAACGATTTCTGGGATACGCGGATGCCGAGCATCCGCTGGGCCTGCAACTGGGTGGCAGCGACCCCGGCGACATGGCGCACTGTGCCGGTCTTGGGGAGGCAGCAGGATTTGACGAGATCAACATCAATGTGGGTTGCCCATCCGACCGGGTGCAGGCGGGCAGGTTTGGTGCCTGCCTGATGCTGGAACCCGATCTGGTGGCAAGCTGCTTTTCGGCAATGCAGGCAGCGGTATCGATACCGGTCACCGTGAAATGCCGGCTCGGGGTCGATGAGATAGACCGCTTTACCGACCTGATCGGTTTCGTTGATACCGTTGCCGGTGCAGGCTGCAAGGTGTTTATCGTGCATGCACGAAAGGCATGGCTTTCGGGTTTGAGCCCGCGGCAGAACCGTGAGATCCCGCCGCTGCAATACGATCGGGTCTACGCCTTAAAAGAACGGTATCCACAGTTCACTATTGTGATCAACGGCGGCATTACCCGGATCGACCAGGCCAGCGAGCACCTGGCCCGGGTTGACGGGGTGATGGTGGGGCGTGAGGCGTACCAGAATCCCTGGAGTCTGGCCGAGGTCGACCGGGTGCTGTTTGATGATGTCCCTAACCCCCGATCCCGGTTTGATGTGCTCGAGGCGTACAAGGCATACATGCACGCCGAACTTGAGAAGGGCGTACCGCTGAAGCGGCTGGCCCGTCACCTGCTGGGACTGTTTCAGGGACAGCCCGGTGCCCGGGTCTGGCGCCGGGCGCTCAGCGAGGCGGCCTTTCGGTCGGGTGCCGACCTTACTGCCATAGAAGCTGCCGAGGACAGGCTGGATTCGGTGTGCCGGCAGCATGCCGGCGTGGTTGCGGCGCCGGGACTGTGCCTGGAGGTAAGGCCATGAAGCGGGTCCGCCGCCTGCTCCTGTGGACACTCGGCGGCCTCGCGGTCCTGCTGGCAGGCGCCCTGATCTGGTCGGTGACCCTTCTGGATCTTAACAACTACCGCGGGACGATCGCCGAGCGGCTTGAGCAGCGGACGGGACTCAAGTTTACGCTGGAAGGCCCGTTACGCCATGGTTTCAGATTCCAGCAGGGTGAAGGACTTTTTGCCGACCTCACGGTGGAAGACGCCTACTTGAAGAAGGTTGCTGGGTTGCAAGGATCACAACATGCGCGGGTCAGGGAATTAACGCTGTCGCTGTCGGTGATGCAACTGCCTCGCCTGATGCGCGGCGATCTCTTTGAAGGCGCCGGCCGATTCAGCGTGACGGATCTGGATCTCGTGCCGCTCGCTACGGGACTCGGACTTGACGCGCAGTCCTTTGACGGCTCGGGTTTTCGGGCAATGACCGTGCAGGGAGAGTACCAGATGGGTGCGACGTTTACGTCGATTACCAATTTCAAGATCGCCGGGCCAACTACTGAAATCACTGGGGATCTGCACCTTCAAGATGTACACCAGGACTCGAGGGTCGAATTTGCATTGTCCTCTCCGTTGCTGAATCTGGACCAGATCGTTTCTGAAGAATATCGCGGCCCGCTGGACGCTTTCGAATGGTTGAGTCTCTCTCCGCTGATCGCTTCAGGCATAAGTGCACGAGGCGTCGTGCAGATCGGTACGTTTCAGTCCGGGGGCCTGGTTTTGCGTAATCTCAATGTCCCGATCTACTCCGAAGGCGGCGCGGTAGTGGCTTCACCGGTTACCGGTGATCTCTATGGTGGGACGATGCGCATTGACACCGTGGCGCATGTAGCCGGCGCAGATCTGGACTTCAGGACCAAACAGGTCTTCTCGCAGGTCGAAGCGGGTGAACTGCTGCAGGATCTGGGATTGACCCGCATGCTCCGGGGCAGGGCCGACCTTTCTGCCCTTGTGGCCTTTTCCGGGGCCGAATACCCTGAGCGTATCCGGTCAGCGCGCGGGGTGGTTACGCTTGAAGCCAAAGAGGGTCAGATCCGGGGGTTTGACATTGCCTCTCTTTTGGATCGTCTGAGTCAGAGCAATCTGCAAAGTGGCGGGGACTGGCTGGGGGAGAACGCTTATACACCGCTTGAAAACGTCACCGCAACGCTCAGGCTGGAAGATGCACAGCTGGTTAACGATAACCTTGCCTTTCGTGCAGGCGGTCTGGAGGTTGCAGGTCAGGGAAGCCTTACCCTTGAAGATCAACTGGTGGACTATCGTCTCTCGCTGGAGCTGGATCAGCCCGAAGTCGTTACCCTGTTGCCTCCCCCATTTAATTCCGTTGGAATCGCGCTTCCGATACGGGTGACGGGTAGATGGGATAATCCGGGGATCATGATCGATATGCCGGCCCTGATTCAAATGCAGTTGCAGCGCGCAATGGGAATAAAAAGCACTCTGGAGCCACCTTCGGCTGACACTCAAGCGAAGGCCTTGGCCGAGACGCTTGAGGCGGAACTGTCCGAGAGACTCAATCAATTTGCATCGGGGGAAGCAATACAGTGAAGCTGGTTCGATTTGGCGATCAAAACAAAGAAAAACCGGGCTTACTCGACGCGAATGGCGAGGTCAGGGATTTAAGCGGCGTCATCAAGGACGTAAACCCAGACACGCTTGATCAGCGAACCCGGCAAAGCGTCGAGGCCATTGACCCCCTGACCCTACCCCGGGTGGAAGCCGGGCAGCGACTCGGCCCCTGCGTGGGAAGGCCGGGAAAATTCGTATGTATTGGCCTCAACTATCATGACCACGCCGTCGAGACCGGGCTTTCGCCCCCGAGCGAGCCGGTGGTTTTCATGAAGGCGGTAAGCGCGATCAGCGGACCCCATGATGACATTACACTCCTGCGCGGCTCGACCAAGAGCGACTGGGAGGTCGAACTCGGGATTGTGATCGGCAAACGGGCCCGCTACATTACGGCGGATCAGGCGCTCGATGCGATTGCAGGATTTTGTCTCGTCAATGATCTTTCCGAGCGTGAGTGGCAGATCGAACGCGGCGGAAACTGGTCCAAAGGAAAATCAGGCGATGGTTATGGCCCCATCGGGCCGTGGCTGGTAACGGCCGACGAAATCCCCGAGCCACAGGCGATGGATCTGTGGCTTGAGCGCAATGGGGAAACCATGCAGAGCGGCAGCACCGCCGACATGATTTTCCCGGTAACCGAGCTGATTGCTTATCTCAGTCAGTGCATGAGCCTTAATGTTGGCGATATCATCGCCACCGGCACACCTGCCGGAGTGGGCCTCGGACGCAGGCCGCCCGTGTTTCTCGAAGATGGTGATCACCTCAGATTGGGGATCACAGGTCTTGGAGAGCAGTCATACCAGGTGTTTGCGGATAACCCGTCGTGAGTTTTATGTGGCGCCCCAAGTGCGGACCGGTGTGCAAGGTTTGGTAAGGATTTTCAAACGGAGATTTCCATGAGTGAAAAACTGAACAAGGTGAGTTCGAGGATTACCCAGCCGCGGTCTCAGGGGGCATCGCAGGCCATGCTGTATGCGACCGGATTGACCCGTGAAGATATGGACAAGGCGCAGGTCGGGATCGCCAGCATGTGGTGGGAAGGCAACCCCTGCAATATGCACCTCAATGATCTCGCGGGCCAGATCGCAACCGGGGTCCGTGAAGCGGGTCTTATCGCGATGCGTTTTAACACCATCGGGGTCAGTGACGGTATCTCGATGGGTACCGAAGGAATGAGTTACTCGCTGCAGTCCCGTGACCTGATTGCGGATTCCATCGAGACCGTGATGGGCGGGCAGTGGTACGACGCGCTGGTAACGGTCCCGGGGTGTGACAAGAATATGCCGGGGTGCCTGATCGGTATGGGACGGGTAAACCGGCCATCCCTGATGCTCTATGGAGGCACCATCAAGCCGGGCCACGCCGGATCGCAGGTCGTCGATATCGTCTCCGCGTTTCAGAGTTATGGCGAGTATCTGGCCAAGGCGATCTCTGACGAGGAGCGCCAGGAGATCGTGGACAATGCCTGCCCGGGCGCCGGTGCCTGTGGCGGCATGTATACCGCTAACACCATGGCGAGTGCGATCGAAGCGATGGGTATGTCCCTGCCTTACAGTTCGTCCGCCCCCGCGACGACCGATCAGAAGCGAAGTGAATGCCACAGCGTCGGCGCCGCTGTCAGGAATCTGCTGGAGCGCGATCTTCGCCCCCGCGCCATCATGACCCGTGAGGCTTTTGAAAATGCGATGGTGGTGGTGTCGGTGCTTGGCGGCTCGACCAACGCGGTACTGCACCTCATTGCGATGGCGCGCGCAGTCGATGTGCCGCTAGGCATTGATGACTTTCAGGCCGTCAGCGACCGGGTTCCTTTTCTGGCGGATCTGAAGCCCAGCGGCCGTTACGTGATGGAAGATCTGCATACCGCAGGCGGTGTTCCCGCTGTCATGCGGTACCTGCTGGCAGAAGGACTGCTCAACGGCGACTGCATCACGGTTACCGGCTATACGGTCTCGGAGAATCTTGACCAGTTGCCGGATCTTGCCGATGGCCAGGAGGTTTTCCATAGCCTGGCGGACCCCATCAAGGAGACCGGACATATCAGGATCCTGAAAGGCAATTTTGCACCCGGCGGTGCTGTTGCCAAGATTACCGGCAAGGAAGGTCGGCAGTTCAGCGGTCCGGCCCGGGTGTTCGACGGGGAGGAAGCCATGCTCAAGGCGCTGGAGGAAGGCCGGATCCAGAAAGGGGATGTGATTGTGATCCGCTTTGAAGGCCCCAAAGGGGGCCCCGGGATGCCCGAGATGCTGACCCCGACCTCGGCCATTATGGGGGCGGGGCTTGGATCAGACGTTGCCCTGATTACCGACGGCCGTTTCTCAGGAGGCTCTCACGGCTTCATTATCGGCCACGTGGTTCCGGAAGCCCAGGAAGGCGGGCCGATTGGACTGGTTGAGGACGGAGACGTCATCCATCTGGATGCCGATGCCAATACCATTGATGTGGACCTCAGTGAAGGGGAGTTGCAGGCGCGTCGGGATAACTGGACGATGCCGCCATATAAAGCCGACCGCGGCACGCTGTACAAGTACATTAAAAACGTGAAGACCGCCAGCGAGGGCTGCGTCACCGACGAGTAGTCCGATGGGTCAGTTGAGGCTGATCCGAAGCGCGGCACTCGCGGCGAGCGGCGCCAGCGCCAGGGCCAGCACCATCATCGCGCCAAGGATGTAAAAGTGTCCGGCCGTCGGCAGGCCCGCGTCGGCCGCGAGAACCACACTGGCACCAAAGATCAGTACCGGCACGTAGAGCGGCAGCACCAGCAAGGTCAGCAGCAGCCCGCTTCGGCGAATACCCACGGTCAGCGCGGTACCTACAGAGCCGATCAGGCTCAGGGTTGGCGTGCCGAGTGCCAGGGCGGCCAGCAGCGTCAACTGGAGTTCGCCGGACATACCCAAGAACAGTCCCAGCAGCGGTGTGGCGACCAGAAGCGGCAGACCGGTGGCACACCAGTGGACGAATACTTTGCCGAGGATGAGCACTGCCAGGGGATGTCCGCTGAGCGCCATCTGCTCCAGGGTGCCATCGTCAAAGTCCGAACGGAACAATGCGTCCAGCGCCAGCAGCGTCGCCAGCAGAGCGCCCACCCAGATGATGCCCGGGCCGATCGTGCGCAGGAGTACCGGGTCGGAGCCCACGCCAAACGGAAACAACGCAACGACAATGACAAAAAACATCACCGGATGCGCAACTTCGCTGGAATGCCGTGCCACAAGACGGGCGTCCCGGCGAATCAGGGCAAGGAGTGCAGTGGCAAGGCCGGGCACGGTCAGTTCCTCAGATGGACAGCGCGAACGGCTGTCGGCTCAAGGTGAATCGGCTGGTGACTGGTCAGGATCACCATTCCGTTTTCGGCCAGGTGTGCATCCAGAGTGGTCTCAATATCCTGCACACCGTCAGCATCGATCGCGCCCAGCGGTTCATCCAGTACCCAGAGCGGGGCACGGGTGAGATAAAGACGTGCGATTGCGACCCTGCGCCGCTGACCGGCAGATAACAGTCGGCAGAGGAGGTCTTCAGAACCGCTCAAGCCAACCCTTGCGATCGCTTTATCAATGGAGGCGCTCGCTGACGCCGACTGCATGGTCAAAGAGAAGGCGAGATTCTCGCTTGCCGTCAGATCCATCTTCAGTCCACAGCTGTGTCCGATGTAGGCAAGATCGCAGTGCAAGTGACCCGGGTCCTGCCGGATGGACGATCCGTTCCAGAAGACTTCACCGCTGTCCGGAAGACTGAGCCCGCAAAGAATCCGCAGAAGGCTGGTTTTGCCTGCCCCGTTGCCGCCGTGTACCTGGCAAATCTCGCCGCGCTGCAACTGGAGGTTGAAGTCCTCAAATAGGAGGCGGTCACCCTTAACGCAGCTGATTGCGCGTGCTTCAAGCATCCCGACTCCGACCCCGTTATGGCATGCACCCTGTCACAGCCCTGATTATGCGGGCAAAAGCCAATCAATGCGCCGACCCGGATCAGAATTGGTAGTCGGCCTGTGCCTATACTTCGATCGTCAGCGACGCGTCGGGATGGCCTCGTCCGTCCGGGAAATACGGGTGCCTTGGTGACGCATCCGGACTACCGCATGCTTCAGGCAGGTGTAATGATCCGATCTGAACACACTATCATGCCTGACGCGGCATCCCGGTAAAATCTCACGGGATGCGTAACTCATCTTCAGCAAATGAATAACTCCGGTCACAGACGGGTTCGGGCGAAAGGCGCAGGGAAGGGTCACGCGGTGGACCCGGCAGCACAGGCCGAGGTCAGCACGGCCATCGCCGGAATCGAGCCCAGCCGGGATCATCTCATCGAATGCCTGCATCGGATTCAGGACACCTACAAGCACCTGTCTGCCCGGCATCTGCTCGCATTGGCCGATTTACTGCGGTTGGCTCCGGCCGAGGTTTATGAGGTTGCGACTTTTTATCACCATTTCGACGTGGTTCGAGATGGCGAGGCCGCACCGCCATCTCTCACGGTCAGGGTCTGCGATTCTGTCAGCTGCAGCCTTTTCGGTGCCGAGGCGCTGATCAGCGATCTTAAGGCGCAGTTTGGCGAAGGGGTGCGTATCCAGCGGGTGCCGTGTGTCGGGCGCTGTGACGAGGCGCCGGTTGCAGTCGTTGGCCAACATCCAGTGGGGCACGCAGATGGCGCGAAGGTATCGGCCTGTGTGGAGCAGGGTCAGGTCGGCCCTGATACGCCACAGGACTGGATCCGCTACGACGCTTATCGCGCCGATAATGGTTACGCGTTGGCGATGCGCTGTCAGGACGATCCGGGACTGGCCGAGTCGATCACCGATGAACTTGATTCCTCGGGTCTTCGGGGCCTTGGCGGCGCTGGATTTCCGGCCGGGCGCAAATGGCGGATCCTGAAGGACCAGCCAGCCCCCCGGCTGATGGCAGTCAACATAGATGAAGGAGAACCGGGGACCTTCAAGGACCGCTATTACCTTGAACGCGATCCGCACCGATTTCTGGAAGGTGTACTGATTGCAGCGCAGGTGGTGGGAATTGACAGTTGCTACCTGTACGTGCGGGATGAGTATCCGGGCGTTATTGAAATCCTGAACGAGGCTATCGCAGAACTGAAAGCGGGTTTCGAAAAGCCGCTGCCGGAATTCATTGTCCGCCGTGGCGCGGGCGCCTACATCTGTGGCGAAGAGTCAGCCATGATTGAGTCCATTGAGGGCAAGCGCGGACTCCCGAGATTACGTCCACCCTATGTTGCCGAGGTGGGGCTGTTCGGCCGTCCGACGCTGGAACACAACTGCGAAACGCTCTACTGGGTGCGGGACATTGTCGATAAGGGATCCGAGTGGTTTGCCGGCCAGGGCCGGCGCGGCAGAAAGGGTTCGCGTTCATTTTCGGTCAGTGGACGCGTCAACAAGCCGGGAGTCCATCTGGCACCTGCGGGCATCAGTCTGCGCGAACTGATTGATGAATTCTGCGGCGGCATGCTGGAAGGCCACTCGCTTTACGCGTACTTCCCCGGCGGTGCCTCGGGGGGGATTCTGCCGGCGGCCCTCGCTGATGAGCCGCTCGACTTCGACACTCTTCAGCCCCATGGGTGTTTTATCGGTTCTGCTGCCGTGATGGTGCTCTCTCACCAAGACCGGGTGCGTGACGCCGCATTGAATACCTTGAAGTTCTTCGCCCACGAGTCCTGCGGCCAGTGCACACCGTGTCGTGTGGGCTGCGACCGGGCCACCGAGCTGATGCAGCAGCCGGTCTGGGATCAGACGCTGCTTGAGGAGCTCGCGACGGTTATGGAAGACGCCTCTATCTGCGGCCTGGGGCAGGCGGCGCCTAATCC
>CEQE01052687.1_pt1 | contig 50404 bp, 51 predicted proteins | sample 356201 | NCBI WGS metagenome assembly CEQE01 (sample SAMEA2619970, study PRJEB7988) | marine metagenome | biome: marine biome (ENVO:00000447); feature: mesopelagic zone (ENVO:00000213) & marine oxygen minimum zone (ENVO:01000065); material: "saline water (ENVO:00002010), including plankton...
CTGTCATCATCATCTCCTTTAGTGTAACCCCAATTGAGCTAAAACGCTCAGTTGGTCATCAAATAAAATTCGCATACAAATGATAAATATAAATAAATTATCCCTGTACATCCCTAAGGAACCTTCTTGTATGTCTTCAAAAGGTTTTGGACAAATCAGGTATAGAAATAAGAGAGGGTCTCAGGTTTCAGATACCTTTTTCTGTTCGATTAAGCAACCTTTAAAGAGCAATTGTACCTCCTGCGTTGAATCATCGCTTTCTTCTTAATTTTTTCACGCCTTGTCAAGATCTCACGTCCGTTAAATTTTTTAGCGACTATGCTATATTTGAACCTTCGCTCAATACAAAACCTCATGCATTTGTTCCTTTCCAGCACTGCCTGGTTGTTAAATTTCTCGATTTCCACCCAATCGTCTCAACTTCTCCAGCAACTCCTTGATATTCTTACCGGTTCACTCATATCATGTCTTAAGTCGATTATTTTTCCTGTTACACACTGGTGAAAAATTAGTACCGGGCAACAATTTTCATATATAAATATGAAAGGTGTGTGATCTGGACTCTCCATAACAATCCCTGTATCAGACTGCAATCTTTCCATTGAATAGTATTAAATTTAGACACCTAGCAGCATTTATCCGTTTCACATCTCTAGTTGTGAAGTCTAAAACATCATGTACCAGTAATGTTTTGCAGCCATTTCTTACAACTATGTGCTTTCGATTTACGCTTGACAGATATCTGATGTGTGATATATTTGAGATATATCCCATGCATCCTGCAAACGGCTAACTTCATCTCCAGGAGGTTCCAATGTTTTCACCCAGATTAGTACTGAAGTTCCTCTCACAGCAGGACATGATCAGTGCCGGTGTCACCGACATGGACCACTGTATTGAGCTCATGGACGAGGCGTTTAAGCTGCTTGGCCTGGGAGACTATGTAATGGGAGGTTCCACCAGGAACTCCCATGGTCAGCGTGTCTGGTTCCCGAAAGAACCACAGTTTCCAGGTATGCCAAAAGGCGGACCGGACCAGCGTTTCATGTCTCTTCCGGGCTATCTTGGCGGACGTTTCAAGGTCTGCGGTAATAAATGGTACGGCTCCAACATCAACAACCCGAAAAACCACGGATTGCCCCGGTCTATTATCACTATGACCCTCAATGACGCAGAGACTGCACGACCTCTTGCCATCATGGAGGCAAATATCCTCAGTGGCATGCGTACCGGTGCAGTTGTCGGCTTAAGTGCGAAATACCTGGCACGGGACAACAGCGAAACGCTTGGTGTTATCGCCGCCGGACCAATCAGCAAGTTCTGCACAGATGCCATCGTAAAATCGGTACCATCGCTGAAAAAAGTTGTGGTATTCGATATCAACTCCGATGCTTCACGCAGCTTTTGTGAGGAGATGAGTGCCAAATGCGATATCGATGTCTCCATGGTTAAGAGCTTTGAGGAGGCGGTCATCAATCAGGACATCGTCACTTCTGCGATCTCCGGTAACCACGCCCCGCTCTTTGAAGACAAGATGCTGAAACCCGGATCACTTCTCACCCTGCCGGGTCGCGCAAACGTTGAAGATAACTACCTGCGCAACGCCTATATCATACCGGATGGCTGGGAGATGCAGAAAACTTATAAGATTGAAGGGTTAATGCTTCCTGAAGATGAACGTATCATTCCACATAATCAACTGCATACCCTCGTTGATAACGGTGAAATCAAGGAAAGTGAAATTCAGGACCTTGGCAAGATCGTCGCAGGACTTGCCAATGTCGATAAAAACAGCGACAAGAAAAAATATTTCATCTCCAACGGTATGATCATTCAGGATATTGCCTGGGGTATGGCAATGTATGAGAATGCAGTGGAAAAAGGTCTTGGTCAGGATCTCGTCATGTGGGAGCAACCATATCGCGTTTAATGTCATTCAATCCATAGAACCGTAACACCGGGAGCCTGCAGGATTCCTGGATTTCATCACACGGTAAACCCGGAAAGTATTTATGAACACGAGTAACAGCAAGTTCACCTGGAACAATCCACCCGAAGCCTCAACAACCGTAACCATCAACTTTGAGGGTGAAACCCGCATCGTACCAGCGGGGGTAACAGTTGCCGCTGCCTTGTTGGGTCACGACGATGAGCATGTATGCCGTTCCGCCGCCGATCAGGAAAAGCGGTCACCATACTGCCTGATGGGCGTCTGTTTCGAATGCCTAGTTGAGATTGATGGTCTTCAAAACCGCCAGGCATGTCTGGAGCCGGTCTTTGACGGAATGTCCGTTAAGCGGCAAGATAAAGTGGTAAATGAGAAAAAATGAAGCATAAATATGATGTAATAGTTATCGGTGCAGGCCCAGCTGGACTTGCCTGCTCTGCTGAGCTTGCCGACAAAGGCCTCGATGTGGCCATCCTCGACGAACAGGCCGCTCCCGGCGGGCAGATCTACCGCAACATCACTGCGGCGTCCGAAAAACAGCTTTCTATCCTTGGTGAAGACTATGCCGAGGGGAAAAATGTTGTAAAAGAGTTCGAAATGGCATCCCCGGATTATCTGCCCCAGGCCCTGGTCTGGCAGGCTGAAGCAAACGGCGATGTCTTTCTCTCCCATAACAGAGCCTCAAGAAAAATCAGTGCTGACTACATCGTCATTTCCACCGGCGCAATGGAACGACCAGTCCCCTTTCCCGGCTGGACCCTGCCCGGTGTTATGACCTGTGGCGGAATGTCTAATCTGTTCAAGGATTCAAGCCTCTCCCCAAAAGAACCGGTTGTGCTGGCAGGGAGCGGACCACTGCTGTGGCTCGTTGCCGAGCACCTCTTCGCACTTGACGCCCCGGTCGCTGCAATTCTTGACACAACCCCGCTCGGTCAGATACTTCCGGCAATGAAGCACCTGCCAAAGGCTTTGAAACGTTTTGGTTATATGATGAAAGGTGTGAAGATGATTGCTGATGTTTATCGCACCGCTATGAAGAGAAAGGCACCGATCCATCGCAACGTGAAAGATCTCAAAGCAATTGGCGAGCAGCGACTTGAAAGTGTTTCAGCAACCCGCGGTTCCAAAGAAGTGAGCTATGATGCCACCACCCTCCTGGTGAGTGAAGGCGTAATCCCAAACACCTCACTGGTCAGGCAGATTGGCTGTGATCACACCTGGGATCCGATTCAGCGTTACTGGCACCCCGATGTACAAGAAGATGGCAGAACCAACTTGCCAGCAGTCTTTGTCGCAGGTGATGGTCATTTCGTCCACGGTGCAAAATCTGCAGAACTCAAAGGCAGACTGACAGGGCTTACAATTGCAAGAGAAATGAACAGGCTCAGCAAGGAAGAATATCAAACCTTGACAACTCCGGTACGCCGTGAGCTTGAAACTGAACTATTGCCAAGGCCATTTATTGATGCCCTCTACGCACCACGGCCTCATCTCTACAAAATGCCGGAATCGACTCTGGTTTGCCGCTGTGAAGGTGTCACCGCAGGTCAAATCCGTGATCTGGTACAGGATGGCTTAACTGATCATAACGAGATAAAGGCAATTATCCGTTGCGGCATGGGTCCCTGCCAGGGGCGCATGTGTGGTTCTGCAGTTCATGAGCTGATTGTTGAAGAATCCGGCATTGCCCCTGACAAAGCCAGACAACACCGTCTGCGACCACCTATCAAACCCGTTAGTCTGCAGGAGCTGGCAAACGCAGAGCTGGGAGATTCAAATGAAAGCTGATGTACTTATAGTTGGTGGCGGTATTATGGGCTGCGCCACTGCCATTGAACTGGCAAATAAAGGTAAGAAAGTAATAATCTTTGAAAAGGACCTTCCAGGACGGCATGCATCCGGCAACAACTCCGGCGGTGTCCGCTGCCAGGGACGTGATGTACGTGAAATCCCCTTTGCTGTAGAAGCACGGAAGATGTGGGATCACCACCTACAGACCATCGGGTCTGATTGTGGTTTTTATGTTTCGCCACGACTTCGACTTGCCGAAAGCGATGCAGAGATGGAACAGCTGGTCAAGCGTGAAGAAACCCTCAAATCAATGGGCTATGACCATGAGGTTGTTGCCGATCTTGAAGAGGTACGACGATTATCTCCGAACGTTGCCGATCATGTTGTTGGCGGTCTTGCCTGCTATACCGACGGTCTCGCAAACCCGATGCTCACCTCAAAAGCGTACGCAACTGCCGCCGAACGAGCAGATGTGCAACTGCTCATTCACACCAGAGTAATCGAAGCGAAAATTACTTCCAACGGCTTTAAGGTGAAGACCAGCTCAGGCAAAGAGTATGAAGGCGAAACACTTGTCAACGGCACTGGAGCCTGGGCAGGCAGATTCTCTGCAATGCTTGGAGATCCGCTCCCTGTATTTGCAACGGCGCCAACCATGATGGTAACCGACCGGATGCCCGGCATGCTGAACGGTACCTCGCTTGGTCTCACCGGTCGCCTGCTTGGGCTAATGGCGGTAAAGAACGGTTCAATTGTAGTCGGTGGCGGCTATCGCTCACCACACGACCTTGAGAAAGAGAAAATCTGGGTTGATCCGATGCAGATGACGAAAGCATCCAGAATTATGACTGAGATTCTGCCAGGCTTGAAAAATGCCCAGATGATCCGCTGCTGGACAGCTTTTGAGGGCTGTTTAAAAGACAAAGTACCGGTTGTCGGCGAATCCACCAATGTACCGGGACTGTTCCATGTCTGCGGCTTTTCCGCCCATGGTTTTCAGCTTGCTCCAATGATGGGTCGTGTTGTTTCCCAAATCGTTATAGGACAACAACCTGATCTACCTTTGACTGATTTTCGCCCCGATCGTTTTGATGGTGTAGAATAATCAACACAACTTACACATAACAGGTTCTGATCAACTCATTCGGAAGACAGCTTGTTTTTTTTGAGGATTTACTGTGGGAACTGATCTTTTTTAGGCAGTTCAGTGAAAAATAATCTGTCTCCTGACACCATCCTGTTAAAGCTGGCTGAATTTCGGGGATATTCAAATAAAAGGTTAAGACTACACTGCTGGAGAATAGAAAAATGCCTGAAGGAAATATCGTTACACCGGAAAAAATGAGCCAATCGCTCATACTGCGAAACCAAAGGTTAATCCTAAATCTGGTGAGCCTTTCACAAATAACTGGAGCTACTTCCAGCACAGCTCAAACAACTTTAAAACTGGTATCCGGGACTGCACCGCAGGCAGCTGGGAACACAATCACCCAAAGCTCGAATTCTGTTATATTGTTGAGGAAGAAAAAGGTGTTACCCATGTTTTCAATGCTGGCGATTCCTTTGTTGTGCCAAAAGGAAGCCGTGCTACCTGGATAGTTGAAGAATACGCCAAAAAGATTTTTGTTTCCGCCGCTCACCTCGAAGGGCTGTAAACTGCAACTCTGACTGAACTCCACAGAAAGCGATAGACATTTTTCTCATCGCTTCCTGCGATCACACTTTTCGAGCTTGAACCTGCACATCTCCCTTCGTGTTTCTGCTATTTTCGTCTACAGTAAAACAGTCAACGTCCGAATCATCCCAGCCCCTGATCAACCCAACAACAACACCAACGCCAACTTCTTAAACAGATCCGGGTGTGCAATCTTAAATAACCCCTGTCCAACCGCGCCCAGTTTCACCGGAAATTCTTGTCGGTCAACTCCGACTCCAAAATACAGGGAATGTGATCATCGGCAGCGGCTTTTTTGCGCTTCCCCCTCGCCACATTGAAATAATACCCATAATACTGAACCATCTGTTCGCCCTTGTCGGACACATGGGAACACATTGCAGCCAGCCATTCAGCAGCATCGAACACTTACGTTTGTAAATTGTTTTTTACCCGGTATTCAACCTGGCCGGCTTCGCGATCATACGTCATTCGTTCCTGACAGAAAGAGGCACGGATGATGTAGCAGGCCAGATTTTCCATGGATTTTCAATACCGGGGTAAAATGCGCGGCCCGGAGAATACGTTAAATCCGGTTAGCCGCCATTTATCCAAAAGTGAAATCATATCCTGGGTGATAAAGAAGGAATTAAAAGAAAGCAGATTATGTTTACTCTGGATGATCTTGAAATCATGCGCTATGGCAGTGAACCCATGTATCGCCCGGTGCTTACGGCTTTAAGGTGGGCTCTGCCGTCGGTATGGGATATGTAAAACATGAGCAACTCATAACCGAAGAATGGATTTTAGGTGGAAAATATGAGCTGAAAGTACAGGATAAAATGATCCTAGCCAAAGCACACATTTATTTCCCATATGACCTGAAAAACGCAAGACCTAAAATGGGGGAATAAAAAACCCACCGGCTGCTAAATCCCTTTGATCAACCCCTGCCCTTCCATGGAATCAGCCTGGCTTCCAGCGAGCGCATCGCTATTTCAATGGCAAACCCGATAATCCCGATAATAATGATGCCCAACACCACGAGGTCAGACGATAAGAAATTTGCTGCCACCATGATCATAAAACCAATGCCGACATTCGCCGCCACGAGCTCGGCTGCGATCACCGTCGCCCAGCACACACCCATGGCAGTGCGCACGCCGGTGAAGATCTCCGGCAGCGCATTCGGCAGGATCACATGACGCAGAACCTGCCATTTTGTGGCACCGAGCGAATAGGCCGCGTGAACCTTCGTGATCTTCACGCTTGAGACGCCCGACCGTGCTGCAATGGTCATGATAAAGACGGCGGTCAGAAAAAGCAGAATGATTTTCGCTTTCTCCCCGATTCCAAACCATAGAACCACCAGGGGGATCAGGGCGAGCGGTGGAATGGGACGCATGAACTCGACGATCGGGTCTAAAAGCCCGCGCGACACTGTCGACAGCCCCATTGCAAACCCAAGTGGGATGCCGATCAGGCATCCGAAAAACACGCCGGCAATAACGCGGAACACGCTGTACCCGATGTGTTGCCACAGGGTAAAATATCGGTACCCTTCGGTTGCGGTCGTCACAAATTGTCCCCCGACGGCCTGTGGCGAAGGCCAGAAGATCGGGTCTGTCCATTCATACAGCCCGGACAAGATCCAAACCACGGCCAGAATGAACAGTGTTATGATACTCCAGAAGCGACCGCCGCTCACCATCGAGGCATCGCCGAAGTGAACCGTCTTCTGTTTCTGAAAGCTGTTTTCCGCCAGGCCCAGCCATATCGCGAGGCCGGATGGAGCCTTGTTATTTTTCAACATATTGTGCCTCCTTAAAGGGTCTATTCCTGACGTCCCATGATCTCCTCTTCCATCTCCCAGATCATGGAAAGAATTTCTTCGCGTTTCTCGATGAACTCAGACGATGCCTTGACATCTCGTGGGTTCTCCTCCAGGCCCCGGTCGGCATAGGGCAGACGATATTCTTTTACAAGTCGCCCCGGACGCGGCGCCATGACAAACATACGCTCGCCGAGGAACAACGCTTCCTCCACGGCATGTGTGATAAGTATGATGGTCTTTCTGGTCTTCTTCCAGAGCTCGAGAATCAATCCCTGCATCTTTTCACGGGTCAGCGCGTCGAGAGCGCCGAGCGGCTCATCCATCAAGATCAGCTCCGGATCATTGGCAAGGCAGCGGGCCAGTGCCACGCGCTGCTGCATGCCGCCGGAAAGCTCGTAAACCGCCTTGTCGCCGAACCCCTGCAAGCCGACCGTATCCAGTAGACCGGATACGACTTTTTCCGTCTCATTTTTCGGTACACCCCTCATGTCCGGGCCGAAAGAGATATTCTTTTCCACCGACAGCCACTCGAACAGGGCGCCATCTTGAAACACCATGAGGCGTTCTGCACCCGGCCCATCGATCGGCATGCCGTTGAGCGTTAAATGCCCCTCCGTAGGCGCAAGAAATCCGGCAATGATGTTCAGCAAAGTCGTCTTCCCGCAACCCGATGGACCTAGCACCGTAAGGAGCTCACCGGATGCGAGAGTAAACGAGACATCTTCGAGCGCCTGTACTCCACCGCCTCCCGGCAGCACAAAGCGCATGGACACACCCTTGACGTCGAGTTTTGCCATTACATCTCCTTTTTAGGAAAATAGAAGAAGGCGCGGCGCGAACACTGCGCCATCAGAGAATTACTTCACTTTCTTCAAAAAGCTGTCGTCGACATAGGGGCTGTAGTCGTCAAGCGCCTTGGGGATCACCTTTTGCTTGACAAAGAAATCCGCGGCCCCCTTGCAGAACGCCTGCACCGTGCCGCCAAACCAAGCTTCGGACAACTGCTCTTCTTTTGAGGGAAAGCTGAATTTATCCAGGAAACCGTTTGAGTCCGCCAGTTTCATGCCGGCTGCTTTGGCGATAATCGGTTGTGCATGAGCCGGATCTTTGGCGTAGGCGCGGTTGGCATCCTCGGTGACTTGCATGAATTTAGTCAAAAGATCTGGATGATTCGCGGCGAATTCCTTGGTCGTGGAGATCACATCAAAAGTCAGGAGGCCGAACTCCTCCTGCTCCTTCCCCGTCATCAGCACGTGACCAACATCTTTCATCCGTGTCAGGGGCCCTCCAAAAGCGCAAGCCATGTCTACCCTGTGTTTCGTCAGAGCGGCGGCGCCAGGGGCACCATCCATCTTCACGATCTTCACCTTGCTGACGTCAACACCCAGATAATCCAAGGTGCGCAACAGCTTGTAGTGCGTGACATTGCCGATGGGCGTCGCGATTGTTTTGCCAACAAGTGTATGGTGCGCGTTGTACTTGGAAACGCCGGCATCTCTGTGGACAACACAGTTGTCATTCTCGGAATACGACACCGCTACCCCGACAAGCTGGAGCGGCACACCCGCGCTGACTGCGACCACATACGGTATCAATCCTTGCGAATAGGCAATCTGCACGTCGCCGGCCTTCATGGCGCGAGTCATTTCGTTGCCATTAGGAAAGGCAACCCATTTGACCTTCACGCCCATCGCCTTGTCGTACAATTGTTCTACCTGGGCGACCTGATTTGCAGTGGGCCATTCTAGGAAATAGGCTACCGTGACCTGATCCGGTTTATCCGCGGCTCCGACCGAGCCGGTCCAGGGAAGAAGCGTGATTACGGTTGAAACGATAAACATTGTGATAAAACTTTTTGTCATTTTAAATCCTCCTATTCGTTTAGAAGTTCACGCCTATCGCTATTCGGTAAAATCATTTAAAATCACATAAAATGATACTCCGAACAGTAACCATCAAAATTTTGAATTTTGATGATTCAGTTTCACTTTGATTTCCTTAGTCGCATCAAAATAAAATTGCCGAACAAATTTTGAATGCTTGGCAAAAGACCAGTGGGAATCCCTCATGATTATAGATGAACTTACAGGATCCCCCTTTTAATAAAATTGATAATCTGATCGTGCTCTTTGCAGTTAATCAGCTCCCATTCCTTGATGTAGATCCGTTTCGGGAAGTCACACAGGCGTTGTTTGATCGGTGTGACGATCTTTCGCATCTGGTCATTTCCTGACATTTTCATGAATAAATCGTGGCAAGCCAGATTGAGAGTGTAGTAAGTGTCGAAATCTTTTAATTCCACTGCGATTTTCATTTTAAAATTACGATCAATCAAATTCGCGATTTTCGAAGTATCAATCTTTTCATATGCGGCGGCAATGGCTTATGATTCTAATGCGCCACCTCAAGCGCTTTATCCATAATGTTGAGACCTTCATCAATCTCGTCTTTGGTAACGATCAGTGCCAGTGCCATGACAATAACGTTGCCTGGATTGGCTGCCATGGCCATCATCTCCAACCCGGCAAGCTTTTTCGCCATCTCAAGTTTGGGATTCATTCCCGTATCGATTTTCGCCTCAACAGTCATGATCGACTCGTGGATTTTTTTGTTTTTCACCAGCTCCAATCCCACAAACAGGCCGAGCCCGCGAACATCCGGGACACACAAGGGGATCAACTTCGTATATTTTCTGTATCAACCGCGCCCAGTTTCGCCGGAAAGCCTTATCGGGCAGCTCTGGTTCCAGGATATAACCGATCTTTTTAAGTCAACGACCACCCGCAGTACGGGTGGCTTGGATTTTCGGCCATAGGCCGAAAGGGCAAAAGCACGTTAGTGCTTTAAACGCTGCGGCGGTAACCAGGTGCAGCGCACCGATGTTTTAAAACAACCAATAAATCCGGTTTTGGATTGAAACTATGTCGTTCTTATTCCGCGATGCTTTTCATTTCGGCGCCGTAAGAGTTCGATGCAGGTCAAAAAACAGATGGATATTACTGTTAAGATGCTGGCCACAGCTAGAATGGTCGGGCTGATCTGCTCACGAATGCCGGAGAACATCTGCCATGGAATGGTGCGTTGTCGGTAGCTACCGACAAAAAGAATCACAACCACTTCATCAAAGGAAGTAACAAAGGCAAACAACGCCCCGGATATGACGCCGGGTGTGATCAGGGGGACAATGATCCGAAAAAAAACGCGCATCGGCGCGGCCCCTAGACTGGCGGCAGAGCGTGTAAGATTGCGGTCAAAGCCTACCAGAGTTGCAGTAACAGCTATCAGAACAAAAGGCGTGGCCAGAATTGCATGGGCCAGAATAACCCCTGTAAAAGTGCCTTGGAGGTTGATCCTGGAATAAAAAAAGTACATGCCTGCCGCGGAAATAATCAAGGGCACAATCATCGGTGAGATCAGAATGCCCATAATCGTGGTCCGAAAAGGGAAATTGGGGCGGCTCAGCCCCAAAGCGGCAAGGGTGCCGAGAAAAGTTGAAATCAGTGTTGAGAAAATGGCGATAATAAAACTATTTTTCACGGCCCCCTGCCAGTTGGGATTGGTAAAAAAATCCTGATACCAGCGAAGGGAGTAGCCGGTCGGATCTAAAGAAAGCATTTCAGGAGTAAATGTAAAATAGGGACTGGCGTTAAAAGAGAGCGGCATGATCACCATGAGGGGAAAAATTAAAAACATAAAAATCAATCCGCAGATAACCAGATAGGCGTAATGCCAGGTATATCCGGCGGGAGTTGTATAAGGGGGTAACTTTGCCATCGTTCATCCCAGTTTAATATTGTCCAGGCCCACCACCTTGTCGTAGAGCACATAGAGCGCCAAAACAAACATCAGGAGCATTGTCCCCAGGGCCGCGCCCAGCCCCCAGTTGAGAGAGCCCTGAACGTGGTAGGCGATAAGATTACTGATAAAAGTTCCTGATGTGCCGCCGACCAGAGATGGGGTAATGTAGTACCCGATGGACAGAATGAACACCAGTATGCAGCCCGCACCTATGCCCGGAACCGTATTCGGCAGATAGATTCGCAAAAAAGCCCGGAATTGCGTTGCGCCCATCGACCGGGCCGCACGCATGTAATTCGGCGGAATCGTCTTCATAACACTGAAAAGTGGGAGTACCATAAAAGGCAGCAGAATATGGGTCATGGCCACGATGGTCCCTATCTGGTTATGAATCATTGTCAGACGATGCGCGTTATCAACAACTCCGATCCAAACCAGTAAATCATTGATGACTCCCTCCCGCTGTAGAAGTGTGATCCAGGACGTTGTACGCACCAGCAGTGAAGTCCAAAAAGGAAGAAGTACCAGAATCATCAGCAAATTACTCAACTTGGTCGGCAAAGTCGCCAGAAGATAGGAAATGGGATAGCCCAAAATGATGGTGAAGAGAGTGATCAGCAGACTGAGCAGAATCGTCCTGACAAAGAGTTTCAAATAAATCCGTTGATTTTCCGGATTGCGAACAAAATGTCCAGCTTTGTCGACGCCTCCATCAACAGCGGAATAAAAATAGGTAGGGGTAAATTTCCCGCTTAATCGCTTAATCAGTCTCCAGGTAGCGAGATCACCCCATTTCCTGTGAATCCGGATTGTTGCCGCTTTGTAAGATTCAGGCTCTTTGAGACGCTTCAATTTTCTGACGCTTCTCCGAAAAAGGCTGGACATGCCGCCCTGTTCAAAATTCAGCCTTCGACCGAGGCGCAGGATAGTCTTGTCCACAGTTCCTGCATTTATGTCCTGGACCAGTGCCTTGTAGATTTGCTCATCGGGAAGGACAGTGCCCGTTTCATCCCAGTCGGCGAGCAGGGGAACAGTCCGAGGTAATTTTTCCACAACGATTTTATTGTCGACGCTTAAAAAAAGCATATCGGCAATGGGAAATAAAAAGGCGATCAGTACGAATACAAAGAGTGGCGTCACTAACAGCAGGGAAATATTTCTTTCTCTGCGCAAAGCCCGATTGAGGCTGGCTTTGAGCGGTACTCCATCCGCAGTGGTTAGAATTTCCTGGTTATTGTTGATGTTATTTATTTTACGCAATTTGGGAAACTTTTTATCCTAAAAGTTAAACTTGACGCTCTTGTAAAAAGTCCAAATCCCGTCACTCCGGCGAAAGCCGGAGTCCACAACCCACTGAAATGACTGGATTCCGGCTTTCGCCGGAATGACAATAAATTGATTTTTTGGCTTTTTCCAGATTCATCAAATTTTCCGCATAAAAATTTTAAAGATTAGGTTTCAGGGAGGTTAAAAGGATCCAGGGCCGGATAGCCGGCCCAGGATACGGCACATTTGGATTCTTTTTTACTTTACCACCCAAGCCAGGAATTTCTCAGTGTATTCAACCTCATGATCCGCCCAGAATTCATAGTTTTTGACCAGCCTGTGTTTGGCATTTATCGGATTTGTCGGCATGTGCGGTTTCATATCCACACCGAGTTCAGCATGTTTGCCGACCAAGGGTGCTGAAGATTTCCGCGCCGGGCCGTAGGAGATATACTTAGCCTGGTCGGCCAGCCGCTGGGTATCTGCGGCAAACCGCAGGTATTTCTTGATTTCTTTCAGGTGCGGACTCCCCTTGGGGATCACCCAGCCGTCGAGATCAAAATACTGCCAGTCCCACATCATTGCCAGGGGCTGTTTTTCGGCGGCAATGGCGTTAAAGAGACGGCCGTTGTAGGCTGAACCGATGACGACTTGGCCGGCAACAAGATTCTTCACTGGTTCGGACCCTGTCGACCACCAAATAACGCTGTCTTTAATCGTATCCAGTTTTTTAAAAGCCCTGTCAACGCCTTCGGGAGTGGCCAGCACTTCATACACTTTGTCGGGATCAACCCCGTCCGCAATCAAAGCCCACTCAAAGTTTCCAATCGGTTTTTTCTCAAGAGTCCGCCCGCCGGGAAATTTTTTCAGATCAAAGACATCCGCGATGGTGGTCGGCGGCGTGGCAAAAGCGTCTTTCCGGTAGCCAAACGTGGTGGCATAAACGATCGTCGGAACAAAGCAGGGGCTGACAATCAGGTCCCCGAAATCTGCGGATGCCGGTGTTCCGTCAGGCGCCGGCGCCAGAATGGCATCGTGGTCGACTTCTTCAACAAGCCCTTCATCGCACAGGGCGATGCTGTCGGAGGCAACAGCGTCCAACAGGTCCCATGTGACGTTGCCGGCTTTACTCATGGCCCTGAGTTTGGCGGGGCCTGCAGCGGCTGAATCGTCGTTGATGATCTGGATATTGGGGTTTAATTTCATATACGGATCATGATACGCTTTTTGCTGGCTGGTCGTGTAGGCGCCACCCCATGAGACAATAACCAGTTTGGTTTTCGCCAGGGCGATACCAGCGGTAAATGATACAACAATCATTGCGAGCAGAGTTTGTTTAATAATTTTGTACATGTGTGTTCCTCCTGTTTTTAGGGTTTTGGGTTACATGAAAAAATCGGCGCTCCAGCTTGTAAGAAATCGTTTTGGGCTTAATCAAGACCCATGGCAAAAACGCGTGTAACAGGCTTTTTCCAAAATTTTTTCTTAAAAGTCATACAAAGGCCGATTCAACATCGAAAATATTATCCGGATGGGTCCAGGGCTCTGCAGTCCTCAATATTCCAACCGATTTTAACCGTCTCGCCTTTATTGAGAGCTGCGCGTGCGGATGAATTGGCAACTTTAACCACAAAATCATCATGTCCACAAACCTTGAGACGGGTCCGAATATGATCGCCCAGGTAGATAAGTTCTTCCACCCTGGCGTTGAAGATGTTGGGCATACTGCCCGGAGCAGGTTCGATAATCACCCGTTCCGGACGTAGTGAGAGTGTCGTCCGATTGCCGATCCCGGCGATATTTACGTTTTTGGCCTGAATGATGTCTTTGCTGTCCAGTTCAATTTTACAGTTTTTGTCATCAGCCTCAAGGATATTTCCCAGCAATCGGTTGTTTTCACCTATGAAATGGGCAACAAAAGCATTTTCGGGCTCTTCATACAATTTATCCGGATGGGCCAACTGCTGTATGACCCCGTCATCAAACACAGCGATGCGGTCTGACATGGTCAAAGCTTCGCTTTGGTCGTGGGTCACGTAAATGACCGTCACGCCCAACCTCTCATGAATATGTCTGATTTCCAGCTGCATCTGCTCACGCAGATTTTTATCAAGGGCCCCCAGCGGCTCATCCATCAAAATCAGATCAGGGTCAAAGACCATGGACCGGGCAACTGCTATCCGCTGTTGCTGCCCGCCGGAAAGCTGCGATGGTCGCCGGCCTTCAAACCCCCTGAGCTGGACCATATCCAGAACCCTTTTGATTCTCTGTTTACACTCTTCTTTAGACATCTTCCGCACTTTCAGCGGAAATTCGAGATTTTCCGCCACGGTCATGTGAGGGAAGAGGGCGTAATCCTGGAAAACCATGCCGATGCCGCGCTTGTGAGGCGGAACTTTGTTAATCGGTCGGTCGTTGAGGTAAATTTCACCATGGGTTGCTGGTTCAAAACCGGCCACCATCATCAGGCAGGTTGTTTTACCGGATCCGGAAGGACCCAGCATGGTGAGAAACTCACCGCGGGTCACATCCATATTCATATTTTTAATAACCAGCGTCTCACCGTCGTAACTCTTCTGAATTTCTTCCATTCGAACTAATGAATCATTGTTTTTAGGCATACACTACCACTTGGACAATATTACTGCGGTCAAGGTTGACAAAGCGGCCCGTCTTTTGACGTTCATGGATGAACTTGCTGTTGTTCTTCGGCTCAATAGAAAAATCATACTTTTTCTGCATCTCTTTACAGCATAGACACTTTTGTCCGTCTACGATTCGGAACAAAACGGATGTCTTTTTATTATCTACTTGATTTTGATAAAAACTCACTTTTTGAGATCGGGTAGATTGAAATTTTATCATTGCGTATAGAAATCATGCAAACCGCAACATATGGAAACCCATCGTTTGCGGTTTCAATTGAGACTCCATTACCAACGGAGAGGCTATCTGTCAACCATTAATTTTTACAAAATTTAGTCAACCTAACCTCCAGGGAGGTTCAGGTGGCGAATTTACTCAAAGAAAATAGAATTACAAAAGCAATAGCAGAATTGCTGCATATGTCTGAAAACTCCGTAGAATTTTGCTGTCACAATATTCGCAAAAAATTCTGATTGAGTGGCGAAAAGGTCAACTTGAGAAGCTACCTTCTATCCCTGTAATATTAAAAATTCCTTCCAACCCCGCTATAAAATATTAGTTTCTTCACAATATTTTTATATCATTTAATTGATATTCGACAAACTTGGTATTAGAATTCTTCTGGTTTTTTCATTTTTTCCCAACAAAGGGATAGAGCCTACCTTTTGTTTGCAAAATAACATGCACTAACATGACCAGAACATAGGCGCCTCAGACAACATCTGAAAACTGGAATTTTTCATTTAGCCTCCAAACGATATATTCGGTTAATACTATTAGAAATTACATAGCGGAATACTAACAAATTATTAAGAACACAGGGTCTATTAGTTATGCTAAACAAAATCAGCCTTAAATAGGCTGGTAACGTAATCGAGTTTTCTAAAACGACTGATAAAGAAGGAGAGCGCTATGACTGGACAGCAAAAATCAGTAGTTAATTCATGGAATGATTGGGATCCGTTAAAGCATGTTATTATCGGCGTGGCTGATAATTGTATGATTCCACCGCTTGAAATTGCAGTAGATCCTAAAATAGAAGTCGGCAGCCCTATGAGGGAACTTGCGGGAACTCAACGGAGTAAAGAATCACAAGAAAAGGCTAATGCCCAGCTTGACAATTTCGCAGACATTCTTCGTAAAAGAGGAGTTCGTGTTGACCGACCTGCTCCCCTTGATTTCAGTCAGATCGCTCAAACACCGGACTGGAAGGTTGAGTGCATGTTTGGTTGTATGCCGCCGCGTGATATTTTACTGACTGTTGGGAAAGAGATGTTAGAAGCCACTATGTCCTACAGATGCAGGTGGTTTGAATATCTATGTTATCGACCTCTTTTGGAAAGGTATTTTGAAGAAGATCCGGAAATGAAATGGGAATCAGCTCCTAAACCACGGTTGACAGAGGAATCATACAAACCAGGTTATAAGGATAGAGTACAAACAGAAGAAGACCGACTTAAGCTTATGGCTGCAAAGGACTTTGTCACAACCGAAGTAGAGGTTCTATTTGATGCCGCAGAATGTTTGAGGATGGGGAAAGATCTATTTGTTCAACATGGGATGACGGCTAACTTAAAAGGGATTGAATGGATTGGAAGGCATTTTTCTGACCACAGGGTTCATGCTGTTAATTTCCCTACTGATCCATACCCTATTCACATTGATGCAACTTTTGTCGCTCTCAGGCCAGGTTTAATTATAAATAATCCGGTGAGAGCACTTCCCAAAGAACAGAGAAAAATTTTCGAGATAAATGACTGGCAGATTCTCGATGCTGCCCAGCCTGCGCATAAAGAACCCCCGCCTCTGTGCTACTCAAGTGTTTGGCTGTCGATGAACGTTTTATCGCTTGATCCTAAAACGGTCTGTGTAGAGGCAAGTGAAGTGCACCAGATGGAGCAGTTTGACAAATTAGAATTTGAAGTCGTGCCGGTGCCCTTTAGGGATGCTTACGCATTTGGTGGTGGCCTCCACTGTTCAACGGCAGATGTCTATCGCGAAGGTTCGTGCGAAGATTATTTCCCAAAACAGACATAGCGAAATTAACTTCGTTTTTCTTGCGAGGAGACACCTTTTATTACTCCGGCAAAAGGTTTAATCAATTACCGGAGTAATAAAGGAAATATAGGGCTCTCGATGCGAGATGAGGTGTACCATGGTTGGCAGAAAACCACAACATATGATAACCCATCGTTTGTGGTGTCAATTGAGACTCCGGTACCAGCGGAGAGTCTATTTGTCAACCATTGCTTTTTACAAATTTTAGTCAACAGTTTAATTTTGATTAAACTTTAATCAGGCTGTTTACTAATTTTTATTAAAAAAAACTTACTTTTTCTTTTGACATTTTTTTATAATTCTTATAATAAAGATAGTGCTAATCAAAGGGGGCGATTTTATTGGCGAGAACAAAAGAAGGTGAAACACCGTATATTATTAATTTTCCAAACGACTTTCATCGTAAAGCATAAGTACAGACAGATCAGCAAGGCATTACATTAAAAAAACTTATCATCAAAGCTGTAACTGAATATCTTAAAAAGAAAATGGGATGATGTTTTATTGGAACTATTTATAAAAAAGGCAATATCTTTTGGATTCAATATTGCCGGAACGGTAAAGTTCTTCAGGAGAGTTCAAGATCAAAGAAGAAAATGGCGACTCACGGACTGCTAAAGCAACGGGAGGGAGATCTTGCTCAAAGGTTTGGAAGTGGATCATGGTCACAAGGGCCAAGAACATACCAGGGCGAAATATCGCAAGGAGTTCTTTCAAGATATGAGAGCGGTTGATATTAGCAGCACCAAGATTAAGCAATACAGTCAATACCGATTAAATTCAGGTTCTGCCAATGGTACAATCAACATTGAATCTGCACAAACATAAAACACATAGTAATTATAATACAATTCACGGCAAGAAATGCGATCGCTATTGCAGTTTAAAAATTGCGAAATAAGGTAATTGTCCATGACCGACTCAAGACCAATACAACTGGTGGACGGGAGTTCCCCGGCCAATGCGCAGAATCTTTTTGATCGCCTGAGTGCACTGGGGATTCACGCCACCACCATCAAACATCCTCGTGTGTTTACTGTCGAGCAGTCCAAAGCGCTTCGTGGCAAGATTCCCGGCTGCCATACAAAAAACCTGTTGTTGCGCAACAAGAAAGGCGTTATGTGGTTAATCGTCTGCCTGGAAAATCGGACCGTCAATCTCAAATCGCTGGCAACTTGCCTCGGTGCCGGCCGTTTTTCTTTCGCGAATCCCGAGCGCCTTGAGCGATACCTCGGAGTAGAGCCCGGCGCAGTGAGTCCGTTTGCTGTAACCAACGACCACACACATAAAGTTGGTGTTGCCGTTGATCGAGAGATCCTTCGGCATGAAACGCTTAACTTCCATCCTCTTGACAATTCAATGACAACGTCGATCAATTCGGAGGACTTCCTGCGCTTCCTTGAATCTGAAGGACATACTCCTACAGTTGTCGATTTCGACAAATACTCTCTAAATGGGGAGGGTAGGACCGAAAAATAAAGAGATCGGTTACATCTCAGCATCCTCCATTTACTCACTCCTCTAAAAATTCCATAACCACCCGGGCGAACTCACCAGGCATCTGATCTACCATCGGTACCATGCCGCCTAATATTTCAGCTGTCCGGCAGTTTTTGATATTTTCGGCCAAGGGCTTTATTCTGGGGTAAGAAAACGGGTCATCTGTTCCGGCCAGCACCAATGCCGGCGCTTGAATGAGCGGCGTTTTTTTTTCCATTTTGTACCTGTTGACCGCCCGATGACCTTCTTCGACCCGATCAAAGACCTTTAGGGCATCCATGACAAAACGGGTTAAGAGATCGGGCCGATTCTTTGGATAAAAAGGCATTCGGCGCTGCCAAAGCTCAGCCAGATGGGCACCGTCCGGTTTTAATTCAACTTCATCAATAGGGGGCCTGGCCTTTCTGAGTGCCCTATTTTCGGCATCCACGTAGGGCGTTGATGACAGGATTAATTTTTTTACTCGATCCGGATAGCTGGCGGCAACTTCAACGGCGATGACACCACCTGTGTGGTGACCGACGATAGAAGTTCGCTCGATTGCCAGGGCATCCAAAAGTTGGATAACCCCTTGCGCGTACAATTCAATCGATGCCTCCTCATTCAGCCTGTAGGAATCGCCAAATCCCAGTGTATCCATTGCGATTGTCCGATATTTGACGCCTATGATCGGTAACACTTCGCGATATTCATCCCAGGATCTTGGTGTCTGATGCAATAACATCAGCGGTTCGCCCCGGCCTACCGCTGCATAATGGATTTGCCCTTGCGGTGTATCCGCAAAACGGCGACGAATAGTGACGTTGTTCATTGCTTCATTCCTTTTAAAACAATTCTCAAGTTTTGAAGTCCTAACCCTTCGAAGCCTCGCACCAGGCATAGAGCGAATGCCGGTCTTCGAAAAATCAAAGGTGTGTAACTTGGGTTAATTACTGAACACAGAGTTAAAATAGCCGATTCAATAAAAATTGGCAACCGGTAACACCCCTAGTCGCTCAATCAAGGTCATTCGATCCCAATGTGGTCAGGCCTCGATTGCCTTTTCCTCTGAAATATGTGCGCCGGAGAAGATCATCGATAATATTCGATTTTTAAGAATGAAACTGAAATTTTCAAACCTAGTGGTTGCCTGGATAAAATCATTACCGCGGACAAAGACTTCAGCATCACCAAAAGCGTTTGCAAATGGTCGCAAAGTTTTTTAAAATATAATAGAGTTAAGACAATCAGTTTACTTTGAAGGTCAAAAAAACAAAAAGTCGAGGAAGGAGCAATGGAAAAACAAGGGTCATCTTCTGAAAGAGCAAGAGCAGATCTGGCCCCGCCCATCGGTGTGTTTCCCGCTTATGATGAGGAGCCGGGGCCCGGTATCGATGACACCATCACAGATCCGGATTACCCTGAAGCGGCCTATTTTAAACACACACACTTGTGAAGTCAGACTTCCTGTGCCCAAAATCCCGGATTTTCATTTAATTTGCAGCAAAAAGCCTTCTTGACAATACGATCTTCATCCGGTATTTGAATTTTGGTTGTCTGAAGTCGCTTGGGACTTGCTGTCGCATCGTTGCAATGCAATATGTTGTGACTCATCTCCAGTGGCCACTCAACCCTGTTTTTCCGTTGATCTGTTTTCAAAAAACGAATTCTTATCCTTTGGAAGTTTAAGTGAGTTCTGTGACAAACTCTCATCTTAGCGCGAAGAGGATATTAGTTCAGAGAATACATCTGAAAAATTACAAGTGGCCACTATTTCCGTATTTTCGAAAATCAACTTTGTGGAAAGCGTGGATAGAACTCCTCCTGAGGCGTACCTAGTAGCAGCTTGACAATGATAATTAAGAAAGGAGATATCTTATGGCAAAGATTAGGATTTCCGCTGTCAGCTTCAAATCCGGTCCTATAAAGTCTTTTAATGACTTCGCTGACCATGCTACGCGCTTGGTTAACGAGGCAGCTGCCGATAGTCCCGATTTCGTCGTCTTTCCTGAACTGTTCACAAATGAGCTCATGACCTTCTTTGATGAACCGGATTTGGGACAGAGATTTCGCCGTATGCCAACCTACACAAACGATTATATAAAATTATTCGATAGCTTGGCAAAGGAAAAGGCGATGTACATTGTGGCGGGCTCCCATGTTAAGGAGGTGGAAGGTCGGTACTATAACACCAGTCACCTTTTTTCCCCTGACGGCCAAGCCCGGGAGCAAAGGAAAGTTCATCTTTTTCCCCCGGAACGGGCAGTCAACATAACCCCTGGTGACAACTTGGCTGTGTTCCAGACGGAAAAAGCAAAGGTGAGCATTTTAACCTGCTATGATCTCGAGTTCCCCGAAGTTGCCCGATTGGTCACCCTGCAAGGGGCGGAGATCCTTATCTCTCCCTCTGCCACAATGGATGGAAATGGATATTGGCGGGTCCGACATTGTGGCCAAGCCCGCTGTATCGAAGACCAGGTCTATGTCGTGCACAGTAGCCTATTGGGTGATTGGGGTATTCCTGGTCTTCAGTTTTGGGGTCTGTCGTCTATTCTCAGTCCCTGCGAAGCGGGTTTACCTGAAAAAGGCATTGTCGCTGAGGGGCCTGTAAATGAAGAGTCGGTCATCACCGCTGAGGTAGATACTGAAAAATTGTACGAAATTCGGGAAAAGGGTGCAGCTCCTACGTTGAAGGATAGACGGTGGGATTTACTGGAGAACCTGTATGAACTTGAGAGTAGAAAGTGTCAGAGATGAAGGAGATAATGAAAACATTAAAAGTGTACAAGAGGAGGTAAATTATGTGGAGCAATGGTAAAAAATGTGCGGTGATTCTCGGATTTGACTTTGATGCTGAATCCATGTGGGCAACGATTAAGGTCGACACACCAACTCCTATGTCCAGGGGCACGTACGGAGCCCGGGTAGGTGTGCCACGGATTCTTTCCATGCTGGAGAAATATGGTATTCGTTCCACGTTTTTTGTCCCGGCCGACACAGCACGGCGTCATCTGGACGTAGTCAAAGAGATCCATGACAAAGGACACGAAATCGGCCACCATGGAGATGTGCACGAAAGCCCGGTCAACGTAGACCGTGATGAGGAAAAAAGGATTTTGGAAGTGGGGCTTGAAACCCTTGAAAAAGTTGTAGGGGAACGGCCAAAGGGGTATCGTTCACCAGCATGGGACTTAAGTCCTAACTCAATCCAGCTTTTCGAAGAATATGGATTTATGTGGGATAGCAGTATGATGGCCGATGACTTCCAACTATACAAACTCAAGGATGGGGATAGGCAAACAGATGTCGTCGAGATCCCAGTCTCTTGGGAGCTTGATGATGCACCTCATTTTTTGTTCAATTTTTTTCCAATGTATGTCGTAGGCATGTCATCCCCCTCCAAGGTTTTTGACATTTGGGCGGCAGAATTTGATGGCGCCTATGCAAACGGGGGCGCATTCATTCTGACAATCCATCCACAACTGAGCGGCCGCTGGCATCGTCTACAAATGTTAGATAAGCTCATACATTACATCTGTGGTCATCCAGGAGTCTGGTTCGCAACCTGCACCGAAGCAGTTACAGATTGGCTTGGCCAACAGTAAGGAATAAAAAACTATTTTCTGGGAAAGGAGGAAACCTGTGAAAGGAGGACAATATGGAAGCTGATTTAGTTATTACCAATGGCAAAGTTATCACCGTGGACAAAGACTTTAGCATCAAACAGGCAGTGGCTGTTCAGGATGGAAAAATTGTAGCTGTCGGCACAAATGATGAGTTCAAGGGATTCGTAGGGACCAATACCCGGGTCTTAGACCTTAAGGGAAAACCAATCCTGCCCGGCATCAACGAGTCACATATGCATGCGCCTTTTTTCGGGGCCACCAGGCCGCCCTTGGCCCTTGATCTAACTTTTCCCGCGGTTCAGTCCATTCCGGAGATGGTGGACGCCCTGCGAAATGAAGTGGAGAAAACCGAACTGGGAGAATGGATTCGCGGCTTTGGTTGGGACCAGGGTTCCCTTAAAGAATGTAAAAACGACCCATCTAAACTACCTCGGAAATGGGACCTGGATGCCGTCTCTCCCAACCATCCGGTCGCTTTCACCGACTTCTCCTGCCACACGCTGCTGGTCAACAGTAAAGCTCTCGAGATAGCCGGAGTTTCCAAAGACACCCCTGACCCGGCATCAGGCGAGATGGAACGGTACGCTAACGGCGAACCGACAGGTATCCTAAAGGAACCAGGGGCCCAGGCCTTAGTGTCTGAATACGTTCCCCATCTGACCGGAGAGGAGAAAAAGACCGCCCTGCTCACAGCTCTTAATCACCTCAACGCCAATGGTGTCACAAGCTTTACAGATGCCGCTATCGGTCCCGGCGGTGAAGATTATGTGTATGGCGTGATGAGCGGTGAATTCGTTAATATTTATAAAGAGCTGTTGGAAGAGGGCCAACTGACTGCCAGAGTGAATGTTTTGCTTCTCTATGGCAATTACGGGGCACTGACATTGGAGGATATCAAGAAAAACATGGAGACCTTTGAAGTGCCTACTGATATGGACAGGACATGTCTCAAATTCCCGGGCATAAAAATATTCGCCGACGGCATACCGTTGACTTACACCTCCTGGATGAACGAAGACTATGTCAGCGGGGAGGCCGGCCACGGAGTATCTGTTATTCCCGGTAAAACAGATCAAGAACAGCGTGATAATCTGATTGAAATGATAAGGTACGTGCACTCCAAGGGCTATCAAATCGGGCTGCATGCCACCGGGGACCGGGCGATTGACGCAGCCGTGGATGGTTTTATCAAAGCTTGTGAGGATAAGCCGGGCGGGGATCCGCGTCACTACATCATCCACGGTGACTTTATTAGTCGGAACAAGGCAGAAGCCCTTGCCAGAAACAATTGCGGCGTCGCCATGCAGCCTTTTATCAGTGCGATGATTGCCGATTTTGAACCAACGGTGGTAGGTGAGGAGCGGGCAGCCTACGAGTGGCCCACCCGAACGGTCCTTGACGCAGGGCTTAATTTGACAAGCAGCTCTGATGCACCGGTAACCTATCCCAACTGGAGGTTGGGCGTACAGGCGGCCGTTTTGAGGGAAGGATTGTTATCGGGCAAAGTGAGCGGTCCGGAAGAGTGCATCACCGTGGAAGAAGCGATCCGCACTTACACCATCAACGGTGCCTGGCAGGATCATATGGAAGATGTCAAAGGCTCTATAGAAGAGGGTAAATTTGCTGATTTCTGCATCATCGGTGATGACATACTGAACATCGATCCCCACAAAATTGGTGAAATCTCAGTGTTAATGACCATTGTCGGGGGGAACATCGTCTTTGATGAGAGTGGAGGGAGTTTTGGGTAATCAAGCAGCTCAACTCCATTGAACTGCCTCGAAAATATTGCAATTAGAAGTTTATGGGCATTTGCAAGGATTGCCGAAAGCACATTATCAAGCCTATAAAAAACCGGATAGCAATAAAATTCAAGAATAAGGAGGAATTGTCATGAAAGAAAAATCGAAGAGTTGGATTATGGTTGTATTTTCAGTGTTGGTTGCGGCTGTGCTTATTATTGGTCCTAATACTTCGGCCGAAGCGGCCACTAAACACTTGAAGATTGGAGTGATTATGCCGATTTCCGGCCCCATCAGCGTAGTCGGCATGGCTTTAAGCAGAGGTTTTGAAATTTGTTTTGACAAAGTCAATGAACGAGGTGGTCTTAAAGTCGGTGCAGACCGTTACATCATTGATCTCATTGTCGAAGACAGCAAACTGAGTCCGGACGGCGCAGGTGCTGCAGCCCGTAAATTGGTGCATAAAGACGGCGCTAAATTTGTAATTGGCGCTATCCTGAGTCAGTCGGCTGTTGCCATTTATCAGGTTTGCGCACCGGCCAAGGCATTGCATGTGATCTCATGGCTTGATGTCCCCACCCACCCCGGGGACGTCAGTCCCCAAAAACCTTTTGCGGTACGGGTTGCGATTTCTTCCGATGTCATGTACGAAATGGACTATGATTACCTGAAGCAAACTTACCCTAAATCAAAAAGAGTGGTGGTGGTTGCCCCTGATGGTGGCTATGAAAGGATGATCGAACGCGCAACAGAGGTGGCTAAAACACGCGGGATTGATATTGTGGGAGTAGAAATGTGGCCCATGGGCACTTCAGATTTCCTCCCGGTATATACCAAAGCGTTGAGCCACAAGCCCCACGCCATTCATGCTATGGTTAGTGCCCAGGCAAACTACCAACTAAGGGCCGCTCGACAACTGGGTTTTACAGGACCTTTCTTCTCAGACTCACCTCTAGGTCCGGACGTCATTTTACGGACAGCCGGACCCGATGCCTCCCACGATGTTTTTTGCAACGGTATGGATATAAACCATGCCACACCCGTAATGAAAGACGTCATGTCTCGATGGCAGAAAAAATACAATGAACCCTTTGTCTCAGACACATTGATGGCTTATGATATGGGATGGATTCTAGTGCAAGGCATTGAGAAGGCAGGCAGCGTAGACCCAACAAAGGTCGTGAAAATGTTTGATTCCCTGACAGCCCCAGGTAGTTTAAAAACTTCATTTGGGCCGGGCAGTATGGGTGGGTTCCAGAGGTTCGGCGTAAATCGTGTCCTGACCCGATCGCTTCCCATCAGCCGGTTAAGGCAAGGGAAAATAGAGTTTGTGGGATTTAAGACACCCATTATTCAATGATGTATCCGAGCGGGCGACAGGACAAAAGCGATTTCGGTTCTGTCGCCCGTTTGTTTTTAGTTTGGAGAGCGATTTTCCATCCACTGGGGGTTGGGATTTGAACTGGTCAGCACAATTAATTTGGCAAGGCTTGATCAACGGGTTGGCTTTAGGATGGATTTACGTCTTGATGGCCCTGGGGTTGACCCTTATCTTCGGCATAATGCGAATCATGCAATTTGCCCATGGTGAAATTTATATGCTGGGAGCTTATACAGTTTTTTATCTTTCGATAATCTACAAACTTCCATTGCTTCTCGCGGCTGCTTTAAGCATGCTGGCCATGGCCGGTTTCGGTTTGATCCTGGAGCGGTTTCTCTTCCGCAGGCTCAGGGAGCAACTTCTGGCTCCAATTGTTGTAAGTGTCGGTCTGACCCTTATCCTCCAGAGCGCTGCTGTAGTCTTCTTCGGTCTCTACGAACGCAGTATACCCCGGCTAGCCCAAGGTTCATTCAAACTTTTGGGCAGTATGATGCCAAAGGATCGCTTTGTGGCGGTGATGGTGGCCATACTGCTAAGTGGATGCTTGTATCTTTTTCTTAAAAAATCAAAATATGGTCAGGCGATGATAGCCAGCGCCCAAAGTCCCGAAGGGGCTATTTTGCAGGGTATTAGCCCCGTCCGAATGTCTGCGTTGGCAATGTCTGTCGGTTGTGCCTTGGCAGCAGCCGGCGGGGTGCTAGCCGGGGCATTGTTCGCTCTTGGCCCGGCCATGGGAGTACAACCGTTGGTGAAAGGGCTGGTTATCATTGTGTTAGGAGGCATGGGCAGCCTCATAGGTGCCTTTATCGCCGGAATGATGCTAGGACTGATTGACGGCTTGGTGCCCATTCTTTTCGGTCCAGCATGGGCAGCCATGTTACCGTTGCTCATTGTGATTTTCGTTCTTGTGATCAAGCCTGAAGGACTTTTAGGGCATGAATAAGTCATCAATAACCAAATATATTATTGGGGCTCTGGCGATTGTTTTTTCAATTGCTGCTCCGATAATTTTAGCAGATATTTACTGGACTTCGGTCCTCATCCTGATCGGAATAAACGTGTTATTGACTTCCAGTCTGCGCGTCATTGGGCTGATCGGCCATATCTCTCTGGGCCACGTCGGATTCATGCTCGTGGGGGCATACACCTCATCACTGCTGGTGATGAAAGCTGATGTCCCTTTCGGCTTCGCCCTTTTTGCATCCGGAGGCTTGGCCGGAACCTTAGCTTTGATTTTGGGCTATCCCTTTCTGAGAGTCAAGGGCATCTATTTCGCTATCCTGACCCTGTTGACAGCCGAAAGCTTAAGGCTGCTGGCATTCAACTGGCGCAATCTGACCGGAGGGCCATTCGGACTGATGAGTATTCCGGCTCCTGGGCCTATTTCCATTTCGGGGCTGGGTCAGCTCCAATTTGAGACTGCCGGTGCGTTCTACTACCTAATGCTGACAGTGGTTGGGACTTCTTTGCTGGTGCTTTACCGCTTTGAGCGCTCCCGGATCGGTTTTATCTGGCAGGCTATCCGTGAAACGGATAAGTTGGCAAGTGCTGTCGGGGTTAACACCCTGTTTTACAAAATCTTGAATTTCAGCATTGGATGCTTTTTTGCCGGTATGGCCGGCTCGCTGTTTGCTCATTTTCATCACGGGCTCAGTGCGGACACCAGCTCGACCTTCGGGGTACTAACGTCCATCTACTTGCTGATTTACATGGTAGTCGGCGGCGAAAATCAATTCAGCGGCCCTATCGTTGGGGCTTTGGTCCTATCACTCCTCTCAGAATTTGCCAGACCGCTGCAAGAGTACCAGCCCATGATGATCGGAGCAATCGCTGTCATTGTTGTTTTGCTACTGCCCAAGGGCTTGGCCTCACTGCCCGCGAATATCGGTAAATGGGCAAAAGATAACAATGATGCCCGGATAGCAGCCAAAATGGTCATAACCCTGCCTGGAGGAAACCAGAATGGCTCTGCTCGAAGTTAGAAAAATGACCAAATTTTTTAGTGGTCTGACCGCTGTCATGGAACTGACGATGGATGTTCATAGCAAACAGATCTTCGGTCTCATTGGTCCCAACGGGGCGGGAAAGTCCACTGCGCTCAATATGATTGGCGGCACCTTACTGCCTAGTCAGGGACAAGTCATCTTCGATGGAGAAAAGATTACAAAGCTTCCATCACACCGCCGGACCCAACGGGGTATTGCCAGGGTCTTCCAAGAAAATCTTCTTTTTAGCAGCTTCACTGTACTTGAAAATGTGCTGGTTGGCTGCCAGCTTCAAAGGAAAATTGGACTGTCGAGCATATTTCTAAACACAGGCTCAAATCGGACCCAAGAAGAGGCCAGGCAGAGGAGGGCTTTCAATACTCTGAAGTTCGTCGGCCTAGCGCAATACGCAAATGAACTGGCGATCAATCTGCCCCACGGAAGACAAAGGCTGTTAGCTTTAGCCATCGCCTTGGCGACTCAACCGGAACTGCTTCTCCTGGACGAGCCCCTCACTGGCATGAATGTTGAAGAAATTGAAACCATGTTGGCCATGATCACGGCACTAAGAGAACAAAAAGGCATCACCTGCATTATTATAGAACATAACCTTCGGGCCGTGATGGGACTTTGCGATCGTATTGCAGTACTCAATTTTGGCAAAAAAATTGCCGAAGGCGCTCCCGGTGAGATTGTTGAAAACCAGGCTGTGATGGAGGCCTACCTCGGAACTTAAGAAAATGTTGCTTGAAATTTTGGATTTGGAAGTTCAGTACGGGGGCGCCGAAATTCTTAAAAGTATTTCACTTGGGGTCAAGGAAGGCGAAATTGTGACCATCATTGGAAGCAACGGCGCCGGCAAGACAACCGTCCTAAGAGCCATATCCGGATTGAAAAGACCGGCAGCAGGCGAAATCCGTTTTCAAGGGAAAAGGCTCCATGGAATACCGGCCCAGGATATCATTAAAATGGGTATTGGACATGTTCCCCAAGGAAGACATCTTTTCCCTTTTATGACTGTGCTGGAAAATATCAAATTAGGAGCCTACTTACAGAACGACAAAAACAAGATTAAGAGAGCTTTAGAAAGAATATTCGAAACTTTTCCAGTGTTGAAAACTCGTAGGATTCAGCAGGCCGGTACATTGAGCGGGGGTGAGCAGCAGATGCTCGCTGTTGCACGTGCGCTGATAGGAAACCCCTCATTACTTTTAATGGACGAACCTTCCATAGGCCTTGCCCCGCTCGTGGTTCGCGAGATAGGCAAAGTAGCGGTTGAGATCAATCAAAGGGGTACAAGTATTTTATTAGTCGAGCAAAATGCCAGGTTGGCTCTCAGACTGGCTCATAGGGGATATGTGTTGGAAACAGGCAGCCTTGTGTTGGAGGGGCAGTGTGAGAATCTGCTGGATGATGAACGTGTGAAAAAGGCCTATTTGGGGCAGTGAACAGTATGCCATCTCCCAGAATAGCCAATTTCCAAGAATTTACGATTATCTGTTTAACGCAAATGATCGACAAACGGTCCAGAAGCTACGGCTGCCACGTTTCCGATATGAAATAATCCAGCGTGTGCTGCTCCTGAATATAATGCCCGCCGATGCCTACTTTGTCTATTAGATCGACGGCCATGGTCTCGTCATTGACTTCGATGCCCTGCTTGAAGCGTTTCACCATCCCTAAAAACTCATTGGTCATCACCAGCATATCAAAAGACCCGGTCAGACCGAATTCCAAAAAGCCAATATCGTGAATCAAATTGGTGCCACTCAAGGCGGCTCATCGCCTTGGCGACTCAACCGGAACTGCTTCTCCTGTACGAGCCCGTCACCGGCATGAATGTTGAAGAAATTGAAACCATGTTGGCCATGATCACGGCATTAAGAAAACAAAGCAGTAGTGTTAAAATGCTTTCTGAAACTCTGAAAAATTGGCTTCCGATTTTTCAATAACCACATCGGTATTGAGACCCGCTTCGATGTTGCTCACGAATTGACTTTCCAACTTTGAGCGCTGACCTTTTATAATGGACTCATAAATTCTTTTCATCTGACCCACAGCATCTGCATTCAAGCGAAGGCTGATGCGGGTCTTTTGAGAGTCGAGTTCCTCAAGATCCAAAACCATGTGTAATTTTGTTACAGTTTCGGTGGCAATTTTTCCGAATTTTCTCAGATTTTCTCCGGCCTCTGTTTCGCCTCTGGCTTCAAGATGCAGGTTGTTTCTTCGCTCGGTAATGGACATCGTCGCCTTAGTATCGAGGGGTATCAGTCCAAGCTTTAAACGCAGATCACAGACCACGGAATCGTTATCCAGCACTTCATAATTAACCATTGTAGGTAGGCATTGTGCGAGAGAATGCACGTTGTTGAAGAAATTCCAGAGGGTTTCTGCATCCTTGTTCGCAATTAAAATATTGGCCAGACTGATCATAGATGAACTCCTTTGCTGTTATCTCAATGCCGCTAAGATTCCCACCACTTATCCAGGCCGTGATCTTCCGCAATTATTTCGGCTGCTATCAGCGCGGCAGCACCAATAATCCCACCCCCCGGGTGGCAGCAGGCGCCGCAGAGGTAAAGATTCTCAATGGGCGTCCGGTATTGAGACAGCTCAGGCAGGGGTCTAAAATATTCCAGCTGGCCCAGCATCGTCCGCCCCATGAAAACGCCGCCTTTTTTCATGTTGTACAGTTTCCTTTCGATATCCAGCGGGGACAGGGCGGTCTTCATGATAATATTTTTGTCATTGAGATTGGGAGCATATTCTCGCCATTTGGCGATACAGCGATCCATATAATCATTTTTGATATTGTCCCATCGCTCCGGTCCACCTTCTTTAAGATCATAAGGAACAGGCTGCCATATCAAGGCTGTGTGCTTTCCTTTCGGTGCCTGATTGGAATCAAATAAAGTGGGAATCGAACAAAATAGGCCCAGATGCTCGGGAAGCTTTCCCTCCCTTATTTCGGACCAGAGCAGCTGATAATCCTGTGAGGTCTCCAGGCCGATATCAAGTTTGAAGGCCTGATCGATCTCCGGGTTGAAAGTAGCTGCAGTATGGGCCGGAGCCTCATTCAACGCCAGATGAACCCCGAAGATAGAAAATTCATCCAAAATAAAATGCCGAATTTTTGTTAAAAAATCTGCCTCCAAGTGTTCTTCACCCACCAATTCTAAAAAGGTCTGTTGCAAATCGATAGCGCTGGCCACCAGTTTATTAGCCTGATATTTTTCTCCCCCTAAGACTTCAACCCCTTTGGCCTGGCCGTTTTCAGTCATAATTTTATTTACATGCGAATATCCCAGGGCCATTCCGCCATTGGCAAAGTATGATCGCCACAGAGCGTGTGCCAGCACATGGGATCCTCCTATGCAGATTTGAGAATGTTCGACCTGGCTGACAATCAAAGGAATTACCGTGCCCAGGCCATCGTAGTCATGTGCAACACCGCGTGGAATCGGCAGCTGATGAAGAATTAAAGCTTTCACGTGCTCATTTTCAAAATACTCATCCAGGACGTCTTTGGGGTTCAGTCTGCCCATTCTGACGAAATCCAGTCCTTCCGGACTTGTCTCCAAAATACCCAGTTGCCCGGAAGGCAGCTGCGGGCGCGTGTATAACGCCGGCACCACAACAGATTCCATAAAATCCCTGTAATTCTCATTCATCTCCCGGTAGGCCTGGGCATCGTGCTTTGACACTCTGGCAATCGATTCGCAGGTGTTGCCGAGATCGGCATGGATAGTGATGGCACTTCCATCTGATAGTGAAATACCGGCTTGTACCGGAGGTCGAAAATATTTTGCGTTGTAGTCTTCAAGTTTCAAATCGATAAAAGAAGGCATGATATTAATCGTGTCATGAAAGTAGGAGTGTAAATTATGCAGGAACCCCGGAATGGTAATTTCTTCCGTACTTAAACCCCCACCGATTTCCACCCGTCTTTCTAGAATCAAGGTCTTGAGGCCCGCTTTCGCCAGGTAATTTCCCAGGATGAGCCCGTTGTGTCCTCCGCCGATGATAATGGCATCGAAGACTTTCATTTTCCTGCTCCTCTAATTTATTAAAAACATGCTGCAGAGTGTATTTGCTCTACAGGATGCTGTTTTTTTATCCTAAGAGAAATACTTAAAAATTCGCCTGGTCGATGAGGCCCACCGTTATCCGATTTGAATAATGCTTTTATCCGGCAGACCGAGCGTAAGATGTTCCAGGGCTTTTTCCACCTGACGTTTCTGATAAGCTTCCAGTGTTATCAGGACGCTGGAGCAGCCGTTTTTCTCAGTAGGATAGGAGTCAATTGTCACTGTTTTGTAAAACGCGCGACCTCGTTTAAGAATGTTGCGATTTTCGATTCGCACCGGTCCACATAGATTTTTATTACAAACAGGACATTATTGGCCAAATATCTGGTGCTGACAAAAAACTTGATTCTCAACAGCTTTGGTACGTCCGGTAAAATGAATACATTCTTAAATTTTATCAGCAGGTAATACGGCATTTGGTAAGGCTGAAACTCAAGATCAAAAACCAGGGTCCGGCAGGTAAATAACCTTGTGGATGGGCTTCGAGAGTCCTACAAATACCGTTCCCCTGGGAGGCCTGGGTGTTTTTTTTTCTTCCGGGGCAAAATATGCATCACAATGAGGACAATGACGCGGCAGATCCAGGCCATAAAGGTTTGCATCACAATGGAAAGAATTTTTGCAACCGGGACATTTCATATAATAGATTTTCATTGTTTTTTTCCGTTTATATTTCAACATAATTTTCAAGCCGGATTCGTTTCAATATTTCCTCGGGAACCGCTGCTTTCGGCGGGTAAGCGCGGTCCAGGGGCCTAGTGGCATCGATGACCATGCCTGACCCTCTGGTTTCCTGTTTGAGAGAAGGATCCAGCAGTTGACCCTGTATGTTGTTTAAGATGGTCAGGTCCGAGTCCGCCTGGCAGCAGGATGCCATCGCCCACATTACCTCATTGGCGTCTCCCGGATCGATGTCCGCATCCACCACGATGACATGTTTTATGAAATTGCTGGCACTCAGTGCTGCCATGGCTGCGCGCATAGGCTCACCCTCAGTTCTTTTTTGCATACTGATCACCAGATGAAAGGGGCCGCCTGAACTCAACCAGCAGACATCTTTTACACCCGCTATGGCCTGCTTTGCCCTTTGAAAGATGCTGGCCTCAATCGGGAAATGGGCATTGAGATGATCCAGGTGGGCGCCAAAAACACAGTGCATGATTGGCTGTTTCCGACAGGAGATGGCTCTGGCACGAAAAAGCCATGAGACCCTTTGGGCCCCGATCAGCCGGGTAAATTCGCCGAAGGGCCCTTCAATGGTCCGTTTCTGAGGGACGATTTCACCCTCGATCACCGCTTCTGCGTCGGCAGGGATGAGCAGACGGTCCCCATAGGTTTCAGAAGGCACGACTCTCAGCGGCTGGCCCAGAAGACCGCCGGCAACTTCATATTCGTCATCTTCCAAATGCGTAAGTGCAGACGCGGAAAGCATAAAGGCCATATGGTGCCCGAGAACAACACCGATGGGTAAGGGCTCGCCTCTGGATTCAGCTTTCTGAAAATATGTCCACAGGTGCCGGGGAGACATGTAAATGGCCATGTGATTGGAATCAATATACATCATGCGGTTCCATGACGTGTTATAGCGCTTTTTGTCAGGATCTTGGGTCACTACGACCGGAGTCAGGTAAGGCCCGCCATCCAAGGCATTGTGCCGCATGATGGGCAGGTCCGCCAAGTCCAGCGACGCCTCGCGAATGATGACTTCTTTGACAGGTGCTGCAGAAGCTTCAACGATTGTTACCGGCTTGCGCTGTTTGGAAATCTGCAAGTAATGCTCAAAGAGCGTCGACCGTTGAGAGAATTTCTGGCCCCATGATACTGCCAGCTTGCCGTGTGTCGTAAAGGCGTGGCACAGCAACTGGAACTTCGTTGGCTCTCCTTTCACGCTGGTGACTTTCTCGAACAGAACGGCTTCCAGTTTTCCACGTTCTTCTAATTGATGCAGGATTGCCGAAACTTCAAACTTCGAGGGCTGCACCTCCCGGGATACCTTTAACGGTTCACCGGGAATTCGTGCTTTAAGATCGTTTAGCCAACTGTGCAGGTCTTTTGGCATTTTATTCTCCACAGGCTGCTGTGCGTTTACTGCAGGCCTGGCCACAGGGTTTGCGGATCCGGTGGATCCCACCAGATATTTAACTTAAGGTCTTCACAAATGACCCTGGCGGCATTGTAACCAGGAGCACCAGTGATGTTTCCGAATGGATGGGTGCTTGACCCGCAGAGATACAGCCTTTCAATCGGTGTCCGATAGGGTCTAAGCGCCGAAAAGGGCCGGTGGTCAAGCATTTGATTTTGTAAAGCTCTGCCCACACAATGGTCACCGAAACGCATATTGATGAGTTTTCTTTCCACATCCAGCGGCGTCAATATATAGTGAGCGATGATGTTGTCCCGGTTAAGATTGGGGGCATATTGCCGCCACCTCTCAAGGCAGACTTCCATGTAGTCCTCTTTGATGGTGTCCCACGCCATGGCACCTCCGTCATTTAAATGATAGGGGGCCATCTGCCATAGAAAGGCGGTGTGTTTTCCAATTGGAGCCTGGATGGGATCGTGCAGTGTGGGTTGCGCACACTGCATGCCTGGTTTTTGAGGCGGATTTCCTGCGTTGATCTCTTTTTCATGGTCGAAATAATCCTCCAAACATTCCAGGCCGATATTATAGTTAAAACCTTGATTAATATCCGGATCGAATTTGGCGGCGGTATAACGCAGGGGTTCATTCAAAGCAAGATGAACACCGAAGAGCGGAAGCTTGGAAAATTTAAACCTTTTTACTTTTTCGACAAAATTGGGTTCCAGCTTGTCCTCACCCACCAGCTCTAGAAATGTTTGCGGAACATCTACTGAGCTGGCAACGAGTTTGGCAGCACTAATTTTTTGTCCGTTATCCAGGATAACACCAACTGCGCGACTCCCTTCGACAATAATCTCGCGCACATGGGCGGCTTCTCGAATCTTGCCGCCGTGGGCTTCAACAAATTTTGAAATTCCATGAGCCAGGTAATGCGACCCGCCCTTACACATGCTTCCCCTGAGGCCGCCAATCATGGCAGCGGCAACATTGTAACCCAACCCGGGTTCATGCGCCATAAACATACGGGTGGTCACCAGAAAAATAATCATCGCCCGCATCTGTTCGTTTTCAAAGAAATATTTTGTTAAAGCCACCGGTGATTTTTCACTCAGCGCAAGATATTCGCGGCCAAGCCCACTTTTTTCTAATAAAACTTTTTTTTGCACAAATGGAATTGGCGGTGAATAACTTTCAGGTGTAATAATCTTCTCATTCATTTCCTGGAAGCGGGACAAAAGTTTGCGGTAAGTGCGGGCATCTTTTTGCGAAAAATGGGAGATATTTCTGATGGTTTTTTCAGCGTCGCTGTGAAAGACAAGACACTTTCCGTCGCCATAGGGAGCAACCGTCTGGACTTTGGGCATGATCATACGGATTCCAAAACGCTTCAGCTCCAAATCCCGATACCACGGAAGATCCGGCACCCATCTGAGAAAAAACGAATGCAGATTGTGATAAAACCCCGGAACGGTTACCTCCTCGGTAGACAGCCCACCGCCAGGTTCCATGCGCCGCTCTACAACCAGGGTGCTCAGCCCTGCCTTTCGCAGATAGGCAGCCAAGATCTGACCATTATGCCCGCCCCCAATGATGATGGCATCAAAAACCGATTTCATATTCGCATCATTTTCGATTAATTGGTTTGCTTTCGGGTCCGCTTCCCGCCCAGATATGCCTCATGGACCTTTTGATTGGCATAAAGCTCATCTCCGCTGCCCTTCAGAACAATTCGGCCGTTTTCCAAGACATATCCACGGTCGGCAATTTGCAAGGCCTTGCGTGCGTTTTGCTCCACTAAAAGGATAGCAGCATCTTCACTTTTGAGTTCTATGATTCTGGAAAAAACTTCATTTACGAGTAAAGGCGCCAGTCCCAGAGAGGGTTCGTCCATCATGATCAAGATCGGTTTGGCCATCAAGGCCCGCCCAATGGCCAGCATCTGCTGCTCTCCCCCGCTCAGCGTCCTTCCCGGCAGGTGTTGCCGCTGTTCAAGGATTGGAAACATCTGGAAAACCGCCTCCAGCGTTTGTTTTGAATCTTCTGCCGGTCTGCTGACCCCCCCCATCAGAAGATTTTCCAAAACCGTCATCTCACTGAAAATTTCCCGTCCTTCCTGGATTAAAGAGATCCCCTGGCGTACGATTTTGTGAGGGGGCATTCGTACGATATTTTTTCCTTTGAAGATAATCTCACCATTTTGGGGTGCAAGAATTCCTGAAATAGCGCCTAGGAGAGTTGATTTACCGGCTCCGTTGGCGCCGATGAGCGTGACGATTTCCCCTGCTTTGACCGCGAGGTCAACGCCTTTTAACACCTGTATGGCTCCATAACCGGCTTCAACCCCTTTGACAGCAAGCATAGGATATATTACTCTTCCTCTCGCCCCAGGTAGGCCTCGATGACGGCTTCACTGGCCTGAATTTCTTCGGGCGCGCCCTGGGCGATCAATGATCCAAAATTGAGTACCGAGATGTAATCACAAATACCCATAACCACTTTCATGTCATGTTCGATTAGCATGACGGTTCTGCCCATGTCTCTGATTTCCTGGATCCTTCCCAGCAGGTCTTCGGTTTCGGCCTCATTCATCCCGGCCGCCGGCTCATCCAGCAGCAAAAGCTTGGGGGCCAGCGCAAGGGCCCTTGCGATTTCCAGGCGTCTCTGGTCACCGTAAGCCAGGCTAATGCTCGGTTCATTTCGTTTTTTCCAAAGCCCCATTTTTTTCAATAAGACATTGGCCTCTTCTTGAAATTGTTTTTCCCGTGCACTCAGAAGCTGAACCAGGCTGAGAACACCGGACCGTGCCCTGGTATTCTGGGCCACCAGCACGTTTTCTCTAACCGTCATCGTGCCGAAAAGACGAATGTTTTGAAATGTGCGCGCGATTCCCAGTCTGGCAATTTTGTTTGGACGCAACCGGGTTAATTCCTTTCCGGAGAACTGGATGGAACCCTCAGTTGCCGTTAAAAACCCTGCAATGAGATTGAACAGCGTAGTTTTGCCGGCGCCATTGGGGCCGATGAGTCCATAAATCTGATTTTCCTTTACCTGTATGCAAATATCATTAAGGGCCGTCAAACCGCCAAAATTTTTAGTGACGTTGGCAATCTCAAGCATTCAGACACCTGCCTTTCGAAAGATTCCAGTCAACCGACTTGCAACGTTTCTGACCATCATTGGTGTTATGATCCCGGAAGGCCGGAAGATTAACATCAACACCAGCACGGCACCATATAAACTCATACGCCAGTCCTGCATGAACCGCAGCGTTTCAGGCAATATGCTGAAAATAATTGCCCCCACGACAGCACCCCAGAAGGTATACATTCCCCCCAAAATGACATACAGGATGGCCATGGTCGATACCAGGATATGGAAGTTGTTCGATTCGATGTAAAACATGTAATGGGCGTAGAGGCCTCCGGCAACTCCGGCAACAAATGCGCCTAGCCAGAAGGCGCCAAGTTTCAACAGCTTTACACTCAACCCGATGGAATTGGCTACTTCCGGGTCATCGCGCACCGCGGCCAACGAGCGCCCCAGACGCGAATAGCTAAGGAGCCAGAAGAATAGGATGAATGCCAGAACCCAGCCGTATATCATCGGCAGGGTGGTTCCGATCGGGCCCCGGAAACCATAAGCGCCACCAGTGGGTTCAAAATTTAAAAAAAAAGTACGGACAACCTCGCCAAAGGCGAAGGTGGCCATAACGATGTAAAGACCGGAAAGCCTAAGGACCGGAATACCAACCAGCAGGCCCATAACACTAGCGACCAGAGCGCCGGTGACAATTGCGGGAAATATCGCCCAGCCGGCTTTTACCGTAAGATAGGCCGAAGTGTAAGCGCCGATTGCCATGAAACCCGCATTTCCAAGCGAAACCTGATCTGTGGACAGGATGGCATACACACTCAACGCCATTAAGATATTAACGCCCATAAGGGCCACAATCCCCTGCGTGTAAACGCTCATTGCTGCAAGCTCCTATGCTTCCCGTTGTTTTGTCCCAAACAGTCCTTGGGGCCTGAAAACGATAAATATAAAAAATAAGCCAAAGAGAATGATATCCCTGTAGCTGGCCGTAAAATAGGCATCGTTCATGATTTCAATAATCCCGATTAATAGCCCGCCAATCATTGCTCCCCTGAGGTTACCCACTCCGCCGATGACCATTGCTACCATGCCGATCAGGCCCTGACGAATTCCGATAAACGGCGTGATCTGCAGATAGACTAGGGCAGTCAGAACGCCTGCCACGCCAGCCAGTGCTCCGGAGGAAAAAAAGGTGAAAATAATGACCCGATTGATGTTGACTCCCTGCAAGCTGGCGGTTTGGGGCTTTTCGGATGTTGCCCGCATGGCGCGTCCGAAGGCGGTTTTCATGACAAACAGATCGATGGCCACCATCAAGCCAAGGGATATTACCAGGATAATGATGTCGATGGATGAGATGAGAACAGGGCCAAGCTGATACTGGGCCAACTCTGTGGTCTGGGGGTAGCGGGAAGGTTCGGAGCCCCAGATCTGAGTAGCCACATTCTGCAGGAGAATGCCGAAGGCAATCGTGCTGAGCAGGGGCGTCAAAAAATGCGCTCTCCTCAGCGGTCGGAAACAAAGGCGCTCGATCAGAATGGCCATCAACCCGGATCCCAGCATGGCGAGAAAAAAGGCCAGGGGTAGTGGAACACCGAAAGTGGCAAAGCTTAACCCCAGAAAGGCGCCGAACATGAAAACATCCCCATGAGCTATGTTCAGCATTTGAAGGAGTCCCAGCACCAGGGTAAAACCGAGGGAGATCAGTGAGTAGGTACTGCCCAGTGTCAACCCGTTGACAAGTTGTTGCAGAAACATCACGATCTCCAGTAAAAGATTTTCAAGGGGCGGTACGAATGACCGCCCCAGGGGTAATTAAGCGTTGTTCTACAGTTTGCTGATTGGTACCCATTGACCCGCTTTGATTTGAAAGACGTGTACATCTTTGATGCCGTCGCCGACCTTATTGAAGCCTCTGCTGGCGACTCCCTTGAAATCATTGAGATCAGTGAAATATTGCATGATCTTTTCTCTGTCATTTTCAAGCGCGCTGGGCTTATTGGTGATCCCTGTCTTTTGGATGGCCTCCACTATCATAAAAACCGCATCATAGGCATTTACGGGATAATAATCCGGTGTGGCCGTATAGGGGCTTGCATACATTGTTTTGGCACGTTTTTCGTAAGCCGCGATGAACTTCTTGCTGTCCTCAGATGCCAGGCTGAGGTGCCATATTGTTCCCGAAAATGTTCCAACAACGGCGTTGCCGCCAAGTTGAGGAACCTCTCCCTCCATAATTGGCGCGGTGCTCATAAAAGGCTGTTTCATGCCCTGCCTGCGGGCTTCGGTGATTATATTTAGCGCATCTGGCCCTAAGGCACCCATTCCGACTCCATCCGGGTTCATGGCTTTGAGCTTGGTGATCTGTGCTTTGAACTGGGTGTCATTCGTTTGGAACGTTACCGGCTTGTCTCCGGTTATGACATCGATTCCTTGAGCTTTAAATGCCGGTGGAAGCACCTTGGTCCCCACAGCTCTGGATACAGCGTCCTTGATATCTGCAATAATAGCAACTTTTTTAATTTGGTATTTTTTTTTAAATTCAGCGATGACTGCACCGGCGATTTTGTCCTCGGTCAGGGTGTTTCGGAAGGCATATGGGCGATTTGCAGCGGCCAGGCCTGGTTTGGATGAAGCCACGGCAACCTGAACGATTTTAAGTCGATTTCCCAAGGGAAAAGTTGTCTCACCCACTGAACTGTAATGCGGTCCGACGATGGCGATAACTTCGTGGTCGCCGGTCAGCTTGCGCACTGCATTGACCCCTTCCTGGGGATTGCTTGCCGTATCTTCAATATATAGCTTCAATGGCACACCATCAATTCCGCCTTCGGCATTGATGACGTCGACCGCCGCCTGAGCTCCAATGGCTTCCCGTTTACCGACATTGGCACCATGACCCGTGATCGGCACAGCCACACCGATTTTGATCTCCTTGCCCTCTAATGCCTGCGCAGTAGAGGCGGAATGAAAAGTCATGGCTGACACTGCAAGAACCAGAATCGCAAAGATGATAATTTTTCTCTTCTTTTTCATAGTCTTCACCTTCCTTTTGTTGTGTTAAGATTCTTGTTACGCTACCTCTGCAAGAGCGAATTAGAGGCAGCAGGTGACCGCTTAACAACGGCACAACCTGTCAGGTTATCCGCTGCTAAGAGGAAAAAAATATAATACGATCTCCTTCTTTAACTTCTATGGTCGATTGTTTATCCATTACCAGTCCAACACCGTTAAGCATGACCATGTGGTTCTTGGTGGCCTTTCCGCTTCTGTATCGGATTGAGACGTTCTCAAAAAATTTTCGGTGGTGTTTACCGAAATACGCTATCACTATGTTCACGGTGGTCCCGGAAGGAATCACAATTTCTCCTATCCGTTCCGAATATTGCTCGGTCATCAATCCATAAAATTTATCGATTACCGTTTCCAGGGGGTAGAATATTTTTTCCTTCCTCTATCAATCCAAGTTTGGTTAACATGTCTTGTGTCGGAATGCCGTTTTTGTCCCATTGACGCGTGCGGTAGTAATCATTAAGTAACTGATCAAGTTCAACGACCTGACCTTTCGCCGGCCCTTTCGGCAGGGGCTCACATAGAAGCCTCAGCGGCAAAGTATCATCTTTCCGGGAAAATCCCTCACGGATGTTAAACAATCTTTCCAGATTCCAGATTCGGTCACCGGCCTCCATCAGCGACTCAGCTGTTAACGATTTTCCAGTGACACAGGAGAGAAGTTGGGCGATATCAGCCATTTCCATGCCGTCGTTGTGGGGGGGAAATACACATACTCCCAGGGAATCAAGGACTGCGGTTTCATCCTGGGTTTCTTTGACCACTCTGCCTTTGCCCTCTATCGCCAGAGGATCAATGTGGGGCGGAGCCCCGAAAGTTTCTCTCGAGATGAGCCCACGCTCATGACATCCCCCTCTGGGCGAGGTGGCATACTCAATTCCCATTCCTTTGGCGCCGCGCGGATCATAGCCCGCCAGCTCCAAACCTTTGACGTGCATGGCAAATTGTTCGGCCTCTTTACCGATTTGTTCAGCTGCGCGCCGGACGCCTTCTGCCAGCAGAGCGCCGATCCCTTGTCGGCTTCCGATTTTACGAATCGTCGCCACCATGGCCGTATGGTTGCCAAATCTTAAATCCATTCCGTCCAGCTCTTGAGTCGTGAGCAGCCCTCTTTCGGCACACTCCATCGCAAAAGCAATGGCGCCACCGGTGGAGATAGTGTCTAACCCCAGTTGATCGCACAGGCGGTCGGCTGCGACAATCGCATCGATGGAGCTGTTGCCGCATTGCGCTCCAAACGCCCAGAGGGTCTCATACTCAGGGCCTTCGGTGCTGATTCCCTCATAAGGTCCTTCAGCGGCCCGGGTAAGATTGCCGCAGGCCACAGGGCACAGATGACAGGTCACTGCCCCTGTCACCCTTTTTTGCTGCTCGATGGCATTTACCTTGTCGATTCCCTCAAACATCCCCTGCTGGAAATTGCGGGTCGGAAAAAGGCCCCGGGCGTTGACCAGGACGAGGTTGTTGGGAGTACCATATTTGCCGAACTGTTTCAGCCGGTTGATGGTGGAAGCCTTTTTACGGATCGCCTTTTGAATTTTGTCAAACGTTTCTTGATCCGAGATGGGAACTTTTCTTGACCCATTTACGGCAATCGCCTTGAGTTTTTTCGTGCCCATCACCGCGCCGGCACCGCCCCGGCCGGCAGCGTGCCAACCGCTGATAATACAGGCAAACCGAACGCATTCCTCCCCGGCTGGCCCGATACAGGCCATTTCAATTGACTGCTGATTTAATTCTTTGCCGATGGTATTCTGACATTCGTCTGTGGTCATCCCCCAAAGATGAGTGGCACTGCGAAATTCGACCCGGCCGTTATCAATCCAAAGATAGGTTGGCTCATCCGACTGGCCTTCAATAATAAGCCCATCGTATCCGGCAAAGCGCAGGTGCGGGCCGAAAAAGCCGCCAGCCAAACTCATCAGTATGGTTTCCGATAGCGGAGATTTGGTCACCACCGTGTATTTGACGCTCCATGGAGCGCCGGTTCCAATCAGAGGGCCGGTCAAAAACAGCAATTTATTTTCCCCCCCGAGCGCGTCCACATGCGGTGCCAATTCATCAAATAGGATTCGAGCGCCCAGGCCCCGGCCACCCAAAAATTTATCCATCAAAGAGGGGTGGATACTTTGTTCCTGAATCTGTTTTCGGGACAGGTTTATTCTGAGGATTACAAAATTAAAATCCGACATATAGATATCCTATAATGGTGACGGTTTCAATTTGCGCCAGCCAAATTCTATTTTATCATCTTTATCATCCTGCTTGTCAATTATTGTCTTACCTGTCGATCAAATTTTCTGCTAATATGTGCTCCCCCAAACCACGGACTTCTTCTTTTTCGAAGCGAGCTCGGTCATTTCCGCTATCGGGCCAAAGTTCATGCATTTGGTCATGCAATGGTGCACACAGGCAGGCTTCATACTCTGTAACACCCGGTCCATGCAAAAATTGCAAAATTCGGTGGGAATCGGGACAAATTCGATGACCCGCCGCTCGTTCACCATATAGGTGCGCTCGACAACACGAATGCCCCATTGGTCCGTTTTAAGATTATTTTCCTGTTTACAGGCAAGTTCGCAGGCATGACAGCCGCTGCACCAGTCATAATCGATATACAGTCCGTATTTCATAAAAGGCTCTCCTTTTGATATATTCCGTCAATGCCTTCTTCGGCTTTGTAGACTTTGCACATGATGGACTTATATTGTCCGCCGCCAAAACCGCATTTGGCTTCGGTTCCATCCGGGATCAACTGATTGACATTTACCTCCCAAAGACCGAAGAGCTCTTCGGCTTTCTTTTCCGGAAGCCACCAGCCATGAGGTGTTTGAACAACTTTTGGATGGATACCATGAAAGTATCGGGTCTTGCGCTTGCAACGCCCATGGGGATTTTCAACCCATACCCAATCGTCGTCCTCAATTCCCAGGGACCGGGCAGTATCCGGATGGATTTCCAGTAGTGGATTAGGCTCCAGTTCCCTTAAAGGCTTGATGTTACGATGTTCAGCATGAAAATACAGAACACTGCGCCTTCCGGTGGAAAGGATTAAAGGGTATTCCTTCGCTAGTTCCGGGGTGCTGTACGGGCTCATGTGGGGCTCTTCATAATAGGGAAGCGGGTCATAGCCCATCCGGTTCAGATGGGTTGAAAACAACTCCACTTTGCCGGTGGGTGTATTAAAGCCCTGCTTTTTGTCGGGGCGCAACAGTCCTTTTTCATGTCTATGATAAGGCTGAGTGGGATGTCCTTGAGGTGGAAATATCCAGCCTTTTTCCTTCAGCTGGTCATAATTCAGGCCGGACGGCTTTAAAAAATCGTCAAAAAGTTCACGCAGGCTGTTCCATTTTAGATTCGGGTTGAAACGCCTGGCCATCTCAAAGCACATTTCCTCGTCGGGCTTGCAATGCGGTACCTCAATGGACTTCTGCATGGCATTCAGCGGTGTCCACCAGGCCCTGATGCCGTCACGTTCAGCCATTGTGCCCGCTGGCAGGATCACATCGGCCAGGGCTGCAATGGTAGGATTCATAAACACATCTGAAACGATGATAAAATCCAGACGGTTAAGCGCATCATAATATTTTCTAGGATTTGCGGCTGAAGCCAGCATATTGTTGCCCGCTATCCAAGCGCCTTTGAGGGGGTACGGCTTGTCTGTCAACATAGCTTTAAGTATCATGTCGGCTTGTGCCCGCCAGTGAAATTCCTTTACCACCGGGTAGGTCTCCACTCCGATGCGCTTCGCCATTTGCTCGGCCGGCATGACGTCACCGTAGTACCTTGCAATCGCCTCCTGGCTCATGGGATAAGGCGGAACATCGTAGGCCATTCGAGTAATAGCCATCCCCCCTGGGATATCGATATTGCCGGTGATTGTCCAAAGGTGTATGATGGAATTCGCTACCATAGCGCCCTCTGGAGCCAGATCCACCGGTACACCCCAATGGATGGACGCTGGATGGCTGTTAGCAAAAAGCCGGGCCGCTTCGATAATCTTATCCTCGGGAATCCAGGTTATTTCAGAAACTTTATTCAGTGAATACTCCTGGACCCGTTCGGCCAGTTTGTGGAACCCGTGGGTCCATTTTTGGACGAAATCCTTGTCGTATAAATCTTCATTGATAATAACATTCAGAAGCCCCAGGGCAAGCGCGCCATCGGTGCCCGGTCTGATTTGTAGCCAGATCGCCGCTTTTGAGGCCACCCAAGTGTAAACCGGATCGATCACAATGGCTTTGGTTCCCCTTTTCATGCAATCGATGATCCAGTTCGACATGAATCCATCATTACAGGTTACCGCCGGGTTCTGGCCCCAGATCATGATGCTCTCGGGCAAAACAAATTCCGGGTGTTCATACCGCTCCTGAAAAAATTGAGAGCAATCCGGTACGGTATAATCTCCCTGGGTCATTCGCATCGTGACAAGCCGAGGATGAAAGCATGAATTGCCGGTCAGACCCCCCTGAAGCCAATTGGGACTTCCATAGGAATAAGCCACCAGCAGGAGCCAGCCCCCTATGTTTCTACCGGTTCCCTGGATGAAAGTCATGGATTCGGCTCCGAACTCATCCTTAATTTTGTTCATTTTATTTTCGATGAGATCGTAAGCATCTTCCCAGGAAATTTTTTGCCATTTATCTTCTCCCCTTTTCCCAATTCTTTTCAGAGGTGAGCGCAGTCGGTCGGGATGATAGATAAATTCCTTGATCGCAAGCGCCCTGGGGCAAAGCCGGCCGTTATTGTAAGGATGATCGGGGTTACCCTCCATTTTCATCAGTTTGCCATCCTTGACATGCATAAACACGCCGCACCCCCCATGGCATCCAGGACCTGCCGACCATGTTACGGTTCGAATAATCTCATCAGCCACATTATTTTCTTTCATTAGGTGATCTCCCTTATATAAATAATAAAATTCATTTTTCACCATAAGCCTTCTGGAAGAGGCTAATGGCCTGTTCTTCAGAGACTTCGCGTATGTTCATGTGAATCAACCGTTGCCCGACTCGGTAGGCTTTAAGGGCCAGGGTTTTTAGCTCCCTCTTTTTTATTCCATAATCTTTCAGGTAATGTGAAAGTCCGACCTGCTCGAAAAGGCGCACGAATGCTTCGGAGGTTTTCAGCGACGCTTTTTCGGCAGAAAGCCCCTCGAGGTTCTCGCCGAGAGCCCTGGCAATATCCGCGTAAACGGCTTCGTTTCCAATGCTGTTAAATCGAATCACCCAGGGAGCTAGCACGGCCAATGATTGGCAGTGGGTAAAACCATCCAGGGAGTCAAGAGCCAGAGCAAGCGCATGAATGGCACCCAGTCCGCCATTGGAGCAAGCAATTCCGGCAAGGGTGGCCGCGCGAGCCATGGCCTCTCTTGCTTCGAGGTCCCAGCCCCGCTGATATGCTTTGATAAGATATTTGCCGATCAATTGTATCGCCTCTAATGCGTACAATCTGTTCATCGGATTGGCCCCACGAGACGTGTAACCTTCTACTGCGTGCAAAAGCGCATCCAACCCTGTTTCTGCTGTAAGTCTGGGCGGCATATCAAAAGTCAATTCGGGATCCACAATGGCAGCTTCTGCCATCGTGCGGGGATCCCAGATTGATTTTTTGGTTTGCTCCTCCGGAACTTCCACCACCACTGCCTGGGTGGCCTCGGTGCCGCTACCGGCCGTAGTCGGCACCAGGATGACTGGGATTCCTTTTTTTCTCAAAAGATTTTTTCCCAGAAGCGGTCGCATGCCTTCTTCATGGGCCGCGACCACGGCGGCCCCTTTTGCCACGTCCATTGGGGAGCCCCCGCCAAGACCGACAATCAGATCGGTCTTTATTTCCCGGACTTGTTCGGCACAATCCTCAACAATGGCAATATCAGGCTCCGGTTTGGGGTTGATAAAAATTTCAGCACGGCTCCTGTAAGAACCCATGGCTTGAAGGATGCGATCCACAAGGCCCATTTTCTCAATTGTCGGACCGCTCACGAGCAGAATCCTCCGAGGTTCGATAACTTCTATAACCCGGTTAATCTGGCTCAGTGCTCCCGGGCCCATGTAGAGGCTCTTGGGTTGGACGATGCTATACATTCGTATCGATTGTTTTTAACTGTTAATCTAAATATTTGCTATCAATCGGCCCGAAATACCATGGTTTCTAAAGCGTATTAGTCTAATCCCGTGGAAATCAGCAGCAGTGAATCGATTTATGGTTTCAGGTAATCAAGCGTGTTTATCTTGTATTCACATGCCAAGACTCTATCTAAGCGCAGATCAATTAGCTCACAGCGGAAATGGGAGCCATAGACAATTTCATCCGTTAAAACAGGCAGCGTGCCGGAAAATAGCACCAGCCCATCATCCATGCCGTCGATTATTTTTGATTTCACCAGATCCATAAGCTCCGTTGCCGAGATGATACTTCCTGTCGGGGCTTTTTGGTATAAAATTGCTTCACCTCCATCGGTCATTTTAACTTTACTTTGCAGTATTAGATCGTCCCAGCTCGATTTGACATCGTCATAATTCCAGACCTGTTTTGAGATTGCATTTGGGCACACCTGCTTGGACTTGATAATGCTATGCCTTTCGATATCCCTATCGGTATGGTCACTGCCCACGCCCACAAAAATGTTGTCCGAATTTAAAAGCAGGACAAACTCCACCTCTCCTGAAGTTTTGCGGCCGACAACCTCTATCTTATTGGCCGTGGTGATGTTGTGGCATAACACGGGAAATATCATCGGAACCGATGAGGGAGGTGGGACGCCCTGCCGCCGTAGTTCCTCAATGTGATCGGTAACCGCCTGCCGGTTTCTGCCGACATAGCCGGCATTGATCATCCGCTTAACCTGAAATTGTATTGTTTTTGACCGATTACCGCCGACAACCTCCAATTCCAGTGTTTTCATAGCGACCCTCGCATAATTTTAGTAAATTCACTTTGCAGAAGAGAGCCCAACTGCTTTTTCCCACTGAGCAATATCTCGCCTGAAGCTGTGTTTTCTTTAGAGAATTCAAGTAAATGAATCATATATTTTTCTTCCGGAATATTGTAGACATCACTTGCGATTTTGGTTATTTTCTCAATTCGGATTTTTTTTATCCAGAGATAATGCCGGGCCTTTGATTGATATGTGTGGCAAGCAAAACCTCCTTTATTTTCAGGGATCGAAATAGTGTATCTCAAACAACAAGCAACCTTCTTTACTGGTAAAAGGACCATGGGCCGTATGCGGCGGTCTGCAGGCATAGGTGAAAAGGCCGAAGGTTTCTCCACCTACTTCCAGGCTGCCTGACACCTGAAAAACTTCCTCCCAGTATTGATGTTCAAATGGTTCGGTCGTAAAGGCTCCCGGCTGAAAACGAAGAAGCCGAGTTCTGGAACCTTTATTATTTTCTTCATCCAGGTAACCAGCCAGAATTTTTTGTTCGATGGCTTCAGGATACCCAGGCGGAGTTTCCCAGCCAGAAGAAAAATCTATCGCAAAGAATTCCAAGTGTTCTTTAAACATAATGATTTGTCTCCTTGCACTCGGTTTGTTTCAAGTGATTTCAAAAATTCGGTCATCCAGAGCCCTAAAATCATTTCGCACGGAATTTACAAGCCCCGGATCAAGTTCATTAAAAATATAATCTTCTCCTTCGTTTCCTTCGGCGATGACATTGCCCAGGGGATCGATGATCATGCTGTGGCCGGCATATCGATTACCTGCATTCGAACCGGCACAATTACAGGAGATCAAATATGCCAGGTTTTCAAGCGCCCGGGCTCGATTAAAAAGTCGCCATGCATCTAAACGGATGAGTGGCCAGGCTGAAGAGACCAAAAAAATAGTCGCCCCCATATCCACCATTTTTCTAAAAAATTCCGGAAAGCGCAGATCGTAGCATGTACAGATACCGGCGGGTCCCCAGGGAGTTGGCACCACTATGACTTCTTTGCCGGCAGTCAGTAGCTTTTTTTCTTCGGATTTGTATCCAAAGAGATGTATTTTTCGATACCGAGCGATGATCTGTCCCTGGGGGTCTAAAAGCAAGCTGGTATTGAATAATTGATCCCCATCTTTTTCGACCATGCTGCCCATCAATATGTGGCACTTTCTTTCAACGGCTTTTTGCCTGAATGCTGCCACGATAGGGCCGTCAATAGATTCACTTGTAGCGCGATACCGATCGAAGCAGAAAAAGCCGCATGGCCAGATTTCGGGCAGCAGAATCAGATCACTCGCGGGAGAGCGGTCAACCAAGTCCAGGATATACCCGAGGCTTTCCGATTTAGCGCGATCCTTCATTTCCGGTTGAACACTGGTTATTTCAATTTATGACATTCCTTCATTAAACAGGTTTGATCTTGGCATGCGACAGCAAAAGAGGCCTAAAAGGGTCTCATTAAAAGGAATATATTACCCTTGAAGCGGTAGCACGGGCATCAAGAATGTTTTTATCTTGGACTAGTCGCTGAAAATCGTTTTCGCACAATAATAGACTTGTGGTATCCGAATTTGATTCTTTCTTTTTGTGTATTAAGAAAAATTTTTTCTTTGTGCAACAACCCGTAAAGCCGCGACTATGTATGGAAATCAGCAACTCTTCGGCACAAAGTTGTAACAGCGCTTCGCAGACAGGTGTTCGGGATACTCCAAAATCTTGACAAATTGATTAGCGGGATAAATTGCATCAAGATCCAATTCTCCGGCGATCATAAGACCATTCATCTTGTCAGATGATAGCGCTTGTAGTATCCTAATTTGCTCAATTTTATGAATATTTTCAACATGTTTTGTATATTTATGAAAATATGGTATCATAGGAGTATTCAACATGTTCCATGTCACATACCGCATGTAGCATGTCAATTTTTTACCGATTGTACCTTTAAAACCCATAAAACTCATAATTTTCCTAAGGTCTGAATGATAAGATTTTCCTTTTTAGGGTTGAAGTAAAGGAAAATTTAAAATTGTGTGCTATAATTAGATACCGGATACGATCGTATTGTCAAGATGGAATTTTGCGATAAATTAGTTAAAAATCCGGAATTTTGGTTGTAGGAAAACTGTTTTCCCGCGTTTAGTCTTAAACTCGGGCCAGGTTTCCGTGTCCATGGTGACGCCCTTTTTAGTGGATCGCCAGTTGTCAGATTCGGTTTTGTAATAAACCCTGATATCTATCCGGGTCTTGCCTTGGAATTCACCCGGGGTGACAACATATTTTTTAGGTGCGTTCTTTGGTATCAACAGATGCCCTGCAAGCTCCCGGTGCCAATGTCCCAGCCAATAACCCAACACCGAAACAAATCAAATTATCAGGGTCGGACCATCGAACTTCAGGTTTCAATTCATTTAACAATATCCATGTATTAATGCCTCTGCCGCCTAGCCATCTCTGTGCATATTTTTCAGTAGGTTCGGTTTGAATAGAATTATTGGAAAGGTCAATGCGTAAAATTTTGCCTGCAGCGCAAAAATGCTTGTTGGTATCACTTTTCATTTTTTTGTCTTCCCTATTATTCCCCTGACACCGAAAACGCAGGCCTTAACACAAAACGCAGTATCTTCATTTGCACAGCTGTCGCAGTTTTCATCAAGAATCATAGTCACCAGCTTATTTTCATTATTCCGGGTTATTCTTGTACTGGATAGGGTTGGGTTGAAAAACTTATGACCACTTTTGTGAAACGAACACGCCAGTTCACACCTCAGGCAACCCCGACATTTTTTAGGATCCATCCATAGATTCATAATGCTGTCATTTGTTGACATAATATGAAAGCTTACCAAACCGGTGGTGTCCAGGTGAACAGAACCCTGGCTGTCTTTTCTCCGGAGTTCGCCCAGCCGTGAGACAAATCACCTTTAAAGTATAATGTATCTCCCTCTTGAAGCGTGAGGTGATCGGTACCGATCCAAAAATCAATTTCACCTTCTAAAACCAACACGAACTCTTCACTGCCTGGAGGATGAATCAGTTTGCTGGTTTTATCGGATTTACCTCCCGGTTTGATAATCGTGATGACCGGCTGCATTTTCTTTTGAAATACGCCTCGGGTCAAAAGCTGACCGATCACTTTGCCGTCCGGATAATGTATCATTCGTCGCTCATTTTTGCGCAAATGCCAATCCCGTTGAAGGACATAACTATTTTCTGACAATAATTCGGCTACTTGTGTATCGAGAGCGCCAGCCAAACGACCTAACATCGAAACAGAAGGAACGATTTTTCTATTTTCAAGCTGAGATATGTAAGATTTCGAACAACCAACTTTTTGAGCCAACTGCGCTAACGTAAACTTTTTCTTTTTGCGCAATTTTTTAATTTTTTCTTGAAGTACCTTTTGCATTGTACGGTTTGTTTCCAGGAGAGTTTTAGATTTTTAAACTGGCTTGTTAACTATTCATTAATTTTTTTCTCACTTTACATTTTAGTTTATAGATAAACTAATAATCAAAATATTTATTATTTATTAACTAATAGAGCCGAAAGAAGAGGTCAAGTAAAAAAGTACTAAAATTGAATATTTCATGTCAGATGCCACAGTATATACTTATATATAATTGATATTATGCCATAAATTTAAAATATCGAGGTCCAAACAAGTGTTTGATAAAAATATTATCTTCAGATTTTTGAATCACTCTGTGTTTTGGTTTTGGGAATATCATTTCCAAATATTAATTATTAGTTAACAATGTAATATGTGATTAATAACATAAAAAATTATTGAGCTCCCGGAGACAAACACTAATGATGAACGAATATGACCAATTTCCTTCTCCGAAGAACAAAAAAGCCTGCAAATAAAATTAAGCATATATAAACGATCACTGCTGTCCGGTTAAGATTTTAGAAATAGGCCATAACATTA
>CEQE01001981.1_pt1 | contig 49264 bp, 46 predicted proteins | sample 356201 | NCBI WGS metagenome assembly CEQE01 (sample SAMEA2619970, study PRJEB7988) | marine metagenome | biome: marine biome (ENVO:00000447); feature: mesopelagic zone (ENVO:00000213) & marine oxygen minimum zone (ENVO:01000065); material: "saline water (ENVO:00002010), including plankton...
TCGAGGGTCTTACGATGCTTAATAGGCCGCCGGGGCTTTGGTCCCAGATGTGGCGAGAGATTTTGTTTCCATATCTCAGATTGGAGCCTTGGAGGGCTGACCCCAAGGAAGGGCTTTTCCTTAGAACTGTCATTCCGGGAAGCGAAGCGACGACCCCGATCCTATCGGGGTGTTAGGGGTTCCTCCATCGGAGCCTGGACCCACCACCCAGACCCCTCGCTTCACTCGGGGTGACATATTCCAGGGTACTTCTGAGGCAAGGCCCCAAGGAAGGGGAAGACCAGGGGATATAGCTCAGTTGGGAGAGCGCGGCGTTCGCAATGCCGAGGCCGAGGGTTCGAGTCCCTCTATCTCCACCAAATGCCCCTGTAGCTCAGAGGATAGAGCGGCGGCGTCCTAAGTCGCGCGTCGGGGGTTCGAGTCCCTCCAGGGGTACCATTAAAATCACAGCAGGCGCTGCTTCCTAAAGGTGCCACACATCGCAGGAGCGTAGCTCAGTCTGGCCAGAGCGCTGGTCTCCAAAACCAGTGGCCGGGGGTTCGAATCCTCCCGCTCCTGCCAATTTTCGAAGCTAAACCGGGGCCATTAGACCCCGGTTTTATTATTGCCTAACCTCTTCTGCCGCCATTTTGCCGCCATCCCATTAAATTGGTAAATAAACCTGCTTATGAGAGCGGGGTGTCTTTTAGACTTGGTGCTCTACCTAATCGGATAGCCGTGACAAAGTTCACTGACAAAAATTGCTTCTGACCCTGTTTGCACCCAGGTAATTGAAGACGTGTTTAATGTCTCCGAGTAGCCTTACCCCACTGGAGTCTTCCGGCTGCGACGGCACTGATAGCCGCCGAGCCGCCAGCCTGGCTACGTCAGGCCATATTCCTCCAGCCATATCCGAGATTGCCAACAATGGTTCCCATATATCAGCTGCGCGGTCACCAATGTCATCTGGTATATCTGGCCGAGCGTCCTGGAGCATCTGTCCTCAAGACGCGCCACCGGCAACGAAGAGGGTTCTAGCCATGGCTGCGTAAATCTGGGCGTTGTTCGCCCGTCCGGCACGATTTTGAAGAGGGCCTATGTGCCCTCTTTTCTTTTTGGCGTATATTGGGGTCTCTGTAATTCCAACTAATAGGAGATTCACGATGTACGACAAGCCGATGCTAAGTCTGGAGCAGGCACAAGCCGCCGTTGCCGCGATGATCGCGGACTACAACGAGGACACCAACCGGCGCAAGGTAGACATGGCCGTGGTCGACGACGCCGGAAACCTCTTAGCCTACGCACGCATGGATCGATGCCTCAGGCCCACCTTCGCCCTCCGCAAGGCGTACACGTCCGCAGTTAGGGGCATGGACACTCTGGCGTTCTCCGAGCAGCTCAGCAGCCAGCGCCGGTCGATTGAGTCCTTCGGGGACTCTCAGCTCATCGCCCTTCCGGGCGGCGTGGTGGTCATGAAAGAGGGCGCGGTGGTCGGCGCCATCGGTGTCGGCGGCCTGCCCAGCGGCATCGACGACCAGTCGATCGCACAGGCAGGCTTGGCGGCGATGAATATCTAAGCTCAGCCACACATTCGCACACAAATGAGCAGGAGAGGTCCTTTATGGCCAGAGTAGTCGGGATAACCGAGGAAAACGCGACGCCGGAAGTCAAAGAGTTGTTCCAGCGCCAGAGGAAATTGTTTGGTGAGCCGTTGAACACCACGCCGGTGATCGCCCTGAGGCCGACGATACTGGCAGGATCGGCTGCCTTGGCGGCCGGCATCGACGCCTCTGGCCTAATCGACCCACCCCTGAAGTACTTGGTCTACACCAAGACGGCTTGGATCAACGGCTGTCCCTTTTGAATCGACATCAATGCGTCCAGGGCGGCGCAAGAGAACGGCTCCCCGGAAAAGCTGGGGCTTCTTGATGACTACAAGGACAGCAGCCTTTTCAGTGCACGGGAGAGGCTAGCCTTGGAGCTTTCCGAGCGCATGACCCACACGGGAAAGCGCGTCACGGACCGCTTCTTCAGGAAGCTGCAGAAGGAGTTCAGCGACGAAGAGTTGGTGGAACTTTCGGCGATAATCGCCTATGAGAACTTCCGCAGCAAATTCAACCCGGTATTTGGGATAGAAGCCAACGGGTTGTGCCATCTGCCGGTAGTCGAGTCGGCCACGGCGGCGGCAACAGAAAGGCTCCACTAAGTCCAAAACGACTGTCAAGGAGGTCTATACCAGATTGCCGGATTTGAATCGTTCACCGGGGAGTTGCCCTACCTGACCACCGGCCAGATCCGAGAGGTGGATCGGGCAATGGTGGACGACTTCAAAATAAATCTGGTCCAGATGATGGAGAACGCCGGGCGAAACCTGGCCGATCTCGCGGGTCGCAAATTCCTGGACGACGACCTAACCGGTCGAAAAATCGTGGTCCTATCCATCAGCGGAGGCAACGGTCGCAGGTCACTCGTCTGCGCCCGCTGGCTACACAACCAACGCGCCGACGTGACGGTCTACGTCACCCGGCCCGACGATGAGTCTACCCCAGTGCCAGCCAACCAGCTAGAGATACTCCGCCAGATGCGGGTCCCAGTATCCTTAGCCGAATTTCCAAGCAAATCAGCGTCGCTTATTCCGTCTGGTCTCAGGAAGACTCCCCACCACCAACCGGCACCAACACTACCAACCGCATACCCCGATCAACCCGATCTCCTTCTACCACCGACAACCGCTCAACCACGCCGTCACGCGGCGATTTTACTATCTGCTCGGTTTTCATGGACTCAATTATCACCAGGCCTTGGCCGGCTTCTACCTCGTCGCCTGCGGATACGTGGACGGCTATTACTACTCCGGGGACTGGGCAAACTATGTCGTCGCTGGCTTGTTGGCCGGTGCGGCGGGCGCGGGTGGTTGGGGGTGGCGGGCTGAAGATGTAGGACTGACCGGCGATCCAGACGTGGACCTGCTGGCCGTCGCGGCGGGCGACGAAGGGGACGGTGTGGCCGTCTTCCAGGCGGACGCGACCCTCCCAGCGGCCTGGCGAGGACGCGGTCACGTCGATGCCGGCCTCACCATTGGCGTCGGGGGCAGGTGACGCAGGCGGCGCTGAACCGGCTTCAGGCTCAGGCGGGTGTGTTTGCTTCAAACGGCGGGTGGTCATGGGAAAGTGCTCTTGGAGAGGCCGCGCCAGGGGCCTTGGGTCTCGCGCGGGGTTGCGGAGGCCTGGCTAGACGTGTTGTTTTCGTTGGTCTGCCAGAATAGCTCCGCGATCTCCGCGGCGGCCCCGTTGATATCACCCGGCTCCGGCGCGTCGGTTAGCTCCGGGTGTTTAGCGATGAACCCGGTATCGTAGTCCCCCGAGCGGAAGTCCGGATGGGCCAAGGCGCGAAGCAGGAACGGTATGTTGGTGGTTACGCCCAGCACCGGGAACGACTCCAATGCCGCTAGCATGCGTCCGATGGATGACTGGCGGTCCGGGCCCCAGACCACCAGCTTGGCCAGCATCGAGTCGTAGTACGCCGTGATCTCCTGGCCCTCGGCGACTCCCGAGTCCAGACGAATGCCCATGCCCGAAGGCGGACGCCAGGCCAGCAGCCGCCCCGTGTCAGGGGCGAAGTTGCTGTATGGGTCTTCGGCGTAGATGCGGCATTCCAACGCGTGCCCCAAGGACCGGATATCGTCTTGAGCAAGCGAAAGGTCCTCCCCGGCGGATATGCGAGTCTGCAGCTCGACTATATCTAGCTTCAAGGTCTCCTCTGTAACCGGGTGCTCAACTTGGATGCGGGCGTTCATCTCCAGGAAATAGTACTCCTCAGTCTGGGCGTCCACCAGGAACTCCACCGTGCCGGCGTTGGTGTACCCGGCGGACTTGGCCATGGCCACTGCCGACTCGGCCATCCTGTTTCCCAGGTCGTCATTGAGGGCCGGCGACGGCGTCTCCTCGATAACTTTCTGGTAGCGGCGTTGGACGCTACATTCCCGCTCCAGCAGGTGGATGGTGTTACCGGCGGAGTCGGCCAGCACCTGAAACTCGACGTGCCTGGCCGCCGGGATGTACCGCTCCAAGAACACGCGTCCGTCGCCGAACGCCGAGGCTGCCTCCCGGCTGGCTGATTCCAATGCAGTCTCCAAGTCTTGGACCCTCTCGACTATGCGCATGCCCCGGCCGCCGCCGCCGGCCGCCGCTTTGACCAGCAAAGGGAACCCAATCCCCGAAGAGATGTCATCGGGCTGAGATTCCCCGGGCTGCCACATGGGCGAACTCGGCACCACGGGCACTCCAGCCTGAATCGCAGCCTCCTTGGAGCGAATCTTGTCGCCCAGAAGCTCGATGGTTTCTGGGCTGGGGCCGATAAAAGCCAGTCCGGCCTCGGCGCATTCTCTGCTGAACGCCGGGTTCTCCGCCAGGAACCCGTAGCCGGGGTGAACCGCCTCGGCGCCGCACGCCACTGCCAGTTGGATGATCTTGCTCCGGTCCAAGTAGGTTTCCTCAGCGGTTGAGCCGCCCAATGCGAATGCCTCGTCCGCCAACCCCACGTGGGGGGCGGGTGCGTCGGGGTCGGCGTAGACCGCGGCCGTGGCGATGCCCATGGCCTGCAGCGTTTGCAGCACCCGGACGGCGATCTCTCCTCTGTTGGCAACTAAGACTTTGGAAAACATGCTCACATGCGAAAAACGCCGAATTTAGACTCAGGGATGGGGATGTGCATCGACGCGGCGATGGCCAGCCCGACCACGTCGCGCGTGTCCTTGGGGTCGATGATGCCGTCGTCCCAAAGCCGGGCGGTGCTGTAATACGGGCTGCCTTCTTCCTCGTATTTGTCGATGATGGGCCGCTGCAGGTCCTCAATTTCCTGTTCCGACAGAGTGTTTCCCTGGCGCGCGGCCTGGTCAGAGCGCACCGACAGCAACACCCCAGCCGCCTGGGGGCCGCCCATGACCGAGATCTGGGAGTTTGGCCAGGACCACAAAAACCTGGGCTGATAGGCCCGGCCGCACATGCCGTAGTTGCCAGCCCCAAAGGAACTACCGATGATGACGGTGAACTTGGGCACGGCGGCGTTGGCCACGGCCATCACCATCTTGGCACCGTCTTTGGCGATGCCCCCGGCCTCGTATTCCCGCCCCACCATGAACCCGGTGATGTTCTGCAGGAAGAGCAGGGGGATGCGGCGATGGGCGCATAGCTCGATGAAGTGCGTCCCCTTTAGTGCGCTCTCCGAAAATAGGACTCCGTTATTGGCCACGATGCCCACCCGGTAGCCCCAGATACGGGCAAAACCACAGACCAGCGTCTCGCCATAATTCTCTTTGAATTCCTGGAACCGACTCCCATCCACCACCCGGGCGATAACCTCCCGAACGTCATACTGGCGCCGCGTGTCCGAGGGTATGACTCCGTAGATCTCCTTAGGGTCGTAGAGGGGCGGGTCAGGCTCGAATATCTCAAGGCCGGGATTGCCTGGATATACAAAATTTTCGGCGATGTTCCGGGCGATCTCCAAAGCGTGTGCGTCGTCCATGGCGTAGTGGTCGGCCACTCCGGACTCTCTGGTGTGGACCTCCGCGCCGCCAAGACTCTCGGCGTCGACCTCCTCTCCGGTGGCCGCCCTGACCAACGGCGGGCCGGCCAGGAAGATGGTCCCCTGTTCGCGCACGATGACCACTTCGTCGCTCATGGCCGGGATGTAGGCGCCGCCGGCGGTGCAGGACCCCATGACCACCGCCAGTTGAGGGATGCTCTCTGCCGACATCTGCGACTGGTTATAGAAGATACGGCCAAAGTGGTCGCGGTCGGGGAAGACTTCGGCCTGCAGGGGCAGGAACGCGCCGCCCGAGTCCACCAGATAGATGCACGGCAGCCGGTTCTCCAGTGCGATCTCTTGGGCCCTAAGGTGTTTCTTCACAGTGATGGGATAGTAGGTCCCGCCTTTGACTGTGGCGTCGTTGGCCACCACAACCACCTGCTTGCCGTGGATGCTGCCGACGCCAGTGACGATGCCGCCACTTGGGTCCTCACCCCCGTACATCTCCCAAGCGGCCAACGGGCTGAGTTCCAAAAAAGGAGTCCCGGAGTCCAGCAACGCCTGCACCCGGTCGCGCACCAGCATCTTCCCCCTGCTGCGGTGGAGCTCGGCGGCGGCGGTGTCCCCTCGCTCCCGAACCGACTTGAGACTGCCTGATAGTTCAGCGATCAGCAATTTCATGTGCTTGAGGTTTTCTTGGAAGTCTGTGTCAGTGGTCCGGATATTCGACTCGATCGCGTCCATCGGGTTTGTCCATCGCCTCGGAAGAATCGGTAGCTTGGCCGTGATGATATATTATGCGTCCAAAGGCCGCGAATGCTCAACGGGGTCCATCTGGGTTGAGGTTGAGTTTATAATCATCCGGTCTCGGCAAGCTCTTGGATGTCGGCACAGATTAAATCGCCCCAGAGAGATAGGAGCAGGACAATGGAATTCGAAAGAAAGAACTACCCCGATCTACCACAACCCTCAGGAGCGTTTCATCATTCGGTGCGCTCAGGCAACATGCTATTTATCGCCGGTAGCACCGCAGGTGGAACATCTGCCGCAACCGGTGACATAGCCGCTCAAACCGAAGCTATCCTCGATAAATTCGAGGTGATCCTGGCGGCCAACGGTGGTTCACTGAGCAACGTGGTGAAAGTGACCAGTTTTGTGACCGACCTACGAGAGGCGTCCGCTGCCGGAGAGGTCCGCATGAAACGATTTGCTGGGGGGTTCCCCGCCAGCACTCAGGTCCAGGTGGCTGCATTGGGCACTCCGGATCTAAAGATCGAGATCGACGCCACCGCTATTCTTCCGGATTAACCGACCACTTTAGGGAGAAAACCATGACCACCACAGACTGGGGAAGCATCTACAAAGAGTTGGGCGCCAGGCCGGTGATCAACGCCACCGGCAGCGTGACCATGCTGGGCGGTTCGACCCCGGCCCCAGAGGTCAGGGAGGCCATGGAACGGGCCGACGGCGCCTACGTCCCGCTGATGGAACTTGAGGAGCGCGCCGGCGAAGCCATCGCCAAGATGGTGGACGTTCCCGCCGCCTACATCACCTCGGGGGCAGGCTCGGCGCTGACCCTGGCCACGGCAGCCTGCATGGCCGGTGACGACGACGCCAAGATCCAACAACTGCCCGACACCACCGGCATGAAGAATGAGGTTCTGATCCAGGCCCGCCAGCACTACTGGTACGACCGTTGCCTGGAACTGGCAGGGGCCAAGCTGGTCGATTTCGGAACGTCCGAGGGCACGTCGCGCGAGGACCTCGAAAGGGCCATCGGCCCCAACACCGCCGCGGTCCATTACTACGCGGTGGCCCAGGAACTCGACCCCAAAGCCCTGTCCCTGGAAGACACGATCGAGATCGCTCACGCAAAGGGTGTGCCGGTGCTGGTCGACGCGGCCGGGCAGATCTACCCGCTGGACCTGTTCGGCAGCTACGTGCGCATGGGGGCCGACTTCCAGTGCACCGCCGCCAAGTACATGAGTTCTCCCCAGTCCACCGGCCTGGCTTTCGGCAGCGCTGACATGATTCGCAAGCTGGCCCTGCAGTCGTTCGTCAGCTATGAAGGCCGGCGCATCCGGGGCGTCGGGCGTCCCCAAAAGGTGGACCGGCAAGAGATGGTGGGCGTGGTGGCGGCGGTCCGACGCTGGATGAGCATGAACCACGAGGAACGCCTGGCTGACACCGAGATCAAATGCCGGAACATGATGACGCCGCTTCAAGGAATCGAGGGCGTCACAGTCGAGATCAGCGACAACATCATCGGCCACCAGCCCTACGGCGTGACCATGGAGGTGGACGCCGCATTAACCGGCATGTCCGCCCAAGATGTGGTTGACCGCCTGAAAGCAGGCGACCCGCCCATCTGGACTCGGGTCAGGGAAGGCGACACCGGCATCGTCCTCCATGCCTTTGGGCTCAACGAGGGTGAGGACAAGGTGGTCGGAGAACGCATCGCGACGCTGTTTGGAAAATAGGTCCAGTTAATGGAGCCGGCTGATCTCCTCGGGCAGGTAATGCGTGGCCCGGAAGACCCGGTTCACGACTGCGTTCTCGGCGTCTTCGTGGAAGTGTGGGTTGATGTACTCCCAGACGACGTCGCCCTCGGGCGTGACTTGGAACATCCTGCCGAACATGCCCTCGGTGACCAGGGTATTGCCGTTTGGCAGCCTGCGGGCTCCTGATATGTAGGGGCTGAAGAAGTTGTAGGGCGGATTATCGGAATATTTCCAAACGACTTGGTTGGACTTGGGGTCCACCTCAACTACGCTGGAGAAGGGAAGCGGATGTTGGCCGCTGTGGGAGCCGTTGTCGTAAACCAGGACGTTCCCGTTGGCTAGCAGGCTGGGGTCGTGCTGTTGCGCCAGAACCTCTCCGCCCAGTCTCCACACAATCTCGCCGGAAGCCTTGTCGATGATTCCCACGGTGGAGATGTTGCGGAAGCTGAACATGACCTGGTCGTCCGAGATCGGGACCACCGTGTTGCCGTGGCTCCACTCGTCCCGGGAGTCGTTGAAGGTGATGATGTCACGCTCCGGGTCCAGATGTTCTGCGGCATGCCACTCCCAGATTCGATTCCCGGAGGCGTCGACTTCCACGATGACATCGGCCCACATTCCGTTCTCGCCCGTTAGGGGATTACCGCCTTTGACTTTCGCCGCCAGTGCTTGGGGCACCAGCTCAACGGTCAGATAGATCGCCCCGCCCGTTGACGTCCGCCTGGCGTCATGGTGATGGTCAATGTCTCGATGCTCCCAGACCACGTTGCCATCCCAGTCCACCTCCATCATGACCCCGCCCTTGAACCGCTTCCACGACTGGAACCGGTCCCACATATCGTCCCGCAGCTTCCCGCCGTAGAACAGGTTGCCGTTGGGCAGCAGGTACCCGTAGAGGCCCGGCGGGTCCGGCATCGCCCAGTGGTGCACCTCTTCGCCGCCGAGGTTGAGCAGATAGACGTCCCCGGGCCCGTTCATGGGAGCGTACAGCGTGTAACCTGGGCAGGCCCACTCCCGGTCCAGAGCGGTCACTCCAGTCTTGGTGTTCCGACGGCGCGTCTGGTCATCGATGGTCATATCGTCATCCTATAGTTGGTTAAGGTTCGTTACTTGCCCCGGAAGATAACGGGGAGCCGGTCGAGGGTGTGCACCGAGTTGTTGGGACGCCAAACAGGCTCCCCGGCAAGTTCGATGGACCCTACTTTGTTGGCGATGGCGGTTAACACTGCGTCGGCCTCGGCCCGGGCCACGTTTTGGCCCACGCAGCCGTGTATGCCCACGCCCAGGGCCAGGTGGTCCGACGGCCTGCGATCTATGTCGAACCTGTCCGCCTTGGGGTAATGGTCCTCATCAAGATTCGCAGAGCCCAAGACGCAAAGAATCTTGGTACCCTCGGCTATCTTGATCCCGCTGACTTCGGTGTCCAAGTTGGCCGTGCGGCAGAATGAGTGGACGGGCGACGTATAGCGCAGAATTTCCTCGAAGGCCCAAAGCGCCATCTTGGGGTCCGCCTTGAGACGTTCAAATTGGTCTGGGTTATTGGCCAGGCACCAGATAGCGCTACCCAAGACCGTGACAGTGGTGTCGACACCGGCCGACAGCAGGGAGCGCACCAGCAACCCAGCCTCTTCCTCGGTGATCTCGCCAGTCTCGGCCGCGGCATAGATCATTGCGCCAAAGCCCTCCGGTTTCAACCGTTCCCGCTGGCACTGCTCCATGATCCAGGGAACGACGTCGGGCCCTCTGGCCATGGCATCGCGGCGGATCTCGTTGTCGGGGCCCAGGGCGTTGAAGACCATCGAACCGTAATCCACCAGCCGCCGACGGTCTCCTTCCTGCAAGCCTACGGCGTTGGGAAACACGGTCGTGGGGTAGGTCTCTGCCAGATCTTCCACGGCCTCGAACACGCCCTTCTCCAGGAGTCCGTCAATCAGGCTCTCGGCGTCTTGTCGGAAAGACTCACCGAGCTGCCTTACCGCCCTCGTCGACAGGGCGCGCTCGATGACGGCCCGCGCCCTGGTGTGATCGGGCGGGTCCTTCTCCAGGACGATGCTGGGGGGCCGCCAGGGTTCCTCCAGGCTGAAGTCTTGGAGTCCGACCCCGCGTGAGGATACGAACCGTTCCCAATCTGAGAAGACTTCTTTCGTCTCGTCGTACCGCCCACAAGCCAGGACCGAGTATCTGGGTATATAGGCGAATGGGCCCTTGGAGCGCAATTCCGCATAGTAATCCGTGGGGCCGGCGAGGATTGCCGAATCATATGGGTCGACATCCCATACCGGAACACCCGCCGGAGCATCGATCTCTTTATGGCCTTCGATCATCTTGAAGCCACCCTCAACTTTTGAACCGGTTGATTCGGAGAATCATACCCGATTTCGCAAGAATTTTTTGGGATGATCCACGGCTGAAAGAATCATAATCAAGCTGGTTTATCATCTCTCACGTGCCTAGGAATATAATCTTCGGATCCCGATTATGTCTTTTGCCTGAATGCACATTCCTCTCGCACTACCTGATGGCCGATTTGGTAAATACTGGCCCCAGCCGCCAAATACTGGTTCGAGAGAGGGGCCTTTTGGGACGAAACAAGTTATTCACAATATCTGTGGTTGTTCTCGGCGCCGTGTTGTTCGCAACAATGGCGCTCCATTCCGACTGAGGTTGGAACGAGAGCAAGAATGTCGAAATGCCTACCGTCAGCGCCAATTGGAGCAATGGCGGTACGGCCGACAGCCCGGCGCAGGTGATCGTTGCCGCGCCTCCTCACATCATCTTGGAGGCGATTCCGAATCAAGGGCAGCACGTAGACCTGCAGCCCGGGATCCGCGTCTCCATCCAGACCATGTCGGGGACATATTCGGAATACTTGGCTTCGATTGCGACCGCTCCAAAAACCCATCCGGTCAGCTTCGCAAGCTCTCACCGGCCTGGCTCATATGGCGGTTCGCCGCTCGGCATAACAGCCTGGGAGTAGGCCAGGGATAGGTCGCCACCGGCAAAAGATAAGGCCCCGGCTAACGCCGAGGCCTTATTGCATTCCCTGATGAGTCTCCACCGCAACCTATGTGGGCCAAGGGTACTCTTCCTCCGGTGGTGGTGGAGAGCCAGGCGGGGCCGGTTCCAGCCAGTCTTCGGAGATGGTCTCGGTGATCCCATTATCAACGGTGACGTAATACTCAGGCGGAACATCGGGCTCCCGCTCGAGGAACGTGCCCGGCCATTCTTGAAACAATTGGGGCGCAATCACGCCTAAAGCCCCTTTTGCTCCCTCAGTAGGAGGTTTGTAAAGGCCGCCGTCGCGGGCCTTGATCAGCACCCGCTGGGCAACCTGATATATGTGCCGTCTTATGACCATCGGTCCGCCTCACCAAAATATCGATCGTTGCCGAAAGGAATTCTGGGCCGGTTAATGCATCGGCGAGAAGCTGGCCGGCACCATAATCTTGTTCTCTTGGCGAATCAGGCCAGGCGCTCCCGAGGGCCAGCCTTCTATCTTCGTCCCTCGTATCTCTTCCCGGTGGCTTAGATCTTTGTAGGGCCAGACGTGCATCCACCGGTTCAGACCGCCGAACTCGGTCCACATGCCGGCCGCCAGGGGCGAATGCTTCTCCCGCTCCGGCAGGGACGCTCCCCAGCGCTTAAGCAACTCTGGGATGGAGCCGGGCTCGTAGGTGTAGGTCCGCATCTCGTAGATGCCGCCCAAGGCTTGGTCGCCGCCCATGGGTTTCATGAACGGGGCCGGGTTCCAGATCTCAGAGTTCATGTTTAGGACGTTGCCCGGGGTGATTTTGGGCGGCCAGTTGGGGTCCTTACCAGCTGCCGCGCGGACGCTATCGCGCTCTGCCAAATTTTCGTAGGCCCAGACGTGGATGATTTGGTTCAAGGAGCCTATCTCGGTGTGCCAGAATGCGGCGATAGGCCCATATTTCTCGCGGTGAGGCAGAGCCTCAGCAAAGGCCTCTTCAGCCTGGGGAATGGCTCTGGGCTTCAAATCGTAGGTGCGTACTTCGTAGATCATATTTCTCTCCGCGGCGATATTTGCTGGCTATTTGAGTGGATATCATATCCCACCCAGCTTCCCAGCCGCCAGTGTATCAAAAATGGAGAGCTACTACGTGTGGAGCCAGAGGTCCGGCGCGCCTAGTCCCTATTGCGGACTCCCTCGCGGCCGTCGCGGCGGGTGCGTTTGCGGTCCAGGGCTGAGAGGTCCATCTTCCGCAGGCGGAAGTTCTGGGGTGTGACCTCCAGCAGTTCATCGTCGGAGATGAACTCCAGGGCCTCTTCTAGGCTCATGATCACCGTGGCGTTCAAGCGCTTGGCCACGTCAGCGGTGGACGAACGCATGTTGGTCAATTTCTTCTCTTTGCAGACGTTGATCTCGATGTCGCCTTCCCGGCGATGGGAGCCAACGATCATGCCCTCGTAGACCTGGGTACCTGGGTCGACGAATGTCTCACCACGGCCTTGTGCGTTCAGCAGGCCATAGGTCACTGCGACGCCGCGCTCCGAAGCCACCAGCACGCCGCCCGGTTGGGCCTTGATCTCCCCCTCCATGGGCTCGTAGGAGGTGAAGATACTGCTCTTAACCCCGTCGCCCCGGCAGGTGCGAAGGAAGAATGAATTGAACCCGATCAGTCCGCGGGTGGGAATCTTGTACTCCAGATGCACGTAGCCGTTGTCGTCGTAGCGCATGTCGCGCAGTTGGGCCAACCGGCCGGACAGGTACTCGGACAAAGCGCCCATGTACTCATCGCTGGTGCTGATGTTCAGAATCTCGTAGGGCTCGTAGATCCTCCCGTCGACCACCTTGGTGACGGGCTCGGGCCTGGACACCTGAAACTCGAACTGCTCCCGGCGCATGGTCTCGACCAAGATCGACAGATGCAGTTCTCCCCGCCCAGCCACAACAAAAATATCCGAGTTTGAAGTGGCCTCAACCTGCAGGCTGACATTGGTACGCAGCTCTCTGAACAGCCGGTCACGCAGGTTGCGTGATGTGCAGTGATCTCCCTCTTTGCCTATGAACGGTGATGTACTGACGCCAAAGGTCATCCGAACAGTCGGCTCTTCGATGTCGATGACTGGCAGGGCCTCGGGATTCTCCAGTGAGGCGATGGTATCGCCTATGGAAACGCCTTCGGGGCCGGTGATGGCCACGATGTCTCCGGCTTTGGCCTCGGGCACTTCCACTCGCTCCATGCCTCGGAACACGAATATCCGCTCCAGGTTATGGGTGGAGGGCTCGTCTTCACGGGTCAGCAGGGCCACATTACCGCGCAGTTTAAGGGTGCCTCTGGTGATGCGGCCTAGGGCCACCTGTCCCAGATAGTTGTCGTAGTCCAGCGCGGCCACCAGCATCTGCAGTGGCGCGTCGGGGTCTCCCGTGGGCGCCGGCACCGATTCCAATATCGCCTCGAATAGAGGAGTCATGTCAGTCCCCTGTTCGGCCGGGTCGGTAGTCGCGTAACCACCCTTAGCTGAGGCATACAGTACCGGGAACTCGAGTTGCTCGGCGTTGCTAGCCAGTTCCAAGAACAAGTCTTGGACCATCTCCAACACCTCAGCCACCCGGGCCTCCGGACGGTCGATCTTGTTGATGACCACCATGGGTATGACGCCCTGCTGAAGGGCCTGGCGCAGCACGTAAGTCGTCTGGGGCATGGGGCCGTCCACGGCGTCCACCAGCAGCAGACAGCCGTCGGCCATGTTCATGATCCGCTCCACCTCGCCGCTAAAATCGGCGTGGCCCGGCGTGTCGATGATGTTGATCCGCACGCCCTTGTACGAGACCGAAGCGTTCTTGGCCAGGATGGTGATGCCGCGCTCCCGTTCCAGGGGGTTGGTGTCCATGATCAGCTCACCAACATCTTGGTGAGCGCGGAAGACTTGGCCCTGTTTCAACAAAGCGTCGACCAGAGTGGTTTTGCCGTGGTCGACGTGTGCGATTATGGCCAGATTGCGAATGTCATCGTTATGAAAATTACTCAAATCAAATTACCCTGCCCAACATGATAGCATTCGACTCTGAATATTGCAGGGGCTTACATATTCGGTTACGGACGGCTAGGTACGGGGTGTGACTCTAATGGGTAGTTGAAACGACCATAAGGGACGTAAGAAAGGATTAAAGCCCTAAAGCCGCTCGTCCTGAGCTTTGATTGAAAGTCGAGAGCCTCAATGAAATCGGACCCGTCGAAAGATGTGCATGAGTCAAGCCTTTACGGTAAGCCGTTTTCGGTACCTGTTCCAGGCATATCTGAGTGCTGCTCTGCGGTTAGGCAGTGTGGCATAATCCCCTTGCCAGATTGGAATTCCCTTCCAGAGGTCGTTGAGGTTTTTATGGATGCGGTTGCCTTTATCTCGGACTCCTTGGCCCAGGTACACCTTAGGTTGATGGCCACTTGCGAAGGCCTGAATAGCGAGCAGTTGCTCTGGCGTCCGGCGCCCACGGCCAACCATATCGGGATCATCCTCCGATACCGTGCCAGAAACGAAGACGCCCGCATCACCAACACCGGCAAGCTGGCTGAAGACATTTGGGCCAACGAAAGCTGGTACGAGAAGTTCGACCAGCCGGTCACAGCCCCCGACCCTGAACGCCCTGATCTCACCGTGGCCGGCTCCCTCCGCCATCTGATCACTCAAAAGAACAACCACCATGGCCAGATAGACTATCTTCGCGGCCTCCAAGAAGAGGCGTGGGATCTGCCCCGGGACACCGGTGTTGTTCTGCCCTAGCCTGCCTGTCCGCTTGAAACGCCACCAGATTACCGGAGTTAAATATGCCTACCACCCGTTCCGCCATCGGACAGTCCATCCCCAGGGGCGAGGGCCCGGATAAGGTCTCAGGCAAGGCAGTCTATGCCGCGGATATCTCCCTGCCGGGCATGCTCTGGGGCAAGGTTCTCCGCAGTCCTTACCCCTACGCCCGCATCGTTAGCATCGACACCTCCCAGGCCGAGGCGTTGCCGGGCGTGCACGCCGTGGTCACCGGACAGGACATGCCCGACGCCAAGATCGGCCGCCGCATGGTGGACATGCCGGTGCTGGCCCAGGACGTGGTGCGTTTCGTGGGCGAGAAAGTGGCCGCCGTGGCCGCCATCGACAAGGACGCCGCCGACGAGGCCCTGCTGCTGATCGAAGTGGAATACGAGGAATTGACCCCGGTCTACGACGCCGAAGAGGCCATGGGCTCGGACGCCCCGGACCTGCATCCAGATATGGAGTCCTACAAAGGGCTGCCGCAACCGCCCTCCGGCATCAGGAACACCTTCGCCCACATGACCTGGGAGAAGGGCGACATTGACCAGGGTTTCAAAGAATCGGAACTGATATTCGAGCACACCTTTAACGCTCAATTGATGCATCAGGCATACATCGAACCACATGCTTGTGTGGTCAGTGCCGATGAGTCTGGCCAGGTGCAGATCTGGGCCAATAACAAAGACCCATACATGCTGCGCGACCAGCTCTCCAGCGCATGGAGCGTCCCCGCCGAGAGTATCGTGCTCCACCCCAGCACCATCGGCGGCGACTTCGGAGGCAAGGGCTCGTTCATGGACGTGCCGTTGTGCTACTACCTTTCCAAGCGCTCCGGTCGCCCCGTGAAGATGGTCATGGACTACATCCAAGAGCTGATGGCTGGCAACCCCCGCCACCCGGCGGTGATGACCATCAAGACCGGCGTCATGAAGGACGGGACCATCAAAGCCCGCCAGGCCAGCGCCGTCTTCGACAGCGGGGCCTACGGCGCCTTCAAGCCCACGGTCTATCTGCGGGGTGCTGACCACCTGTGCGGCGTCTACAAGGTTCCCCACGCCAAGATTGAAAGTTACACCGTCTACACCAATAACGTCCCCCGGGGCCACATGCGCAGTCCGGCCAAACCTCAGGTGGTCTTCGCCGTAGAGTCCCACATGGACATGATCGCCCAGGAATTGGCCATGGATGCCTATGAGTTCCGACTGAAGAACGTCATGCGTGAGGGCGATGCGTCGCCCATCGGACACCACTGGGCCCAGATCAAAGCTGTGGAGACACTGGAAGCTGCGGCCAAGTCAGCCGGCATGGACCAGCCGACACCGCCCAACACTGGAAGGGGCATGGCCATGACTGACCTGGTGCAAGGCACGGGCCAGTTCTCGGCCAAGATCGGGCTCGGTGACAAGGGCAACCCCCAACTGCACATGGCCTTCTGGGACACCGGCACCGGCTCCCACACAGTGCTGCGCCAGATGGTGGCCGAGGAGCTGACGCTGGACACCGAAGACGTGCAGATAGTCTTGGAGGACACTTCCAACATGCCCTACACGGCCGGCTCTGGTGGTAGCCGGGTCACGCTCTCCGCCGGACGGGCAGTGGTGGGAGCGGCCCAAGAACTGCGCGGCAAGCTGGTCGAGGCCGCATCTCCCCTATTGGACGCCCCGGAAGAGCAGGTGTCCCTGCAGAACGGACGCCTAGTGGCCGCGGGACGGAGCATGAGCATCGCCGAGGTGGTCAGCCGGACCGGTGGTGAATCCCTAACGGGCGAAGCGTCTATGACCCCAGACGCCCCGGAGCTGACTTCTTTCTGCACCCAGGTGGCCGAGGTCCACGTTGACCCGGAGACCGGAGAGATCACGGTCAACAAATTGGTCACCGCCCACGATATCGGGGCCATCCTAAACCCGCTGAACCACCAGGGCCAGGTGGAGGGCGGAATCATCCAGGGGCTGGGCTATGCCCTCATGGAAGAGCTGGAACTGGAAGACGGCCACATCTCCACCCTTAGCTTCGGCGACTACAAGATTCCCACCTCCGCCGATGTCCCGGTCATGGAAACGGTCCTGATCCAAGGCGACAACGGCCCCGCCCCTTACGAAAGCAAAGGCATCGGAGAAAGTAGCAACATCCCAGTAGCCGGAGCCATAGCCAACGCCGTCTTTGACGCCATTGGCGTCCGCGTTACGGACCTACCCGTGACTGCGGACAAAGTGCTGGCGGGCCTGCGGGTGATGGGGGACCTCAAAAGGTAGTGTGATTGGTATGCCCAGCGTCTTAGAGAACTACTTCCGAGGGCTTCGGGATATCCATTCGTCTGTTGCCGGCGTACCGGAAACCTTCTATTACGGTGCATTCGAAGCCCTGCTTAATGAGATCGGGAAACCGCTCAAACCAAGAGGCCGGGCCATTATGCAATTGGGTGGGCGCACCTGAGATTTTTATCTCAATGCCACTGGCTATTTGCATAACGTCCCTACAAATGTTTGGAAATTCGTCACCGGAGGCTATCAGGTAACCAAGAAATGGCTATCATACAGGGAGCAGAGCCTGCTCGGTCGCTCCCTCACTCCGGTAGAAGCAAGAGAGGCAAGAATTGCCTCTATCTTACTGTTGCAGCCGTCCTTAGATGATAACTATCAAGTGTGCCAGGCTGAAGCTTATTCCTGGCCGCCCAATTCCACTAGCAAAGAAATTAGCTAATTTAGTACCACTATTTAAATGTCCTGTCATCCTTGGCTTCCTGAAACTCGGGTCCGTTGGCTTGATACTGTTACCTAGCTAAATGATAATAACTTGGACTCTATTACCTAGGAAAAACAATGCAATTTGGAATGTTTGGGAGCGCACAAGCAGCTCGCGGCGGGCCGGACGTTGATAGCGGGGCCGGGTTCCGAGAGTTCGTAGACCGCAATGTTGAAGCGGAGTTTTTGGGCTATCACAGCACTTTCTTGGTTGAGCACCATTTCACCGGCTTCGGCCAGGTGTCCGCGACGCTGAATCTGCTGACGTGGATCGGGGCCCGAACCACCACGTTGCGGTTGGGCACTGCTGTGATCGTGCTCCCCTGGCACAACCCAGTACTGCTGGCAGAACAGATCGCCACGTTGGACCTTTTGTCGGAAGGCCGGGTCGACGCCGGCATCGGTAAGGGGTACCGCCTCAGTGAGTTCCAGGGGTTTGTCATGCCCACCAAGGAAGCGGACGCCCGCTTCGAAGAGTGCCTGGAAGTGATGCTGAAGGCCTGGACCTCAGACACACCGTGGTCTCACAAGGGCGCCTACTGGCAATACAACGACGTGGTGGTCGAGCCGCCCAGTACCCAAAAACCCCACCCACAACTATGGATGGGTGCCGGGAGTCCCAGATCGATCAAACAGGTGGCCAAGCTGGGCTTCAACATGTTGTTGGGCCAATTCGATTCCTTCGAATTGATCGCCGAAGAAATCGCCCTCTACAAGGCAGAAGTCGAAGCCCTGGGCAGCACTTTTGATCCAATGAGCGTGGCCGTGGCCCGCTCCGTGAATATCCTCGACTCGACGGACGACTACGACAAGGCAATGAAAAACCGGATGGCCGCTCGCCTACGCACCCAGAACCTGGCCCAACAATCCAATTTCCAAGACACCCGCGAGGCGGCAGCAGCCGGGACCATCTACGGTTCCACCGACCACGTCAGCAAAGAGATCCAAGCCCTTCACGACATCGGCGTGGAATACGTTCTGCTCAATGCTCCGGCGGGAATCCCCACTCTGCGGCGATTCGCCAGCGACGTGATGCCCGCTTTCGCCGACAATCCTTAGAGTGAAGCGAATCCTGACCGCGGAAATAGCCCCACAAACAAGAAAAGCCCCTCAAGTGAGGGACTCTTGGTTATCCATATTTGCTGGGGGGAAAAAGAGCGCCTCCAGTAGTTTCTGGAAACGCTCCGCCATGTTAGCACGCGGAAAGTAGTTTTGTCAAGTGTTTGTGCCTAAGAACCGAATATACCCAGAAATTCCTGTCGACGTTGATTCGCTGATGACCCGTCGCGCGCTGTTGAAACACGCTTTCCAACCGATAATGGCGACATGGGAGCAAAGACGATCGGCATAAAATAAAAAAGCCCCTCGAATTGAGGGGCTTTTGATTATCCGAATTCGTTGGGCAAAAAAAGAGCGCTTCCAACAATTTGGAGAAACGCTTCGCTATATTAGCATGCGAGCGGAAGCCTTGTCAAGTGTTTGCGCCTACCCAGCAAATATAGAGTGAAACTGCAGCCCCGGTAAATCAGCTAAGTGAGGTCATATTCAGGCTGGCCGTCGTGCGGAGCAGCGCCACATCCAAGCCCGCTTTTTATATAATATCTCATCTGACCTCCTGGAGGGATACCAACTAACCATGCGAACCAACACCACCAAGACCAAACTGGCCGAGGGCAAAGTCGTCTACGGCGCCATCGTCAGCCGCTTCGCCCCCGACATCGTCGAGATTTTCGGCGCCATCGGCTTCGACTTTGTGATGATCGACTGCGAGCACGGCCCCATGAACCTGGACCAAGTCGAACACATGGTCCGGGCCGCTGAGTCCTTTGACATCACACCCATCACCCGGATCCCCAACCACGAGGAGTCCACCATCTTGCGGTACCTAGACCGAGGGGTGCAGGGCATAATCGTGCCCCACATCAACACCAAAGAAAACGCCGAGTCTGTGGCCCAGTCGGCCCATTACTATCCCGACGGCCGCCGCGGTATGGCGGGTAGCGGGCGGGCCCATGATTACGGGATGGGCGGCGCCGACTCAACCTTGTTCGTGAACTCTCAAGTCCTAGTAGTCCCAATGTGTGAGGAGACCGAGGCGGTGGACAATCTGGATGCCATCCTGAGCGTCTCCGGGATAGATGTGGTCCACGTGGCCGCCAGTGACCTGGGTCAAAGTATGGGGAACCCGGGCCGGGAGAAGGTGCGGGAAGTGATGGGCCAGGTGATTCCAAGGATCAGGGCCGCCGGCAAAAGTTGTGGCGCGGGCGGCAACTCGCCAGCCGACGCCGCGGGAGTGGCCGAGTTCATAAACCTGGGCGCGAACTTCATCACCGTGTCCTCCCAGGCCCTGCTGCGGCTGGCCGGGCAAGATTTCCTCAAGAGAATTGAAGCCGCCCTTTAGCATCTACCAGAATCTCCAATAACGAGTAACAAATGATCGACCTCCTGATAACCAACGGCCTAGTGATAGACGGTTCCGGCAGTCCCGGCTTCTTCGCCACGGTGCTGGTGGAAGGCGAAACGGTCACCGTGCAACGGGGCGACGTTTCGAACCTGGATGCGGCGCGGACCATCGATGCCACCGGCATGGTGGTCTGTCCCGGGTTCATCGACCTGCACTCTCACGCCGGCCTGACCATCATGGGCGAGCCGCACCACGACCCAAAGGTGCGGCAAGGCGTCACCACCGAGCTGGTGGGCATCGACGGTATGTCCCACGCGCCGTTCAAGTCCCGCGACGAACTGGAGCGCTACATCTGGCAGGACGCCGGGCTGAACGGCTACCCGCCCCTGCCCACCGACTGGCTGACCGTGGCCGGACAATTGGCCAAGTACGACAACTCCGTGGCCATCAACATGGCCTTCATCTTGGGTAACTCCCCGGTGCGCATCTGGAGCGTCGGCTGGAACGACCGTCCCGCCACCGCCGCCGAACTCGAGGATATGAAGTCGGTGGTCCGGGAGGCCATGGAAGAGGGCGCGTGGGGTCTATCGACCGGCCTGGATTACCCGCCTGGCTCCTACGCCAGCACATCGGAACTGGCCGAACTGGCCGGAGTCGCGGCACGGATGGGCGGCCACTACCACACCCACACCCGCGCCAGCCTGCGGTCCAACGGTCTGCTCGCTCCCTGGGAGGAGGCGCTGGAGATCGGCCGGGGCGGCGACTGCCCAGTGCACCTGACCCACTACCGCCAGTCTGCACCCGGCGTGGGCAGCCACCTGGACTACATCGGATTGGTGGAAGACGCTCGCGACACAGGCATGGACGTGACCTTCGACTGCTATACCTACCCCTACTCGGGCACCACGCCGACCATAGGCCTACCCCACTGGGCCAAGGACGGCGGCCCGGAGCGGTTGATGGCCGCCCTTAGGGACGCCGATGACCGGCAGCGCATGAAGCGCGAGGTGACTCGGGACCGGCTAGAGAACAACTGGCTGACCAACTTCAAACAGCCACAGAACATGCAGTACGACGGCATGCTGATCACGGACATTGCTAATCTAAGGAACCAAGACCCAGCCGATACCTTGTTCGACCTGCTGATCGAGGAGAACCTGGGCATTTCCACGGTGGGTCTGGGCACGAACGCCCAGACCCTCTACGCGTTCGTGTCCCACCCGGCGGGCATGATCGCTAGCGACTCGATACTCTTCGGCGAATACCCCAACCCCCGGACCTACGGCTGCTTCCCCATCGTGCTGGCCGAGTTTGTCCGGGCCGAGAAGCACCTGAAGCTGCCCGAGGCCATCCGCAAGATGACTTCATTCCCCGCCCAGCGTCTGGGCCTGCCCGACCGAGGCTTGTTGCGAAACGGTTTCAAGGCCGACATAGTCATCTTCAACCCCGGCACCGTCAAAACCCACGCCACCAAAGAAGACCCCAAGCACTACCCCGTGGGCATCGACTACGTGATAGTGAACGGCCAAGTGGTCATCCAGAACGGAGAGAACACGGGAGTGCTGCCGGGTAGGGGTCTGCGCCGGGGACCGGCGTCGACTTAACTTTTACGGAGGCGACATGATTGTCAAGATTGTTCTCGGTGATAGTGGAAAGTAGCATTTTGAGCATCTCGACCCAGAGGACTGGCAAGTAGACCCCGTCAACGAGCACGTTAGTTTCGGCAGTCGCCCCCAGGCCGTTTCCACGATCTCACCCGGAATCACGTCGGCAATACGCGATTGTAATTTCGGGATAAGTCAAAATCGGGCTTGGGGATGGAACAAAACTGACGTTCGGACCGGGAGATATAATCTTCCCAATCGACGTCACGGGCGAGGGCCGTAGTACCCGGACGATGGGCGATGAGCCCTTCATTTTTTGCGCTACCCCTTCTGACCAAGCGCAGACCCGCCCAACCCCTCCAACAACCCAACAACCGCGGCGCAGTCCTTACAATCCTTAGCCCCTTTGGGCGGGGAGTCCATGCCCCAGATGCTGCGGGCTTTGCGGAGTAGGGGCGGCAGAAGTTGGGCCTGCCTGAGTTGCACCGGAACAACTCTGGCGTGGAAGCCCATGGTGAAACCTTTGCTGTCCACCAGATCTGGTTCCTGGGCAGTCTCTTTGTCGGTGACCGGTTCCATGTAGACCAAGGCCAGCTTGGACACCGGCGACAGCCCCAGCCGCTCCGCTATGAAAGCATAGGCGTTGAGTTGGACCTCGTAATTGCTGTACATCCCGGGGCGTTCGGGATCATAGCGGGAGGTTTTGTAATCGACGATCACATAGGAATCGTCGAACATCTTGAAGATACCGTCAGCCTCGCCCCGCACCGTGATCCCGGTCTCCTCGTCCAGTGTCTTGAACTGGGACCAATGGGGCGGGTCGATATACACCCCAGACTCGCCCAACTCGGCCAGCCACGGCGGGGCGTGACCTTCCCGGTCGAAATGGTTGTGGACGATCAGTTTGTTGTAGCGGTCGATGCTGCTGAAGATGCCGGGAAAGCTCTGGTAGGGCAGGTTCTTGATGTGCAGCCTGATCCAGGCGCACCGGGAGCAGAGACGGGCCCTGGCGTAGGTTCCAAGCTCGGTGGCTGAGATCGTCGGCCCGGCTTTGACCTCGTCATCTACCCACAACTTCTCTTGTGCCATCCTTTAACATCCTGTCGGACAAACGTAGGGGCACGGCAATGCCGTGCCCCTACGTTTGCCAACGAGCAAGTCTTTAATCGTCGCCGGCTGATACTGCTGGTGTGCCAGCTCCGCTGGAAGATCTAGCCTCTGGCGGCAGAACATCCTCCCAGTCCGGCAGTTGATGCTGATGGGTGGAGGGCAGGAAGAAGATGCTAAGCACGGCTGTCGCGCTGAGGCCGAAGGACAGCCAAAGTGACAGGGTATAGGAATCAGTCCAATCCTTCAGGAACCCACCCAAAATCGGCCCTATGGCCATTCCGATGCCTGCGCCGCCCATCTGCCAACCGTAGGTTGTGCCGGTGGGCGCGTCGCCGTAGTATTGCCGGTTGATGATGGGGAAAGCGGTCATCTCGCCGCCCATACCGATTCCGAACAGCACGGCAAATATGAAATAAGTCGAGATGTCTTGAGAAACGATTATCAACAATAACGGGAATGTTTGGGCCGAAAAAAGAACCACCATCACGGCTTTACTGCCAAACCGGTCGGCCAGGACGGGCGCGGCAAACCGGGTGATTGTGCTGACAACCATGAGGGTTATGAAGACCGCGACGGCCAAGCCCTTCGAGTGGCCGTTGAATGTGATTATTGCAACCAGCAGGATCAGAATGACGTTGTGGCCGGCACAGCCCCAGAAATGAATCCCCACCAGGTTCCAGAAGGCGTTGGTCTTCTGTGCCTGCTTCAAGAAGGCATTGGTGCGCACCTTGGCCACTTCGTTGTTCTGCATGCTCCGGATCGGTTCGTCGTCCGGCGCACCCCACTGCCGCAAGCCGAGGTCAGCAGGCTCGTTGTAGAAGAATTTGACCATGATCATCAGGATCGCCCCGCCGGCGATACCCGGGATCAAGAAAGTCGCGCGGAGGCCAAATTGGTCGAAGAGGACGAAAACCAGAACGATGGCGCAGGCGGTTCCGATGCCTTGTAGCCCCTGCAAAACCCCCATGGCCAGGCCCAACTGCTTCCGGAACCACAGGGTTACGCCGGAAACCAGGGTGACTTGGAAGGCGGCCATACCCGCCGCTAGGATGACTCCAAAGTAGAGGTAGAACTGCCACAGTTCAGTCATGGAGGCCGTCAAGACCATACCGATGATAAACAGCACGCCGCCCGACCACATGACCCGGCGAACGCCCCACCGGTCACCCAGCCAGCCGCATATGGGACCCAAAGTCCCAGACACGACCCACTGAATGGTGAACCCAGCGGCTATCGCGCCGATGCTCCAGCCGAACGGCTCTTTCTCAAACTCGTCCACCAATATGCTGGCGGCAAACCGCATGCCGGAACTGGTCATCCACATAATCGAGGCGACTGAGACAATCACCCAGGAATAATGAACATCCCGCTTCCCGATCGCCAGACCAGCCGGAGTGCGTCCAAACCTAAACATGCTCTCCCCCGTCGTAGGTTCCACATTGTAACCCGCGAAGCTAAGCGGTTCAACGGGGTGCGCAGAGGTTTACGGGCCGGGTGTTACGTATTGTTAGATAAAGACGCGGAAGTTTACGAAATGCGTCTCTATTTAGGCGTCGATCAGAAGTCCCGGGTTCAATACACCATTTGGGTCTAGCGTTCGTTTGACGGCCTTCAACGCTTGGGCGAACAACTCAGGGCGTTGCTGATCGTACCAGGGCCGGTGCAGCCGTCCCACGGCATGGTGGTGGGTGATGGTGCCCCCGGCGGCCATGATGGCATCGGAAGCTCTCTTTTTGATCTCGTCGTACATCTCCAGCTCAGCGCCCAAGCGACCCATGCCCTCAAAGGTGAAGTAGGGGGCCGGTCCGTCGGTGTAAACGTGGGTGAACCGGCATGAGACCGTACCACCGCCGCAAACACGATTCAAGGCGTCCTGAAGCGCGGCCCGGACTGTCTGGTCCAGGTTGGGCCACCTGTCCCAGGTAACGGCGGTCTCCATGGTCTCGGTGACGAACCCCAACCCAGCCTGGTGGTTCTTCATATAGGGCGCGTTCAAAAAAGAGTTGCGCCACGCCCCCACCGAGCCCTGCCGGCCGGTGTCGCCATCTGAATTGCCACCCGACCCGTCTGAAACGCGGATATTCGCATCGTCAATCGTGCCACCGGTTTCCCGGGCGATATCGACGGCGTGGCGGATGAGTTCGCCCTGGGGTACTTCAGCCGATTCGAACCCCAGCAATAACAGGGCGCTTGAGCCGTCCATGCCAGCGGCAGCGGCAGCCTCCACGGGGTCCAGCAGGCGGCAATTGGCGGGCCAGAGTTTGGTCTGCACGATGCGGCGTGCGGCCTCAGCACCGGCGGCAAACGTCGGAAACGTAACCCCGGCTGACGCCCGGAATACGGGGCGGGCTTGGATGCGCATCCAAGCCTCGGTGATGATGCCCAAGGTTCCCTCGCTGCCGATGGCTATCCGATCCGGGCTGGGGCCAGCGCCGGAGCCAGGCAGACGCCGGGACTCCCATAGACCAGTCGGGGTAATCATGCGCACCGATTCAACCATGTCGTCTATGTGGGTTTGGTTGGTGGCGTAATGACCGCCGGAGCGGGTCACGATCCAACCGCCCAGGGTCGAAAACTCAAAGCTTTGGGGATAGTGGCGCAGAGTGAAGCCGTGGGGGCGCAATTGGTCTTCCAGCGCTGGGCCGTATATGCCTCCCTGGATGCGGGCCGAGCGGGAAACATCGTCTATTTCCAGCACCTGGTCCAGGCCCTCCAAGTCGATGGTGACGACGCCGTCGTAGCCTTCAGGCGGTTCGAACCCGGCCACGGTGGAGCTTCCTCCGCCGAATGGGATGGCAGCGTAACCGGATGACGAGCACCACTCCAGCAAGGCTTCCACTTCCTGTTCGTTACGGGGGCGGGCCACCACATCGGGCGGGTTGGGGAAGTCCAGGTTGAACGCACGGATGCGGTCCCGGAAGCTGCGCCCGTAGGTGTGCACCGCCCGGTCGTGGTCGTCGCTGGCGCAGATGTCGGCCAATGACGACGGCGGTGAGATGCGGGGTTTACGCAGGGAAAGGTCCGCTGGGTTCGGTGGGCCAACCGGGGTTAGATCTACGTTGTAGCGCTCGGCTATATCCACGGCGGCAGTCTTCATCTGCTCGACGGTGGGCTCATCCGATTCGTGGCCCCATGCCCAGAAACTTCTCTTGGCCATGACTGTCTCCTGCTTGTTCCGCGGCAACCATATTCAAAGGACGGGCGGCCTAGATTTGAGCTAGTCGGCCATCTCGAAGCGTTCGTTCTCGGCAGGCTTGGACCACATCTCACCAGCATCTGCCATGGCCGCGGCCCGCTCGGGGCTGGCACGCCAGGCGTCGTAAATCTCGTTCGAGTCCCACGTGACCAGGGTTGATATCTTGGTGGGATCTTCCTGAGAGATAAAGGTCAAACGGGTGCCGTAACCGGGGGCCTTGCTCTGGGCCAGTCCATTGCCGTCCAACATTTTTTTGGCCGCTTCGATCTTGTCTGCTTTCGCCCAGTGGTGGGTAAGTACGCCAATCATCGCTTGGGGCTCCTAATTCAGGGTAAAGACGGGTGCCGTAGGCACGAGTATAGCACTAGTCCTTGCCGTCTTTGACCTTCAGCATCCGCCCAACAATAAAAGCGATCACGGCGGCGCCGGCGCTCAGCACCGCTCCCATCTTGGCCGGGTCTTGGAAGGCCGGGTCCTCATAGGCTTTGCCGGCCACGAACAAGGCGACCGTAAGTCCCAATCCAGCGACGATGGCAGCCACAAAAAGGTGTTTGACGCCCATGCCCTCTGGCAACGGGAAGCCAAGCCAGACTCCGACCCAGGAAAACAATGTGATTCCCACCATCTTTCCGACGATCAGCGAGGTCAGCACGATGAAAGTAACTTGGGTGATACTGGCGAAGGCCACTCCGGCGTTCATGAAGGCAAAGAAGAACAGCCCAAAATCCACAGGCAGCTTCAGGTGATGTTCAAAAGCGTCCAAGGGCGCGTGTTGGTGGTGCAGCTCCATTGCCTCTTCAGGCGTTTTCGCGGCTACAACCTGTGCCGGAACAGCCTCCGAGCCTCCGGGATGGGTGTGCTCAAGTTCGTGTTCGTCTTCTTCGAAAAGCCCGTGGGTAGTACGAGGTCCGGGCAGGAAAGGCACGATGACCACCAGCGCCAGTGCCGGTTCGATGGACGACTTGACCAGTCCGACCCAACTGAGACCGCCAGCGATGAGTATGTAGACCGGCCAGTGCATCACCTGGAAACGCCGCATGACATAGGCAACTGCCATCCCGGCAACCACCAGCAACAACCAAGACGGGGCCACAGGGTGCTCCGGGTCTGGGTAGAACACGGCGATGATCCCCAACCCGATGGCATCGTCGGCCACCGCCAGCAGCAACAGGAAGTTGACCGCCGGATGTGAGTGCCCAAAGACGATGCGGGCCACCAGCCAGGCCAAGGCGATGTCGGTGGCGGTGGGGATTCCCCAGCCGTTGGCCACGATGCTGAGGTCGTCGCCCCCGCCGTAGAAGATCCAGGCCAGCAGAAAGAACAGTCCCGCCGGACCGAAAACCCCGCCCAATGTCCCCATCAACGGGTTGATGGCCTTGCGTACAGGGTTCAGCGCTCCGCCGGGCAGGACCGACTCGGTGATCTCCTTGGTGGCAATACCAAAGAAGAACACCATGAAGATCTCATTGACCAGGAAGTGGACCGTAACCGCCTTCCCGAAGATCTTGGTGCTGTCGCCGAAGATGTGGAAATCCACCATGCCTTCATAGGCATGGATGTCGATGTTGGCAAAGACCAACCCGGCAATCACGCCAATGATGAGTGGTATGGAGAACTGCTGAAGGAGGCTTATGTGATGTGGGCGGAGCAGAGGTATTCCCCAGATATTATTTATGCTGGTCGCCCTCCGGGGGCAAATTCTCCGCGGATTATATCATCGCGGACCGGATTTTGAACGAAGGAGCTCTCAGGCTCACGGAAGCCCTCTCCCAGGCGTGAGCCAAGTTGACATCACATAGGTGCTTTGTTACTATCACTGGCAGCCTGGAGAGATATATTCCAGGCTTATTTGGGCTTTTGCGCCAGCCTTTTTGAGGCCAGGAGGGACCGACCTAGGTGGCTTTCATAAATGGACTTAAATGCCGCGAATGCGGTAGAGAATACCCTGCCGATCCGCTGAACGTATGCGATTTCTGCTTCGGCCCTCTGGAAGTGGTATACGACTACGCCACCATCTCCGAGGTGGTCAGTCAGGACAGTATCGCTTCGGGGCCGCTTAGCATCTGGCGTTACAAGGACCTGCTCCCTGCCCAGGGTGACGACCCCGTCGACATCCAAGCAGGCTTCACGCCTCTGATCAAAGCTAGAGGCCTGGGTAAGACGCTGGGTCTCAGCAATCTGTACATCAAGAACGACAGTGTTAACCCGTCGTTCTCTTTCAAAGACCGGGTGGTTTCCGTGGCGGCAACCAAGGCCCTGGAATTCGGCTACGAGACCATCGCCTGCGCCTCGACTGGAAATCTGGCCTGTAGCGTAGCGGCCCACTGTGCCCGGGCCGGTGTCCGCGCCGTCGTTTTCATCCCCTCCGACTTGGAAAAGGGCAAGATTATCGGCGCTGCCATCTACAACCCTGTGCTGGTAGCCGTGGACGGCACCTACGACCAGGTTAACCGTCTCTGCAGCGAGTTGGCCGACGATTACCCCTGGGCCTTCGTAAACATCAACATGCGCCCTTACTACGCCGAGGGCAGCAAGACCCTGGGTTATGAAGTGGCGGAGCAACTGGGCTGGCGGCTTCCGGACCACGTGGTCGTTCCTTCGGCCTCCGGCGCCATGTTCACCAAGATTTGGAAGGGATTCAACGAGCTGGCCTGTTTGGGCCTGTTGGACGGCGTTTCCTCCAGTTCCTTCGGCGTGGACCAGAACACCGTTCATCACCCGGCCGTAACCACAAGGATGCACATGCAACAGGCTGAGGGATGCTCGCCTATCGCCACGGCCTGGAACAGTAACCAGACTCAGGTCATCCCGGTGCGGCCCGACAGCATCGCTAAGTCCCTGGCCATCGGCAACCCGGCCGACGGCATCTACGCCATCAAAGTGATCGAAAGGTCCGGCGGCTCCGCCTACGCGGTGCCGGAATCGGATATAGTGGAAGGCATCAAGCTGTTGGCCGAGACTGAAGGCATCTTCACCGAGACAGCCGGCGGCGTGACGGTCTCAGGTCTAAAGAACCTGGCCAAGTCAGGCGCCATAAAGCCCGATGAATTGACCGTCGTTTACATCACTGGCAACGGACTCAAGACCCAGGAGGCGGTGGAGCAAGTGGTGAACCCGCTCTCCATCAAACCAACCATTGGTTCGTTTGAAAGCGTGTTCGAAGGGGCGAAATAGCCGAGCTAAAAATCGAGGTAGGAACCCGGGAGGTGATTGGGCATGGGTAAGCAGAGAGTAAAATTCACTTTCGAGGAAACCTTGGTGAAGCAACCGGTGATTTACGAGTTGGGCCGGAAGTTCCAGATCATAACCAACATCCGCCGGGCCGACATCGGCGAAGACGTGGGTTGGGTGGTACTGGAGCTGGAAGGCGATGAGACAGAGATAAAGCGTGGGCTGGAATGGGTCAGGTCCACGGGTGTGAGGGTAGACCCGCTTGGCGGGGACGTGATTGACGGGTAGGACTTGGTCCTGCTTCCCAAAGATTAAATACTGGGCGCAAATTTAGGAGGGTATTTCCAGATGAGCATCGTGGTCCGAATCCCCACACCGTTGCGAAAAATGACCAACGGCGCGGCCAAAGTAGAAGTTGATTCCACCGTTCTCGGTGACTTGGTTGAAAAGTTGAACAACGAGTATCCCGGTTTCAAAGACCGTTTGGTCGATGAAGAAGGCGAACTCCGCTACTTCGTAAACATCTACCTGAACGGCGAGGACGTCCGGTTCATGGACGGTCTCAAGACGGCCACCGCAGATGGCGACGAAATCAGCATAGTCCCAGCGGTTGCCGGCGGCTTCTAGCAGCCAATCCCGAAAAGTCTATCGACGGCCTCAGGACGAAAGCAGAGTCAATTAACGCCGCTCATCCTGAGCCTGTCGAAGGATCCAATCTCGGGTCACACCAATTTGATCTAGCCTAACCCGCTCCACATACCGACCCCAGAGTCCACCTGACGCCCTACCCACCCCGCGTCTGCAGCCATTGTTCTTTCTGTTGCTGCCGCGCCACTTCATCCGCAGGCTTGTAAACATCCAAGAACTCTCGGCGGAAGCTATCGAACCGGCCCTTTACGATCGATACCCTGATGCGCTCCATCAACGCCAGCACGAACCGCAGATTATGGATGCTGGCCAGCCGCAGCCCCAACAGCTCCTTGGCCCGAAACAGGTGCCGCAGATAGGCGGCTGAGTAGTTCCGGCAGGTATAGCAGTCACAAGTCTCGTCCAACGGCCCCTGCTGCTCCGCGTACCGCGCCTTGGTGAGGTCCACCCGCCCCTCAGGTGTGAATAGGCTACCGTTCCGGGCTACCCTGGTGGGCAGGGCGCAGTCAAACATATCGATGCCCCTGGCCACACCCTCCACCAAGTCCTCGGGCGAGCCCACACCCATCAGGTAGCGTGGTTTGTCCTGTGGCAGCAACTCCGCGACCTGACCCGTGAACCGATACATGTCCTCTTTGTTCTCGCCAACCGCCAGTCCGCCGACCGCGTAGCCGTGAAATGGGATGGCTGAGATGGCGCGGGCCGACTCATCTCTCAGTTCCGGAAACGTGCCGCCTTGCACGATACCGAACAATGCCTGCCCGTCCGCCGCGCCTGTGGGCGAAGCCTGGTGGCGGTCGAAACACTCCTGTGCCCAGCGGTGTGTGCGCTCCATGGCCTGGCGAACTTCTTTCTCCGTGGCGCCGTAGGCGATGCATTGGTCGAAGCACATGGCGATGTCCGGGCCCAAACTTTCCTGGTTGGCCGTGGCCAGATCGGGGGTGAAATTGTGCTCGCTCCCGTCTATGTGCGAGCGGAACCGGATGCCGTCGTCGGTTACCTTCCGAAGCGGGCCCATGCTGAAGGCCTGGAAGCCACCGCTGTCGGTGAGGATGGGGCCGCCCCAGCCCATGAACTTATGCAGCCCGCCCAAGTTGCTGACTGTTTCCACACCGGGGCGCAGGTACAAGTGGTAGGCGTTGCTGAGGACCACCTGGGCGCCAACGTCTCTCACTTCCTCGGGAGTCAGTCCCTTGACTGTGGCCTGAGTGGCCACCGGCATGAAGAACGGCGTGAGCGCTTTGCCGTGGGGCGTCTCAAGCTCACCCGCCCTGGCTGTGCCTTCGGTGTGCTGGAGTTGAAAGTTGAATGTGGGTGCGGCCATTGGGCGCTTGTCCAGCCTGCGGCCAGCGTTATTCTGTTATAGACAGTCGTGGCAGGCCAACCTCATGGTATCCTCTACGGGCTGAACCCATCAACTGATTGACCTACAAATAGCCTGAAACTACCGGGCCAAACACAGCAGAGACTGCCCTCCGGCGCTCCACGATGAACGAATTCTTAACTAATTTTAGTTCCGATCACACTTTGCTTTGGGCGCTACTCATCATCGGTGTGATCGGCTCATCTGCCGTTGGTCTGCACCTTTTCTGGACCGGGGTGTTCAAGTCCGTGGCCGCCCTCCGCAGCGAAACAGGAAAGGGCCCAAGGGACGGCGGTTAGCATGTGGTTCCCCAACGCCGAAGTCGCTGTCAATCCAGCCCTCCTTTTGCTCTTGGGTGTCATGGTTGGCACTCTAAGTGGGTTCTTTGGAGTGGGCGGAGGTTTCTTGATCACCGGAGGCCTGCTAGTCTTCGGAGTACCGCCCGCATTTGCGGTCGGGACCGGATTGGCCCTGATCATGGGCTCCTCGATCATCAACACCCTCAAACACCGTCATCTGGGCAACGTGGACCTTCGTCTGGGAATGCTGATGCTCGTCGGCACTATCCCAGGGGTATTTCTGGCCGAGCAATTGAACTCCACCCTGGAAGAAGCCGGTATCATCGGACCGGTGATTCGCTATGTGTATATTTTGTTTTTGGGAGCTCTCGGCGGGTTCATAGTCAACGATTACTTAAAGCTGCGCCGTACCTCCAAGTTGGCCGAAGAGGAGATTTCAACTGCGTCCCTGGCACGGCGGGTCCAAGGTTTACGTATCCCACCTCATTCAATCTGGCTGCCAGGCTTGGGAAAGGTTCCCACATATGTCTCTTTGCCGGTTTCCGGTATCAAGAACCTTTCGGTGTTCATCCCAGTGGCTGTCGGTTTGGGCGTTGGATTCTTCGCCGGTTTGTTGGGGGCAGGAGGCGGCTTCCTGCTAATGCCCGCTTTGATCTTCGGGCTGGGGGTGCCTACGACTGTGGCCATCGGGACCGACCTATTCCAGATAATCGTCACCGGGTCGTGGGGCACATTCATCTACGCATTATCCCACAACGTCGACCCTAAGATGGCCATCATCATGCTCAGCGCGGCGTCAATTGGCTCTCAACTGGGGGCTACAGCGACCAATTTCGTAGAGCCGGTCCGGATTCGCATCCTATACGGAGTGACGATCTTGGCCGGCGGCCTGGCGGTGGCGCTAGAACAGGTATCGACGTTCGGGGAAAGCGTGGAATTTCTGTCGACGTTGGCTTCGGTGGTGCTGCTCGGCGTGGGCGGCGCCATGTGTCTAATCATCGCCGCAATGATGATGATCGCTAAACGGAAGAACCGGTAGTTGATGCCTTCCGAAGCAGACGACTAGGTAACCAGGTCCCGGACCGTCTTCTCCACCAGTTCCTCGGGAACATCGGTACGTACCACCGACCGGCCCACCTCTTCCAGCATCACCCAGCGCTTGGATCCGCTCTGGACCTTTTTATCCAGAGACATAGCACCCAGAATATCGGACACGTTCAGCCCTTTGGCCGACGTGGGCAGGCTGAACCGTTCCAGGAGATGGCGTTGGCGGTCGACCAGGTCCTGGGAATGCAGACCCATCTCTTGTGCCATGGTCGCCGCGCCCATCATGCCCACGGAAACACCTTCTCCGTGGAAGAACTGGCCGTACTCGGTCGTCGACTCCAGCGCGTGTCCAATGGTATGGCCGTAGTTCAACATGATGCGGATGCCCAGGGTCTCACGTTCGTCCTGGCTGACCACGTTGGCCTTGATAGCCATGCTGCGCCTGATGACCTCAGTTGATATCTCCGGCTCCACTTCCACCAGCGCCTCGGCGTGCTCTTCGAACATGTCCACCAGGCTGGCGTCCAGGATGAACCCGTGCTTGATGGCCTCAGCCCAACCCTCAGCCAGCTCCCGTTTGCCCAGGGTGGACAAGCTCTGGACATCGGCGAACACGCCCCGAGGCTGGTAGAAGGCTCCAACCAGGTTCTTGGCCTGGGGCAGGTTGACCGCGACCTTGCCGCCGATGGACGCGTCGACCATGGCAGCCATGCTGGTGGGCACCTGCACGAAGGGCATGCCCCGCAGGTAGGTGGCCGCGACGAACCCGCCCAGGTCTCCGGCGACACCCCCACCAACGGCGATGATAGTGTGGCCGCGCTCGGCCTTCAGGTCTGCCAGCCAGTGGTAAATACCTTGGGCCAGCTCGAAACTCTTGCTGGTCTCCCCGGCGGGGATGATGAAGCAATGGGCGGGTATGCCCCGCTTCTGCAGCGCCCGTTGGACGTTCCGGCCGTAGAGGTTCATCACGTTGGCGTCGGTGATGATGTAGGCCGTGTTGATCAATCCGAGGTCCGTGAACCGGTCTCCCAGGGAATCGATCAGCCCCCAACCGGCGACTACCGGATAGGAACCGCCCGAGTGACTTACTTCCGCTGCCAGGTCTATGTCCGCCATGTTCTGGTCTCCGATCAAATATTGAGGCGTTGATTGCCTCTATTTTTTCATACTTGGATAGTCAAACCATACATGAACCGTGGAGAAACTGAAACCGCTAACAGGATTCTGAGTTACCCAGACCGACTCGTTCCCCTACCACGACTCCGATGCCTTCCCGGTCATAGGTCTAAGCCAAGATATTCTCTCGGTGTCCTGGGCTGTTCATCCAATCGTCAACGACTTTGAACGCCGGCTCCTCCAGAGCCAGGTAGTTCCACCTTTGTGCGTTGAATGACGAATAGAGTTAACCCTGGAATATGTTCTCTGAGATCCCCTCGGTGAAAAAATCGCCAAAGTTCTTCACACATGTGTATCCAACGTCATTCCCCCGGTAGACGGCAGTCTGGCCCGAGAGGTTTTCGTGCTTAAAGAAATCGTTCAACAACATGTCTTGGCTGTGAGCGCGGGCGATATCAGCCAGCTGCCAGTCCTGGCCCAAGACGCCTAACGAGTTCTTCTGCCGTTTGAAATTAACTAGTCGATGGACCTCGGATTCGAGAGTGACTGCCCATTAAGGCTCGCCCCAATCAAGGTCCGTCGTGCTAGTCGGATTCACCGAGTCTGAAGGAACAACCGTCTAGGTCTGGGCCAAATCCTCTGAAGGGTCGTCGCCCATCTTCGTCTCGCCATCCGACAGAACATATCCGACGGCGGAAACCACGATGGGTATCCCGCCGAAAGCCAGAAAAAGCCATCGGGGGCCTATCCGTCTCTTTGGCTTTCCGGGGGCCTGGCGCAAGGGAGCCTCTGGAGTCCATTCATCGGGAGGTCCAGCCGCGGTTCGGTGAATCGGGCCGCCGGGCACCCCAGAGCAGTCGTTGCAAGATTATTCGTCATCCCGGGTCGGCACAAACGCGTGCGGGCCAATCATCGCCACACTCCGTGGTCTATTCCGAAATTACTGTTGCGCAAGATTTGGTCCGCATATCTTCAGGATGGCCTCAGCCACTTGGTCCGGGGTCAGGCCGTCAGTCTCGACCGCGTGGTGGGCCTGGGAGTAAGCCGGCCTTCGCTGGGTCAGTAGCTCTTTGATCCTCTCCAGCGAGTTGCCAGCCCCCAATAACGGCCGGGCCGGAGCGTTGGGGTTGCCTCTGGTCACCCGCCGGTGGATGGTCTCGGGACTGGCGCTGAGGTAGAAGACCGTCCCGCCGTCCAGCATTGTCTGCCGGTTCTCATCGTCGATGAACGACCCTCCGCCGGCTGCGATGATGCGGCCCCTCTCGCCGCAGATGTCACTAACCACTGACCGTTCCAGTTCCCGGAAAGCATCCTCACCAGAATCACGGAAGATGTCGGCGATGGGTTTCCCGGCCCGGGACACTATCTCGTCGTCGGCGTCGATCCTCGGCCAGCCGCAGCGGCGGAAGAGAGCCCGGCTCACGCTGCTCTTTCCCGAGGCCATGAAGCCAACCAGGATTATGTTACGCACTTGGTCTGACTGCATGGGAAGATCGGGCGCAGGTCTAGTCCGGCAGCCGGGTTAGGTGCATCCGTGACCCCATGCTGGTATCGGTCTCGAAGTACAAAACCTGCTGGCCAACGCCGTTGGTGTTGGGCGTGTCGGAAACGAATTTCAGGCCATGGGCCTCGCACGTTCCGATACAAGACGATATATCGCCCACCGCATAGCCCACGTGATCCATGGAGTGGTCCGCGCCCATGATTGAGGGGTCTCCAGGCTCGATCAGTTCAACCTGTACCTGGCCGAAGTTCACAAATGCGTTACGGCCGCCGCTCCGGGAAGGCCCGCCGCCGATGTGCGTGCCGTCGAATTTATCGGTGTACCACTTAATGGCATCTTCCAGGTCCTTCACGCGGTAGCCCGCGTGGACTATGCGTTCGATCTCCAGGCCGTCGTTACCTGCCACCGATTCGCCGGGAAGTTGGGTGATGTGCATCTTCACGCCGTTGGTAGTCTTGGAGTCGAAGTAAAGCAGCGTTTGGCCCAGCACGTTGACGTTGGGCTTGTCGGCGGCGAATTTGAACCCGCGAGCCGTGAGGTCGTCGATGGCGCGGTTGATGTCAGCCACCACATAACCCACGTGGTGCATAGTAAGGATCTCGCTGGAAAGACCGGTCTTGTCCTCAGGCTCCAGCAGTTCAGCCTCGGCATTGCCGAAGCGCATGTAGGCATTGCGTCCGCCGCTGGGCATAGCAAAGCTCTTGTTCAGGGGTCCACCTCCGGCATTGACTGCGCCGAACGACTCCCCGAACCAGGCAACGGCTCGGTCCAGGTCAGGGGTCAGGTACCCCATATGTTGAATCTTCTCGAACACGGTATCTCCTAATTAATCGGCCCCTAGTGTTTATTGAGGGCGGCCGGGGGCTGGGAAGTAGCCGGAACCGGTGCAGAACTCCACCCGGTTGCCATCGGGGTCGTGGGTGAACATGAAGCCCTGGCCGTCGAACCTAACGCCGTGGCGGGCGATCTCATAGCCGTTCTCTTCCAGAATCTTCATGGTCCCCTCGAAGTCCTCGACCTCGAAGGCGTGGTGGGTATTCTCTGGCTTCACCGGCGCTTCCTCAGTCTCGATCAGGTGCACCATGATGCCGTTGTCCAGTTGCAGCCAGGTGATTTCCGGATTCGGGACCTGACTCTCGATCTGCTTGATGCCCAGCAGTTCGTTGTAGAACTTCATGGCCCGGGCGGTGTCTTTGACCATGGTAGTGACGTGGTTGATCTGTTTTGTCTTGATCTGTCCTGGCATGAGACTCCTAATTATTGAGGGGATTCCCCTTGGGATTTGCTGTCTATAGTCTGAGCCCAATTATGCCACAAAGGACAGGGCTTGGGCAGGCGTGGGTGTCAATGATTCGGTATCAGAGAGTGCTTCCCACAGTCACTATCGCCACGCCCGCCACCGTGACGCCTACGCTCAAGAACAGCCATTTTGTGAGGTCTTCCATCCGGGAGATGAATATCTGGGCCAGGATCAAGGTGAATATGGGATTGGTGGACACTATGGGCGCGACCACGGTTACATCGGCCCGTTCCAGTGCGAAATAGAGGGTGATCACGCCGGTCGCTGCGGCCAATCCTGAGGAACCGGCGGACAGAACGAATTTCATGTTCCCTCTGGACTCCCGCACTTCCCGCACCGTGCTGCTTCCAGCCAACGGCCACAACAGGATGATACCGAAGAGCAGCCCGAGTGAGGAGACCATCAGAGGAGAGCCGTACTCCTCGGTCAGCTCCTTCGCAATGACGTTGGTGCCGCCGTAGGAGGCTGCGGCGACCAAGGCCAGACCGAACCCAATCAGGACTCCCCGGTTATTGGCGACCCCGCCGCGAATGGAGTTGCCCACGGCGGCAGTGAGCCCTAGAACAACCGTTAGCGTGCCCAGCAGCACCACGAAATGGGGCCGCTCCCCAGTGATGGTGATGGCGAAGATAGACGCGAACACCGCCGCCGTGCTCTGGACCGCGGCCGTCCGGGAAGCGCCGATACGCCCGATGGCCTGATAACTGGAGGTTCGTCCGCCCAGAAAATTGACCACACCAAGCAAAAAGAACCAGGCCAGGGCCACCAGAGGCAGGTCCTTGATGTCGGAGAAGGCGAAGACCAGGGCAAGGAGGAGAGTGGGGCAAAAACTAACCACCACCGAAAGCAGAACGCTGGACAGCGGGCTCATGCCCTGCATGCCCACCCTGGCGAGGACCGCGGCGCTGCCAAAACCGAAGCCAGACAACAGCGAGAGAGCTATCGCGCCCATTCAGCGCTACGCCACCACGGTCATAGCTGGTTGCCCAGCACCACCAGGACCACTCCTCCGACGGTGAGCATCGCCCCGAATACCAGCCGCCGTGTGACCTGTTCCAACCGTGCCAGGAACAGGTGAGAAAGTAACAGAGTGATCAGCGGGCTGCTGGAGACTATGGGGCTGATCACAACCACGTCGGTCCGCTGCACTGCGAAGTACAGTGAGATGACTGCTATTCCCGATGCGATGCCGGCCAAAGCAACCCATCGTAACGACCACAGATTCTTCGAGACCCCCTGGCCTGTTTCGCGGTGGACACCGCTTTGTGCGGTGCTGACACCCACCAGCGGAGCGAGAACCACTATGCCAACCACCATACTGAGCGTTGTGATAACGAGAGGAGAATCGAATACTTCCAACGTTTGTTTCGCCATCACGTTGGTGGCCCCATAGGAGGCCCCGGCGCCCAATGCCATCAGATAGCCCAGCACGAATATCTTGTCGCCCCGCCATCCCTCCAAGATCGATGTGCCGCTGGCGAAGATCAGCCCGCTAACCACCCCGGCGGTGCCCAGCCCGACCAGAACATGCATGCTCTCACCGATGAACGCCACCGCGAAGAGGGCCGCGAACGGCGCCTGGGAGGCCACGAACAGACTGGCCCGTGAAGCCCCGATCAAGTTGACCGCCAAGAAATTCTGGGACCGGCCCCCCAAGTAGTTCAATAATCCCAGGCCCACTATCCATAAGATGGCCGCCTGAGGGATGGAGCTGATGTCGGAGAAGGCGAACAACAACACCATGATCGCTGAAAAAAGCAGGCTGAAGAACAGGGAGACCATGACGCCTGGAAGGGGGAATATGGCCTGCATCCCCTGGCGGGAGAGGACTGCCGAACTGGCGAAACCAAAGGCGGCAATTATCGAAAAGGCAACAGCCGTCATAGGGTGGTCTAGGCCTGCCTATGGCTTTCGATCGCGCTTTCTATGATCGATTGGAAGATTAGGTTGCCGTCGGTGCTTCCCAGGATCGCCTCGCAACTACGCTCGGGGTGGGGCATCATCCCCAAAACGTTGCCGGCTTCGTTGATGATCCCGGCGATGTTGTTGGCCGAACCGTTGGGGTTGGCGTCTGCGGTGGCCTCACCGGAGGAGTCGCAGTAGCGGAAGAGCACCCGCCCTTCTTCTTCAAGCTGGATCAGGGTTGCGGCGTCGGCGAAATAGTTGCCCTCACCGTGGGAGACCGGCACGTCCAAAAGCTGACCCTGGGCGCAGGTCCGAGTGAACGGGGTGTCGGTCCGCTCCGTGCGCAGGTGGGTCGGCTGGCAACGGTACTCCAGGTGTTGGTTCGGCAGCAACGCGCCGGGGAGCAGTCCCGATTCGCACAGTATCTGGAAGCCGTTGCAAATGCCGATGGCCGTCCTTCCGGACTCAACAAACTTGTTCAGAGCGTCCATGACCGGCGAGAACCTGGCCATTGCACCGGGGCGGAGGTAATCGCCGTAGGAGAACCCTCCCGGCAGGATTACCGAATCGAAACTGTCCAGGCTGGTCTCATCATGCCAAACGTACTCGGCTTCCTGTCTGAGGATGTCTTTCACTTGGTAATAACAGTCAGTGTCGCTCCAGGTTCCTGGGAACACCAGAATGCCAAATCGCATATTAGGCTAAAGACTCCAGGTACTTGGTGGCCATCTCGTTCACCACCGTGCCGTCGGCTTTGCCCCGTACCTGGGGCATGAGCTTGCCCATCAGCTTGCCCTTGTCCTGAATGGAAGTGGCGCCAACCTCGGCGACGGTGTCTTTTATCAACTTCATGATCTCTTCAGCAGGCATCTGGGGCGGGAGGAATTCTTGTAGGACCACCAGCTCCGCGGCCTCTTTGGCCGCCATGGTGTCACGTCCGCCTTCCTCGAATGCCTTGATGCTGTCGCGGCGGTCGCTGGCCTGTTTGGTGGCCACCTCGATCATCCCGGCGTCGTCCAGTTCTTTCTTCTGTTCTTTCTCGACCGCCTGCACGGCGAATTTTAGGAAACGCAGGGCATCCAAGCGTGCCTGGTCGTGGCTGCGCATGGATGACTTGATATCTTCTTCCAGTTTCTCTCTGAGGGGCATGATAGTAATCCGATCCTGCTGTGGTTGCTTGTTATGCGAAAAGAGGCTACGCCTCCATTCTACCGCTTGGGCGGGGCGCGGGGATTATAGTTGGCGTCGAAATTGTGTGTCAATGTGGGCTACGAAGCAAGAAATTACCCTTTTTAGCATCCGGTTCACCCGAAGCCGGTAGTAAACGGGGCTTTGCTTCCTTGCTTGCCTTCACTTTCCCGAGGAAAATGATTTTGCTATACTCGTGTAGCTCTTTCCCAAACCTGGGGACGAGTATGTTTTTTTGTAAGGCGGGCTATTAGGATGCCGGCATACGCCGTTATTGGTGGCCAATGGGGTGACGAAGGCAAGGGGAAGATCATCGACTATCTTGCCGGGGACGTTGACGGCGTAGTCCGTTATGCAGGCGGCAATAACGCCGGACATACTGTCGTCAACGATAAGGGCACTTTTCAACTGCACTTGGTGCCGTCTGGCATCTGCTGGCCGGATGTCTATGGAATCATCGGCAACGGCGTGGTCGTGGACCCCGACGTACTGGTCAGCGAACTGACCGAGATCGCATCACGGGGCATCGACACCAGCAAGCTCTTCATCAGCGAACGCGCCCACGTGATAATGCCGTATCACATTGTCCTTGACCGCCTGGAAGAGGAATCCCGCGGCGAGGGAGCCATCGGCACCACCGGCCGCGGTATCGGCCCCGCCTACATGGACAAGACGGGCCGTATGGGCATCCGCGTCGGCGACCTCTTGGACTGGGAAGCGCTGGTTCCCATGGTGGAACAGTTGCTGAAGCACAAGAACGCCTTGATCACCAAGATCTACGGCGGCGAGGCCCTGATTATGGACGAAGTTCTGGCCAAGTGCCGCCGCTGGGCCGAACAGATGGCCCCTTACACAAAGGCGACCGAACAACTGGTCCAGGACTTACTGGCCCAAGGCAAAAAGGTTTTGCTGGAGGGCGCCCAAGGCACCCTTCTGGACATCGACCACGGGTCCTACCCATACGTAACCTCGTCATCTCCGTCCATCGGCGGCGCCTGCACCGGGCTGGGACTGAACCCTCAGGCCATCAAGGGCGTGCTCGGCGTGTTCAAGGCCTACTCTACTCGGGTGGGCGGCGGACCCATGCCCTCAGAGATCACTGACGAAGAAGCTGAGGAGATCCGCCAGAAAGCCCAGGAGTTCGGCGTAACCACCGGCCGGGCCCGGCGCATCGGCTGGTTCGACGGTGTAGCCGCCAAATACAGCCAGTTGGTCAACGGGTTCACAGGGATCGTGCTGACCCGCCTCGACATCCTCGACGAGTTCGATTCGGTAAAAGTCTGCATCGGTTACGAAGTGAATGGAGAGCGCCTAGACAGGTTCCCGGCCAACACCGGTCTACTGGCCCGCTGCGAACCGATCTACGAGGAACTGTCCGGTTGGGACAAACCCACCGCCAGCGCCACCAAGCTGTCTGAGCTTCCCAAGAACGCTTTGGCCTACGTCAAACGCATCGAAGAGTTGGTTGGTTGCAAGGTCCAGATCATATCCACCGGCCCCAGACGGGAAGAGACCATCCAGGTGGAACCGGTCTTTACGTAGGCTGCCGTCCAACCCGTAGGCACGGGTTTTCAACCCGCTGTCGCGTTCGCAATCCAATCGCTTCCCGGCAAGACGGTGATGACAAAAATCCCCGGCGTACCAGGTACGCTGGGGATTTTCTGATTTACTTCTACTTAACCTGGTAATGCTTAGAGTGAGACCGGCAGGTCGATCTCGAATTCGTTCAGCAACTTCTCGATCTGGCCTATGGCCATGTCACTAGGCGGAATCATGGGCAACCTAGGGTCTCCAACTTTGATGCCAACGCGGTTCACTGCGTACTTCACGGGAATAGGGTTGGACTCGACGAACATACCCAGGAAGATGGGGAGCAGACGGCGGTGCTCTGTGGCGGCGCCCTCGATGTCGCCCTCCAACAGCAGACCCATCATGTGCTTGATCTGGTTACCAACCAGGTGGGACACCACGCTAACTACGCCATAGCCGCCCATGGACATGATCAAGAATGTCTGGTTGTCGTCGCCGCTCCAGACTTTGAAGTCGGGCGCGGTTTGAATGATGCGGGCGATCTGGTTCATGTCGCCGCTGGCTTCTTTCGTGCCTATGATGTTATCGATCTTGCTCAACCGCAGCGTCGTCTCGTCAGTCATGTTTACGCCGGTACGGCCCATGATGTTGTAGACGATGCAGGGAAGGTTAGTCTTGCCTGCGATCGCCTTGAAGTGCTGGTAGATTCCTTGTTGCGGGGGTTTGTTGTAGTAAGGCACCACGAGCAACAGGCCGTCGACGCCCTGCTTCTCAGCTTCCTGGCTGAGCTCGATGCTCTCGGCGGTGTTGTAGGTGCCGGTGCCGGCTATGACCACGCCCTTGTCACCGATCGATTGTTTGACCTCGCTGAAAAGGCGCATCTTCTCGTCGGTGGTGAGCGTGGGCGATTCGCCGGTGGTGCCGGACAGGACGACGCCGTCGCTGCCCGAGTCAAGAAGGGCATGGGCGAGCTTCTTGGCCTGCTCAAAGTCGACCGCGCCCTTGTCGTCGAAGGGAGTAACCATCGCTGTGAGAAGTCTACCTATCTCTGCCATGTCCGCCTCCTATATTCCGTTCCATAGAAGCATCTGGGCCTTGGATTCGTTGCATTATACCCGCGAATACCTGACATCGCACCCCCCTGGAGCCAGGCAATAAAAACGGCCAGAATCGGGCCGTCTCACAGATTGTCCCTAACCACCGTTGTACGGCCCTAGGTCGTCACTCCGCCGGTGTGATTTGGTTTCAGGCGGCCCCGTGAAACCAGTTCTTCGGCAATCTGAAGAGAGTTTAGCGCCGCGCCTTTGCGCAGGTTGTCGGAAACGATCCACAGCACCAAGCCATTAGGGTGGGACAGGTCCTGGCGGATGCGTCCCACGAACACGTCGTCCTCGCCGGCCACGTCCCAGGGCATGGGGTATTCGCCACCGTCGGGGTTGCCCAGCACGGTCATGCCGGGCATGGCAGCCAGAAGCTCCCTGGCCTCGTCCACGGGCATCGGCCGGGTGAACTCGATGTGCACCGACGCCGAATGGGAGATGTACACCGGCACCCGCACGCAGGTGGCCGAGATCGCTATCTCCGGGGCGTGCAGTATCTTCTGCGACTCCTGCCGCATCTTCTGTTCTTCGAAGGTGTAGCCAGTGTCCAGGAACCGGTCTATCTGGGGCACCACGTTATAGGCGATCTGACCCTTACCCGACTTACTGGTGTTGGAGTCGGCGTCCATCAGCCGTTCTGACTGCTCCCTCAGGTCGGCCATGGCACCACCGCCCGCTCCCGACACCGATTGGTAGGTGTCAGCCACGATGCGTTTGATGGGATTAACCTGATGCAAGGGATGTGCGGCCATCACCAAAGGAGTGGTGGAGCAGTTGGGGATAGATATAATTCCCTGGTGCCATTCAACGTCAGCGCCGTTAACCTCTGGCACGACTAGCGGAACCGTGACTTCCATTCGGTGGGCGGAACCGTCATCTATCACCACCGCGCCCGCGGCCACCGCCGCCGGGGCCAACGTCTTGCTGACCTCCGAACTGGCTGATATGAAAGCCACGTCCACACCGTCAAAAGACTTCTCGGTCGCTTCTTCCACAACGAAGGCCTTCCCGCCCACTGTGATGTGCTTGCCGGCCGAGCGCCTGGAAGCCAGCAACTTCAGCTTGGGCAAGTTGGGATAGCGGGTTTCAACGATGCGGAGAAATTCAGCGCCCACCGCCCCGGTGGCGCCTACTACGGCGATGGTTAGGTCATGCACTGGTGGTTCTCTATTTACTCAAAATTCATGCCTAAATTGCGACTAAAGGCCGAGCACGTTCTCCAAGCCTATCACAAGGCCCGGATTAGCTACAACGTCGCGGATGCAACGCACCACGCCGGGCATGTAACAGCTCCGGTCCAGGGTGTCGTGGCGCAGGGACACGGTCTGCCCCGCCGCGCCGAAGATTACCTCGTGGTGGGCGCTCTTGCCGGGCATGCGGATGCTGTGGATCGATATCCCGTTGTGCTCCCCGCCCCGGGTGTTGGCCAGGTTCTCTTTCTCCGGCTGGTTACGGGTGAACTGCTTGTTCTCACCCAGGCTGCGCATCAAGGCCAGCGCAAACCCGGAGGGCGAGTCTATCTTGGCTTCGTGGTGGGACTCGATGATGTCCACGTAGTCGAAGTAGGGCGCGGCCTGCTCGACCAGCTTCTTGAGGACGATGGCCCCGAGGGCGAAGTTGGGCGCGACGATGATGCCGACGCCGTTGTCGTTGGCCATGACGTCGAGCTGTATAAGCTGGTCTTCCGAGAACCCACTGGCGCCCATGACGATGTTGATCTTCCGGGCCGCCGCCAAGGCTGCGGCTTCCATCGCCACGGCGGCGTTGGTGAAGTCCACCATCACGTCGGGCTTGGTTTGTTCCAATATGGAGTCGATGTCGGTGGAGATGGGGACAGCCGTACTGTACGGAGTGCCGATCGTTGGCCAACCCCCTTCCTGTCTGCGAGAACCGCCGACCAGTTCAAGGTCGGACTCTCTCGAGACAGCGGCCAGAGTCTCAAGGCCCATCTTGCCAGTCATGCCGCTGATTACAACTTTTATTTCCGCCATGATTGCTCCTACCGGGGCTTTGCTGGGCGGGTCGCGGTCACGAAAAACTTCACGGATGCGCGCCCTTCGACGGGGCTTAGGACGAACGATGGTGTTTGGAAATCGTTCTTGCCCTAGTTCTGTTCGTGGTGAGCCCCGTCGAACCACCTCTCCGCATAAGCCCGAACCGCCCAGCCAGTCCCACTCTGATAATAGCACGCAGCCGGAATTCCGGAAAAATAAAAAGCCCCTTCGTTCCTTAGAGTGAAGGGGCTTTTGGTGTGCTAGTTAACCGGTGTGCTATTAGCGGCCGCCTTGGAAGCGTCCTCCGCCACTAGATCCGCCGCCAGGGCCTCCGGGTCCACGACCGGGTCCGCCGGGTCCACGGCCGCCACGGTCTCCGCCGCGTCCGCCCCTGTCGCCGCCACGGTTGAAACCGTCGCTGGGCGCGGGCCGGGGTTCCGAAGGACTGTCGTCGCCAAACAGGGCCTTGCGGGACAGGTTTACCCTTCCCTGGGAGTCGATCTCGCGGATGATTACCGTGAGCTCTTGGCCCTCGGCGAGGTCTTCTTCCATGTCGCCTAGGTCGCCGTTGCGAATCAGGCCGTCCTTGCCGGGGACTAGTTCCACGAAGGCGCCAAAGTTGGTCAAGCGAACCACCTTGCCGGTGAATATGTCGCCGATGGCCAAATTGCGGGTTAGGGCGTCTACCCTGGACTCGGCCAGCTCCAGCATGGCGGAATCTACGCCGCCGATGGTCACTGAGCCGTCGTCTTCCACGTTTATGCTGGTGCCGGTCTCTTCGATGATGGCGCGAATCACCCGGCCGCCAGGGCCGATGAGAGCGCCGATCTTGCTAACTTCGATCTTCATGCGGACCATCTTGGGAGCGTGTTCGCTCATCTGTCCGCGGACCTCGGCGATGGCCTCGTTCATCTTGCCCATGATGTGCATGCGGCCCTGGCGCGCTTGCTCCAAGGCTTCCTTCAGGATGCCTGGGGTCAGATGAGTGGTCTTGACGTCCATCTGGAGGGCATTCACGCCTTCGGAGGTGCCCGCCACCTTGAAGTCCATGTCGCCCAGGAAATCTTCGATTCCCTGGATGTCGCTGAGGATGGCGTACTGGCCGTCGTCGCCGGTGATCAGGCCCATGGCGATTCCCGCCACCGGGGCTTTGATCGGAATGCCGGCGTCCATCAGGCTTAGCGAGCTACCGCAAACACTACCCATGGAGGTACTGCCATTGGAGCTCAGGCACTCGGAAACGATCCGGATGGCGTAGGGGAATTCGTCTTCGGAAGGCAGGACGGGCGCGATCGCCCGCTCGGCCAACGCCCCGTGTCCAATCTCGCGGCGTCCGGGGGACATGGCTCGCCGGGCTTCGCCGGTGGAGTAGGACGGGAAGTTGTAATGGTGCATGAACCGCCGGGTGTTTTCCGGTCCGACGGAGTCAATGGTCTGTTTCAAGCTCAGGGAGCCCACTGTCACGATGGACAGCACCTGGGTCTCGCCCCGGGTGAAGAGTCCCGTGCCGTGGGTGCGGGGCAGGATGCCGGTGTCGCAGGTGATTGGGCGGACCTGGTCCATGGCCCGTCCGTCTGAACGCACGTGTTCCTGCAGGATGCGGCCTCGAACGGCCTCCCGGAACACGACTTTGAAGGCGTCTCCAATGGCGTTCTTGGAGTAATCGTCTTTCAGGGCTTCGGTGACCAACGCCGAGATCTCGTGCTCACCGTCGTCCATCTCGTACATGCCGGGGTTGTTGCCGAGCAGATCGCTCCAGCGGGATCCGACTACCTCTTTGACCTTGGCGACCAAGGCATCGGCGCCGGCATAGTCGTATTCGACTTCAGCCTTGGGCTTCCCGACCCTGCCGGTCAGGTCTTCGATCATATTGATGGTGGCCGTGTTGGCCTCTTGGGCCTTGCCGATCGCCTCAAGGATCACTTCCTCGGAGACCTCATTTGCGCCCGCCTCGACCATTAGGACGGCGTCGCGGGAGCTACTGACCACCATGCTCAACGTGCTCTCACTGGTCTGCTCATAGGTTGGGTGAATGATGTATTCCCCGCCTATATAGGCGATGCGGCAGGAGGCAATGGGGCCGTTGAAGGGAATCTGGGATATGGATATGGCGGCTGATGCGCCAATCATGCCCAAGACCTCGGGCGGGTTCTCCATGTCGGACGAAAGAATCGTCAGGGTGATTTGAATGTCATTGTGCAGACCTTTGGGGAAAAGGGGCCTGATGGAACGGTCGGTGAGTCTGGAGGCCAGGATGCCGTCCTGTCCGGGGCGGCCTTCCCGGCGGAAGAAACTCCCCGGAATCTTTCCAACGGAGTACATCCTCTCTTCGTAGTCGACCGTTAGGGGCAGGAAGTCGATGTCCTCCGCCCGGGGTCTGCTGGACATGACCGCCGTGACGAGAACAATGGTCTCGCCGTAGGTGACAGTCACACTACCGTGGGCCTGGTTAGCCAATTTTCCAGTTTCGATGGTTAGGGTTTTGCCGCCGACCTGGCTAGTGACCGACGTGGGATTAGCTATTTCTGTAGCCATAATATGCCTAGGGCAACCTCGCAATAAATAACGTGCGCAATCGATAGATGGGGGTGAGAGCTAGACGAGAAATAACACCCTAAAGAGGGTGTTGTTCTGAGAGGACTTAACGCCGCAGGCCAAGCCTGGCGATAAGTGTTTGGTACCGGGTGACGTCTTCTGCGTCGAGGTACTTGAGGAGTCTGCGCCTCTGGGAAACCATACCAAGAAGCCCGCGCCGTGAGTGGACGTCCTTCTTGTGTTCCCTTAGGTGTTCCGTGAGTTGCTTGATATTTTCGGTGAGCACGGCGACTTGGACTTCGGCTGAGCCTGTATCCTTGCCGTTAATCTGGTATTCCTTGATGATCCGCGCTTTAGTATCTCCGTCTAGCATCAGGTGTGTACTTGCTTCTCTCTCTTCTCTTCTTTTACGTTGCGGAGATTATAGCATATGGCCTTGAGCCGGGCAACGCAGTTTACGATTTTCGTACTGTGTGCCTTACCACGAGACCCGCTCTAGGGCAGCACCGAAAACCCGTTCGGCAGGCCCCCTCGTCCGGTGGCAGCCAGGACCAGGTCTGAGGCATGTCCTCGGTGCAGGGCGATCTGTCCCAGTATCTCCAACGTTGCAGCCATGCCCTTTTCAGGAGGCTCGGCGTCCACCACCACGGCCTTGGCCAGGTCCATGGTGTGGATGACCAGCTCAAAGGTCCGTGTCGGCAGATAGTCAATGAGCCGGATGCCGCCGACCGGAGTAGCCAATATGAAGTCGTCGGCCAGTTCTCCCAGCTTGTTTTTGACGTACATGGCGAAGCCGCGAACCATCATCCGTGGGTCGTCGATGATCTCCAGCCCAGCGGCCCGACCCCGCTCTGCCACCATCTTGGGATCGGCCAGCGATTCGAAGGCTTTCAAGAAGTAGTCCACCGGACTCTCCAGGTCAACCTTGTCGCCGGGTTTCGCCGAGTAGCTAAGGATGGTTGTAAAGGCGCGGTACGTGTGTCCCGTCAGATCGCGGGCGCACCACTCGCCCAGAGCAAGCTCGTCCCAACCGTCGATGTCCACTTGGTCGACGACGCTGGCGAAGAACTCCCCCGCTTCCAGATAGGTCTCCCTGATATCTTGACCGTTCATTAAGTTCCTCTAGCTATTTACGGCTGGCCTATTTCCGATTCCACGTCGCTTCTAAACGAATTACGACTGGCCCACTTCTGATTCGATATCCAGCGATTTCATCAGGTCGGCGAGTTGCGCCCAGGTCTCGTCTTCCACAAAGATGCCCTCTTTGCGGCGGGCCTGCTCCCTGTTCCACTCGATTTCGCCCGGATAGAGCACCTCGGTGAACCCGGCAGCGGGGGGTGAGTCCTTGATGAACTCCACAAACTCGCCCATGTCTTTCTTGAACTCTGCTACGTCGCGGAAATGCGACAGATTGAAGGCGGCGATGAACACGCCGTCGTTATGCCGTCCTTCAGGGTCGATGCCGAAGCCCAGCCCGGTGAGCAGGCCAGAGAAGACCTCCACCATGAATGAGAGGGCGTAACCCTTGTGGCCTTGGTCGACGCCAACGGGCAGGATGGCCCCGCCAGAATAATAGTCGTTGGGGTCGGTGGTCGGGTTGCCGTCCTTGTCTACGATCCAGCCCAAGGGTATTTGTTCTTTCCGGTTGCGTGACAGGGCGATCTTGCCCAAGGCCACGGTACTGGAGGCCATGTCCATCAGGACCGGTCCGTCCAAGTTGCTGGGCATTCCGATGCTCATGGGGTTGGTGCCCAGTTTTCTGGCGATGCCGCCAAAGGGCGCGACGTGTTTGGGCGCGGCACCAGAGTCGGCGGTTATCAACCCGATCATGTCCTCGGCGGCCATCATGGTGGGATAGTCGCCCAGCCGGCCGATGTGACTCTGATGGCAGACGGTGACGGCCCCTACCCCGTTGGTCTTGGCCTTCTCGATGGCCAAGCGGGTGGCCTTCTCGGTCTGCACGAATCCAAAGCCCCAGTGGCCATCGATGACGGCGGTGCAAGGGGCCTCTTTAATTATCTCAAATTCGGCGCCGGGGACGATATGCCCCACGTCGATACGCTCGACGTAGGTGGGCGTCTGTATGATCCCGTGTGAATCATGCCCAGACAGATTGGCCTTGATCAGGTGCCTGGCCACGATCTCCGCTTCATCTTCTGGGGTGCCCTTGGCGCGGTAGATGTGGTAGGCGACTTTGTGCAGGTATTCGGGCGTGAAAACAGGCATGATTGAACCTCGGTGGGAAAGTGACCCTAGTCTAGTGGGGTGCCTGGGGTTTGTCTACCAGAGGGGTGGTCTGCGTGCGCTTGTTGGCCCCTCGGAAACCATGCTATTCTTCTAATTGACCTGCCCCTGTAGCTCAGTGGATAGAGTGCCGGCCTCCGGAGCCGGAGACGAGAGTTCGACCCTCTCCGGGGGTACCACTTTTTCCCTCTCCGCAGCACCCTTCTAATCTTTGCGGCCTAGTGAACCCACGAACCCCTACAGTCTCGCCTTAAGCCCCTCTCCACCGCGCCATTACTGACTAATTTGCCACTCGTGTTTGAACGTAGCCAGAGGGTCCGATACGATTGATTGGAGCATCGGATATCACGGATGCGATGGCGGTAGAGCGCTCCGGACAGTCTACGTCACACACGCGTGTTAAAATCGAGAACAATCGGGGTGTAGCCCAGCGGTAGGGCGCCTGCTTTGGGAGCAGGAGGTCGGGAGTTCGATTCTCCCCACCCCGACCA
>CEQE01094627.1_pt1 | contig 49254 bp, 51 predicted proteins | sample 356201 | NCBI WGS metagenome assembly CEQE01 (sample SAMEA2619970, study PRJEB7988) | marine metagenome | biome: marine biome (ENVO:00000447); feature: mesopelagic zone (ENVO:00000213) & marine oxygen minimum zone (ENVO:01000065); material: "saline water (ENVO:00002010), including plankton...
GAGAAGGAAAATTGATGTTTGCTAATTTTTGCAGCACTTTTGCTTCTCTTCTTGTCCTGAAACCTCTTAATTTGTCATCAATCTCTTTGATCCTATAGGTTTTTTTGAATCTGTTCTTCTGTATTCTACTATCTACCAAAAATAGTTTTGCTTCTGCTCCTTGGGCTAAAAGTTTTTTCATTAAAAGATGAAATATATTTTTATTTAAAAATATATGGTTATCGTTTTGCTGTCCTCCAAAGTATATCAAAATTCTTCCTATAACTTTTTGCAATAATCTTGTTTCTAATTAGAATACACAAAGGATCATCTTCTAAAAGTAAAATTGCTACATTATCTCCATATACTCTATGCGCTGTTGGAGAATAAAATGGATTAGGAAGAAACCTAACATCAACTAAAGGGTTTTTTGTGTATGTCATCCCTCTAGAGTCTTCAGGATAAATCAGTTTTGCGTGAATTTTCTTGTCTTTTCTGCTATTCACGTAATGGACAAAATAATATCTAAGAAGAGATTCTATTCTTCGTTCAGGTCCCCATCCAACATAATCTTTTCCTGTGTTCAATATATCCTCAAAGACTGTTTTCAGGCCTTGTTTTCCCTTGAAATACTGCACTTCGTGCTTCGTATAAAATTTTGTTTCTTGCAGCCTTTTTAGATCAGGAAGTATGGTTTTTAGCTGATCTTCCCTTTCTTTAACAAGTGAAAGCAATTTGTTAGGATCAACAGCCTCAAAATAGGTCTTATTCTGGAATGTTGTAACTGAAACTAAACCTTTTTTATGAAGCCTTTGCAAGCAGCTATAAACGGAAGTTCTATGCATGTTGGTTATTTTGGTAATATTCTTTGCAATAGTTGAACCGGTCTTAAGAAGCTCAATATAAACAATTGATTCGTTTCTTGTCAATCCAATCTCTTGGAGTATATGAATACTAGGTATCTTCAGCATTACATTTATACAAATACATCTGCTATATAAATGTTGTCATGTTTGTGACAACAAATATTTATATATGAATTATCAGAATTATAAGATATAAGTGGAGGAATTAAAAATGACTTATAGTATAGCTCATGTGGTTGATAGTACATATCAAAGAATGAATAATACACCCTATATGTTAAGATTTGGATCTCTACACAGACAACATGCTAGGGAGTTTATAGATGCTCTTGAGGAACTATTTAGTCGTGCTCCTTATGAAATGGGCGGCAAATACACTCATAAACAATTGATCATTATGAGAGAAGAAGCATTAGCAATTATAGATGGAAGTTCAGCTCCACCACGAGGTCATATTCTTCGTGATTAATTTTTTTAAATATTAAGTTCTTATAACTTTTATAGCCCCGGGCAGATTCGAACTGCCGCCTGAGCCTTTCTTCTTAATTTGCATTAAGCCAGAGGGCTCCATCCTTGACCGCTAGATTCCGCGAGATTTATCATCCCTCGACGGGGCTGTCGAAGCGGGGCAATAGTTGAGAAAATGTGTTAGTTTATTAGCTTTTTCCCCTATGAAACCGATTTTTTGATAGAATAAGTTTGCTTGCCTATGACCATTAAGGTATACTCCATAAAGTGGGTTACCGATTTTTCTATTCCAAACAGATATTCTTGGGTTAAACCCAAGTTTATGAAGTGATTTTTCTATATCAACAATGAATTTTAACGTTGCTGAATTCACACCAATTCTTGGATAATTTTTATCTATGACAAATGTTCCATCAGTTGAGAATGCACCAGATAAAAAAGGCGGAATTAATTCCTCAGAGTCCATTACACTTTGTGGCATTTTTAATCTTCCAATTTTTTCTCCATCTGGAAACCCATATGTTCTATTTAATAATTCATATATAACTCTGCTGTTAAAATAAGCCTCTACTTTTGTTTTTCTATCATGTAATCTTGGTTTAATGGAGAAGACTTTATGGATTAGACTTGTATAACAGTTGATCAATTGGAGGTCACAACCCACCATGCCAATTCTCCAACTGAAATTCCTTTTTGCAACTTTTCTACTTACCAACCAACCATCTCCCCATAGAATTCCTAAAATTAAAGCCAAATTTTTATCCAATTTTGGGAGTCTAATCCTATGTCCAGAGCCCTTGATATAACAGTAGCCATTAGTAAATTTTAGTCCGGTTGCCAATTTCATATTTTCACTTATCATTTTAATCAACCTCCAAAGTTTTTTGTTTTTACAAAGACTTTGGAATTACTAGAGAAAGAGAATGTTAAGCGAAACTGCGTAAAAGGATTTTGGTGAAAACCAAAAAACTTAATTTGGAAGTTTTGTGTATTCTCTTTTTCAGTTTTCAGAAGTAGAATGAGTTTAAATAGTTCACGTGTCCATGTCCAGTGGGTAGTGCCCTTTGAGAATAGGTGCACCATACATGGTTGAACAGCGAACTGTTAAGAAATAGTAAAACTAGGTTTGTTTTTATACTTTATTGCTTCTTTTCTTCAACTTCAGCCTTAGCTTGAGGCTTTTCCTCAACTTTATCTTTCTCTTCTTCAGGCTTTTCTTCAGTCTTAGATTCTGTTTCAGGGGTTTTTTCTTGTTGAGATGCTTCTTCGGTCTTTGCTTCTTCAGAGGTGTTTTCCCTTTTTTCAATGCCCAAATACCTTATTTCGCAGACTTTGACAGGGTATATCTTAGTCAAATGACCCCTTAAGGTAGACTGGATCTTGTGAGTTATTAGATCATTAAGAATTTCATCGTATTTTTTGCTTTCTATTGCTTTAGTAACGAAAGAGACGATGTTGTGCCTTAGTTTTGCAGCAACTGAACCTTTTACATCCGCTTTGGAAATGACCAAAGGCTTGACTCTTAAGTGAACCTTATCAGATGTCTCACAGCTAAAGGAAATGTCCATCTTCTCGCTGTTTCTTCTTACAAATCTCTTGACAGAGGAAGGTATGATCTGATAGCCGATTATTTTTGTTTTTCCTTTGTCTCCTTCAACACTGACAACCTCAAAATGAATGTTGACATTCTGTCTTTTCATTTCATTAGTCAAGTTCATCAGATTATGGCTTAGTCTTTTTCCAAGCATTGCTTTAGGATCATCCACTAAAGTTTCACCCAGAATGACATTATTAAACTGCGGCGGTGCAATTAACTGAAACCATTGTTTCTTCTTTAACTTTGTAACCTGTTCTGGCATTTTATCAAATAATTGGAAATGTAGACAATTTATAAAGGTTATGGTAGGCAATATATGTAGTACTCGCCCAAATGTGGCGAGGTTCTGAATGTTTACATATCAATAGATGCCGAGCGCATTGGCGAGGCCAAGATATGATAAGGATTGAAAATGCTAATGAAGAAATTTAATAAAACTAATCAAACATCCAGATTAACAACTTCCTTTGCGTGCATCTCAATGAACTTTCTTCTTGGCTGTACCTGATCGCCCATCAATAAAGTGAACATCTTGTCTGCTTCAACAGCATCATCAACGGTGACTTGTAAAATAGTTCTAGTATCAGGGTCCATTGTTGTTTCCCACAGCTGCTGTGGATTCATCTCACCTAAACCCTTGTATCGCTGGATTGCAACGCCGTCTTTGCCGAAAACTTCCAGGAATTTTCCCAAATCAGATTCATTATAGATATATTTCATTATTTTTCCTTTTGTGACTTTATACAATGGGGGCTGGGCAATATAGATATATCCAGCTTCAATCAGTTGGGCAAGATGCCTGTAAAGGAATGTCAACAATAGTGTCCTTATGTGCGATCCATCAACATCCGCGTCAGTCATTATTACTATCTTATGGTATCTTGCCTTTTTGATGTCAAATTCTTCTCCGACATTTGTTCCAACGGCAGTTATCATTGTTGTGATCTCTGTGTTTTCAAAAACTTTATTCAATCTGGCTTTTTCAACATTCAAAATCTTTCCTCTGAGAGGAAGCACAGCCTGAAAATTTCTATTTCTGCCTTGCTTTGCCGAACCTCCCGCAGAATCTCCCTCAACAAGGAACAATTCGCATTTTGCAGGATCTCTTTCAGAACAATCAGCTAATTTTCCAGGCAGAGAACCATGATTTAAAGCGCCTTTTCTTCTTGTCAACTCCCTTGCTTTTTGAGCAGCTGCCCTAGCTTGGGCTGCATTGATGCATTTGAAAACAACTGATTTTGCTATCTTAGGATTTTCTTCCAGATAAGAGCTTAGCGAATCATTGACAATGCTGTCAACAAGCCCTTTTATTTCAGAATTTCCAAGTTTTGTTTTTGTCTGGCCTTCAAACTGAGGCTCAGGAATTTTAACAGATATGACAGCAGTTAAGCCTTCCCTCACATCATCGCTTGTCAGCTTCAGGCCTTTCATGTTGTTTCTGTCAACATAATTGTTCATGACTCTGGTTAATGCAGTCTTAAATCCAACTAGATGAGTGCCGCCTTCATGAGTGTTGATATTATTTGCAAATGTAAAAATACTATCCTGGTAGCTGTCATTGTACTGCATTGCATATTCACATTGCACTCCGTTTTTTTCTTTGCTGAAGTAAATCGTCTTATGCAACGGATTTTTATTCTTGTTTAGATACTCTACAAAAGAAATTATTCCGCCATCATATTCAAATTCATTTTTCTTGTTTGCATTTTTATCTTCGACTGTTATTTTAATCCCTTTGTTCAAGAATGCTAATTCTCTTAATCTGCTTGATAAAACTTCGAACTTGAATTCAGTTGTTGAAAATATTTCGTCATCAGGAATAAACTTAATTTTAGTTCCTGTATCTTTAGGGTCAACATTGCCAAGTATAATCAATTGAGAAACTGGTTTTCCTCTCTCATACGTTTGTTGGTATTGCTTGCCATTTCTTTTTACTTCAACAAAAAGTTTTTTTGACAAAGCATTTGTTACAGAAATTCCAACACCATGCAAGCCACCGCTTACCTTATACGCCTTCTTGTCGAACTTGCCGCCTGCGTGAAGCTTTGTCATGACAACTTCAATAGCAGGAATGTTCAACTTTGGATGGATATCGACCGGAATGCCCCTTCCATTGTCGCTTATTGTAATAAAGCCGTCATCACCTATCACCACAGAGATCATACTGCAAAATCCCGCTAATGCCTCATCAATGGCGTTGTCAACTGCTTCATACACAAGATGATGCAAACCTCTAATAGAAGTATCTCCTACATACATGCTAGGACGTTTCCGAACTGCTGTAAGACCCTCCATTATTTTTATTGATGCTGCACTATATTCTTTCTTACTTTCATCATCCGTCATTTTTGGTGTTCTCCGATTTTATATTTCATACACTCTGGAATAAAAGGTTTAATAATTTCAATTAATTTTTTAGAATCCTCTTTTCTAAATCTTAAATAAAAATATTTTTTATCTCTGAACCCAATTGTGGGATTTAGTCCAAATTTTTTATTAAAATAGTCTCTCATTAGTTTATGTTCCTCAAGACTAAATGAATTGGTGCATAAAATTATGATATCTTGTGTTCTGCTAAAACTCCCATCATCACAAATCCATATTGCTAGACTTCTTGCATTTAAGTGTTGTAACATATTTTGATCAATTGTCTTTATATTATCCTTATAAAATAGATTTCTATAATAATTAAAAACTGGATGTGTTTTTGTAGCAAAATTTATTATTTCTCCTTCTATTCCATTTATTGTTCGTTTTCTTCTATAAAATTCGGAAAATTCAAAATTCCTTAATATTCCATACTTCCAATTTATATAAGCCTCTTGTTTAATTGAATGTGAAATTCTAAAGCAAGAATTACGCTCTCTTTTTCTTATAGATGCATCGCCCAATAAACTTCCGATAATTAAATCGTGCTCTTTTTGATCTATGAGGTGTAAGGGGTTTTTTTGTAAATCATTATTCCATTTTCTCACTAGTTTAATTAATTCTCTTGCAGGGGCAATATAAATATCATAATTTTGAGCGAATAATTTAAGATCTCTATCAGTTCTTAATCCAGAGAGGATTCCAGCTTTACTTTTTTGCAAATTTGGAAACTGGGAAAGGATTCTCCCTTCGTCCTTTGCTAGAGCAAGTATTCTTGGCTTAATTTTAAATTTCTTGGATAATGCTTGAATATCTCCCTGTTTTTCTATTTTTTGAGATAATTCAACAACATTAAATCTTTTTCTCACAGCGCTTAATCCACCCAATACTTGAATGTCCTTTGCTTCATAACTCTGGACATTTTTAGGCCCTTGATCCTGCTTGTTTTGTTCCATTTTAAGCTTAGTTTTATGGCTAACTTCTGATGTTTTTGACAATTGAAAAATTGTTATTTCTCGTCTATAAAATAGCCCTTAAATCTATAATTTATAATGCACTTTTCTATTTAAAACTTTCGTTCCTAGAAGGGCTTTTTAAGCTCTAAAAAGGCAGAATTTGGAGGAATTAAAGTCTAGCATGAAACGATTTGCTGAAAATTCATCACTCAAACAACTTATCAATCCCCAGCTTCTTAGAAACGGTCTTGAAGTCTTCTTTTGCTTTTGATGAAAATTTTGAAACAAACGGACCTGTAAAATCTTTCACGACAGTTATGCTCTGTGGCACCCCCATGAAATAAGCAGATGACTTGACAACAGTATAGCCTTTACCAATCAAATTTTTAGTTAATTTTTCAACAAGAAATGGGACTTCATTTACGGCTCTAGGGATATCATTAAAATTGTCTATTTTTAAAACCTTAAGATTTAAATCAAACTGCTGATGTAGTTTCATTCATATCCCTAATAGTTATCAAGATAACTATATCTTTCCCCTAATTCTTCGTTGTTTAATAATCTTTCGCAATCTCTACATAAATAAGGGTCATTGATACCGCTTTTTAGAATAATTCCCCCGCAACTAGTGCAGTTATGCCTTACCATTTTCACCACCTTTTTTAAATCGCGTCCTCATAACCATTCATAAATGCATCTTCCATCGGGCTTAATTCATCATCATCCAACAATGATTCTCTAACGTCTCTAGAATATATACTTATATCATCATCACTTTCTTTTTCTTCATCGTATATCTTCTTTTTTGGAAGCATATTACCACCTCCCGAATATCTTAAACTGTCTTAAGCTCAATATAAATAATTATGCTATATAACATATATAATATATAAAAAAAGTCCCATCCATATACCATAATATATTACCCAATATCTATTATTTTTAATAATAATCTTTATATACTCCTAAATATTACAATTGTTAAAATTTTCTTACCTGAAGGGGTGGTCAAGATTGATGTTAGGAAGCTCATAAGCTTTGGTAAGGGTTCATACATTGTATCAATGCCAAAAAGCTGGATTGAAAAAAACAATTTAAAAAAGGGTGATTTAATATCGGTAAGTGATGATGGCTTCGAACTAATTCTAAAGGCAAATCAAGAAGAAAAAAAATCAGATCCAAAGGAAATAGATATTGACTCTAAAGGCAAGGATATGGAAGTGCTTAAAGCAGAGATTGTATCTTCTTACTTAAACAACTATGACACTATAAATATTCAATTTGACAATAACAACAATGAAGCCCCTAAGATAAAAGAGATATTGAGAAATCTTTCCGGATTGGAAATAATGGAGCAGACCTCTTCAAGAATTTCTGCAAAAAACTTGATAAATATTAATGAAATCTCCATTGGCAATATAATAAGAAGGATGGATATAATAACAAGAGCGATGATTGAGGACGCAATCTTGTGCTTAACAGGCCAATGCAGTGATGACAGCATCCATCACAGGGATATTGATGTCAACAGACTTTATTTTCTAGGTTCAAGGGTTATAAAAAATGCAATGATCAATCCGAGAGTTGCAAAATCGCTTGGAAAAGATCCGTGGCAATTACACAGCGAGACTCTTATGATCTTAAGATTGGAAAGGATAGCTGACAGCCAAAAAAGAATTTCAAGATATTTATCAAAATTAAGCTTGGATAAAACATCTATAAATGACTTAAACAAGATATACATCAGCATGAGTGAAGCTTACAATGATGTTATGAAATCATATTACAATCAAGATAAGGGTCTGGCATTAAATATAGAAGTAACGAACAAAGACCGGACAATTTCATGTGATAAGTTTCTTGAAAAATTCACACTCACGCACTCTAATTCCAAAAGCAAAAGTATACACTCCAGCCACGTAATAATTGCCAAAATAATTGAAAATCTAAAGTCAACTTCTGTTGAGATAAGAAACATAGCAAGGACTGTGCTTTGTTGTGAGTGACTAGTATCCTTCAAAAACAATCTTTTTATTATTTTCTTCTAAAACAGTCACTGTTTTTTTGCTTTCCCTTAATTCACCAACAATTGAAGCATCTTTTGTTATATCCAGAATATCATCGGCATTTTCCTTTTTACAGACAACAAAGAAACCCATACCCATGTTGAAAGTAGTGTACATCTGCTCATCTGTGAATTGGGATTCTTCCTGCATCAGTTCGAAAATCTGCTGAGGCTTGACAGCCTTATTGATTCTAAATTCTACTTTTTCTCTGATTCTGTTCAGATTCTTTAAGCCATAACCTGTATTATTGATTCCAGTCACATCAAATTTCTTTGATATATTTGCCATCGCTTCGACATAGATTTTAGTCGGCTCTAAGAGCAGTTTTCCCAAAGTTGAGCCATCAATCTTATCATGCAATGAAAACCTGCCATTATATTTCTGCCTGAAATTGTCTCTTGTCTCAAAATCGCCGGTTAGAAGGTGGTATCTTAGGTCAGTATACCCATTGCAGTGAGGTCCGGAGCTTTTTAGCGCAATAATTTTATCTCCCGGCTTGGCTTTATGTCTTGCAAACTTGTTTTTCTCTATAAAACCTATCATTGACCCCATCAGTTCAAACCCATAGCCCTCTTTCGGGGAGCTTAACAATTCATTTATGGATGCCGTCTCGCCTTTTCCGAAATTTATTTTGATTGAATTTTTTAAAATGTTGGAGGCATTGCATTGCTCCAATCCTTTTGACATCCCTTTTGCTATATCTCCTGTCAATGCTTCTTCCTGGATCTTGTTCTGGCACATGATTGCATCCATGAACAAGAAAGGGCTAACAGAACCCAAAGTTGCAAGGTCATTCGCGCAAACAGCAACACAATCTGTCCCGATTGTATCGTATTTATCCATAATCTCTGCGATAATTCCCTTTGTTCCGACACCGTCAATAGTTGAAGCAATATAATGCTTAGGAAAAACCCCATCATTCTCATAAAGCTCAGCAAACATCCCTTTGCTTTCCTTCAGCATATTTTGTTTTAGAGAACTAGGAATTGCTTTTTTAATGGCTTCAACCGCTTTTGCTTCAATCTCCTGATAGCTTGGTTTCATAAGAAATGAGTAAAAATTAATGTTTATAAAGGTTGTTGGTTTTTTATTTTTCAGGTCTTATCTCAACACGATGGCGTTCTGGTATATATCTACAAGCATATGATCCATTAGGAACAGCAGGTATGGAACTACTTCCTCCAAATGTACCTGCATCACCTATTAATAAGAGTCCAGTATCAATCGGTACTCTGAACAAAAACCCATTGCCGTCTCTACTGTCCCTGTCAGAATCTACAATGGTTATTAGATCTCTTCTTTGATATACATTAAAATCCATTTCTCTTGTTCGATAATAAATTGCGCCATTAGGCAACATCACAACACTACCATTAGACGCATCATCTTTAATATCGTCTAAACACTCTAAAATTTCATCAGAAAATGTCATATCACTAGGATTTCCTACTATTAAACTTCCAGACTTAACTTCAAATTTCCTTTTACCTGTCAATGTAAAACGTTCCATATTCTTTGTTACTTAATTTTCTTTTTCTTATGCTTCCAATACTCAACAATCATTGGCACAAATGAAAGAATAATGATTACAATTATTACAATCTCAAAGTTTTCTCTTACAATTGGGATGTTTCCGAAGAAAAACCCACCAAATAACAGCAAAGTGACCCATAAAAAAGCGCCAAATACATTATAGAATAGGAATTTAGGATATTTCATGCTGCCAACGCCGGCAACAAAAGGCGCAAAAGTCCTTACAATAGGGACAAATCTTGCAATGACAATCGTTTTTGCGCCATATTTTTCATAGAAACCTTCTGTCTTGTCAAGATATTCTTTCTTGAAGACTTTGCTGTCTTTTTTCTTGAATACTTTAGGTCCAATATATTTTCCAATTGAATAATTGACAGAATCCCCTATTATTGCAGCTGCAAGAAGCACAACATACGCTAAATAGACATTTAAGGAGCCTATCGCTGCAAAAGTACCGACTGCAAAAAGCAATGAATCTCCGGGCAGAAAAGGAGTTACAACCAAGCCGGTTTCTAAAAAAACAATCAGGAACAGCAAAACATAAGTCCAGACACCGAAGTTTTGGATTATAACACTAAGATGTTCATCAAGGCGCAAAATAAAATCAGTAAATAACCTGAATAATTCAGTTAAACTATTAATAAATCCCATTCTTCTTAAGTGCCCATCGAATTATAACCGGCGTCAACGTAAATCACTTGCCCTGTTATCGCTGTTGACATATCGCTGCACAGGAATAAAGCGCAATCAGCAACTTCATCAGCTGTGATGTTTCTCTTTAAAGGTGCTTTTGCAACGTAATTCAACAGCATGTCAGCGAAACTTGCGATGCCGGAAGCAGCCAAAGTTGCAATCGGGCCTGCTGAAATCGCATTGACTCTTATTTGTCGTTCACCAAGATCACTTGCTATATACCTTACACTGGATTCAAGAGCTGCCTTTGCAACACCCATTATATTATAGCCAGGAGTTGCTCGGACGCTTCCAAGATAAGTCATCGCAATGATCGAACCGCCGTCGTTCATCATTGGAGATGTTCTTCTTGTCAATTCTGCCAAAGAATAAGAACTTACTTCATGAGCAACTTGGTAGCCTCTTCTGTTGACTTCAATATATTTGCCTTGCAAGTGCTCTCTTTTGGCAAAAGCAATGCTGTGTATTAAAAAATCAACCTTTCCAAATTCTTTTTGAACTTTTGCAAAGAACGAATCAAGCAATTCGTCACTGACAACATCACATTTCTCATAGATAGGATCGTTTAAGTCTTTCATCAAAGGCATAAACAATGGCTCTACCCTTTCCTGATATGCAGCTGCTATCCTGCATCCTGCATCATTAAGCCTTTTGGCAATATGCCATGCTATGCTCTTGTCATTAGCAATTCCGAAAACAATTGCCTTTTTCCCTTTCAAATCGATTGAAACACCCATATTATTAGACCTCCACAATATTAATCTTCTTAGTGTACGTTTCAGAAATAATCGTGATTTATAAATCTTGCTAAGAAGCCTGAATTTGAATGGAAGTTTTTGCATTTTTACCCATACCCATAAAAATTGAACCTGTTAGACTCGCACATTATACCTATAATTGCATCTTCGTTTATATCCCTAACAAACCTGTAACCCCTGACATCATGGACTGATAAAAAGCAGCTTTTGAATGGATGGCTATGTAAAGAAATTATTGCATCTTGTTCGCATGGTTCTGCCGAAACACTGGAGAATGTTTGTGAAAAAATCTTAGGAATTTCAATTTTTTCTACATGATAATTATTGTCTTGTTTATTGCCAATCAAACACGCTTTAAATTCATGTTCTTGATTATCTAAATATATGCCTAACAATTCATCATAAGTATTATTCTCAAAGATAATTTTTTGATTATTTTTTAAAATAATCACATTATCATCAACTTCGTAGCTATTCAATTGTCCGGCTATTATTCTGAATATACTATATCTAGGTAAAACATAAGAAATAATAAGAAATACCATGACTAATGAAATGATAACTATGGAGGATTTCTTTATTATTTTGGAAAATTTGCTTTCCGGAGGTATATCCTGGGAATCGGAAAAATCGTCAGGTATTATGTTATCGTCCGCTTTGTCCATAGTATTGAATAGATTGATTGATATTTAAAAGTTTGTTATAGAGAACTAACCTTATTTCACAATATTTGTGCCAAATCCCAACAACATTTGAGACAAATCCTTTCCCTTTTGACTCAACGTATAAAAAACCCTTCTTGGATTATCAACCATGATCTTTTCAACCAGACCCAGAGCTTCAAGCAATTTCAATTTTTTGGAAAGCGCCCTTGAAGTAACTCTCAAATGCTTCTTGATTTCAGAAAAATTTGTCCTTTCATAAAATAGAAGAAAAACAAGCAAAGGAACTACCCATTTCTTGCCTAATTCTTCCATAATTTCAAACAGTACATTGTAACTTTCGAGCATTTTCTATGAGTAAAAAGCGCAAATTTTATATAAAGTTTTCGATTAGCATAGGAGAAATGAAAATTTTTTTTGCGAGCCAATCTTTTTATCCGCATATTGGCGGTGTATCGACCTACCTGCTTAATCTAGCTAGAGGCCTGATCAAAAGAGGGCATGAAGTAATTGAAGTACATTTAAGGCCTCCAAACGAGCCAAGCGAAGAAACAGTCAAAGGCATAAAAGTTTTTAGAATTCCAAAAGAGCCATTAAACGAGGAATTGCTAAAGGGTTACAGCAATTTCAAGGAAAGAATTTACAAAGAATGTCATGGTGAAGGGGAACTATTCCAAAAAGAACCATTGATGACATTTGGATATGATGATTATGATCAAATCAATTTGCTCATAGGTAAACAAATTGAGGAACTTCTTGAAGAAAATCCAACTGAAGTTGTTGATATTCATGATTTCCAGCTTCTTCTTATCCATAGAAATATACCAAGAGGGATTCCTATTTTACTGAGATGGCACATCCCGTTCATAGACTCTATTTCTAACCATTTAAAGGAATTTCTGATCAAGAATATGAAGGAATTTGATATGGTTGTTTTTTCAAGCCAAGAATATGCAGAATCTGCGATAAAAGCTGGTCTGCCTGCTCATAAAACTGCAATTATTTACCCTCTTGCAAACACCGCCTTATTCAAGCCAAAAAGAGTCGGAAACAGGATAAGGGATAAGTATAATGTCCCAAGAGACTATAAACTCATCATCTGCGTGCAAAGAATTGACCCAAAAAGCGGCCATATACAACTGATAAAAGCACTGCCAAAAATAATTGAAAAATATCCCAAAGTCAAGCTTATGTTTGTAGGCGGCAAATCATTGACAAGCAAAATCTCGCAGGAAAGGGCAAAATATGAAAATGAAGTGTATGATCTTATAAAAAACCTTAATCTGGAAAACAATATAATCTTTACAGGCAGCATCGATTATGAAAAAGTCCCCTTGTATTACAATTCTGCTGATATAGCTGCATTAACATCCAAAAATGAAGGTTTTGGACTTGCTGTGACAGAAGCAATGGCATGCGGAAAGCCAATTATTGGCACAAATGTGACGGGGATTGCGTTGCAGGTTGAAGACGGGGTAAATGGATATCTTGTAGGAGTGGGCGATCACGAAAAAACAGCAGAAAAAATCTTGCAGCTTTTAACAAATGACGAACTTAGATTAAAGATGGGCAAAGAAAGCTTAAGAATTGTAAAATCTAAATTTGACATTTCAAAGGGAATTGACAAGCATTATCAACTCTATAGGAATCTTATCAAGGAAAAAAGCGACTGGCGGTTGGAAAGAATTAAGCTGGAAGATGTATCGGCAATAATAACGGATTTTGACCGAACAATAACGGATGAACCTGGAGTAGTTAATGAAATGATCTTGAAAGAGCTTGACTCATTAAACAAGCCCCTTATTTTAGTGACGGGAAGGTCAATAGACTATGTCAAAAATTTTTACAAGAAATACCCTATCTGGGACTGCATAATAGCAGAAAATGGCACTTACATTTATTTTCCCAACAACCAGCTTAGCTGGAAATTCACTTCAGACAAGTTAGAGGAAGCAAAACGAATTTTGACTAATAATAAGTTTCCAGCAAATATTGTAGATGGATTAATAAGCGTCTCAAAATTGCTGGAACCAAGATTAATGGAAGTCCTAGCTGACATAAAAGATCAGCTTGGATTTAAGACAAATGTTGATGAAGTCATGATAATTCCAGTTGGCATTGACAAGGGCGTAAGCGTGAAACTTGTATTGAATTACATGGGAATTAATCCAAAAAACACAATAATAATGGGAGATGGAGAAAACGACATAGATTTATTCACCACCCCTGGCTATAAAATAGCTGTGGCAAATGCAGCTGATCGCCTGAAGATGCTTGCAGATGAAGTGACAAAAAAGCCATCCACAAAAGGTGTTATAGAAGTTATAGAAAAGTTAAGGATGTAATCATAAGCTTTTTATAGGACTTATTTGATACTACAAGAATAAAATGGGAGTAATAACAGATTACATTAATAAATATCTAAGTGCAGGTATTTTGGGCAGTATTGGGGCAGAATACCTGACATTCCTTGGAGTTTTTATAGCATCATTGATTGTTTTGAAGATATTTAAGATTTATATCATTTCTTACCTAAAAAAGCTTGCCAGAAAAAGCAAGACAAAGCTTGACGATATTACCATTAGCTTTATTGACAAAATTAAGTGGAAATCTTATGTTGTTATTGCCTTCATTATATCATCAAAGACACTTACTTTGCATGCGTTAGTTGACAAAGTGTTGAATTATGTTCTTTTAATCACTGTGGTATACTTAGGTGTTAAATTCTTAGGTGAAATCATAAATCATTATACTGAAAAGCAAATCCAAAGGGCATTAAAAGGTAACGAAGATGAAGACACGACATTAATTTCAGTTTTAGGCAGAATGGCCTACGCTATAGTCTGGATTTTGGCTTTTCTGTTATTATTATCTAACTTTGGCATCAATATAACTTCTTTAATTGCCGGTCTTGGAATCGGAGGCATAGCCATTGCTTTTGCTCTGCAAAGCATCCTGCAGGACCTGTTCAGTTCATTTACCATATACTTTGACAAGCCGTTCAAAAAAGGTGATTTCATAATAATAGGCTCTGACATGGGTGTAATCAAACATATTGGCATAAAAAGCACCAGAGTACAGACATTACAGGGGCAAGAGCTAGTAGTTTCTAACAGGGAATTGACCAGTACCAGGATCAATAACTACAAAAAGATGCAGAAACGAAGGATTTTGTTCAATTTTGGCGTTGAATATGGCACAAGTACAAAGAAATTAAAGGCTATCAACACAATTGTAAGGGATGTGTTCAAGAACATTAAATTGGCAACTTTAGACAGAGTGCATTTTAAGGATTTTGGGGACTTTAGCCTTAATTATGAAGTTGTATATTATTTAAATACAAACGATTATAATAAATACATGGACACTCAAGAGCAGATAAATCTTGGAATCAAAGACAGATTTGAAAAGCAGGGCATAGAAATGGCATTCCCAACACAAACGATTCATGTCAAGAAATAGATTTGCAGTTTTCTTTCAGTAAATGTTTTTTTTGCAATAAATTTTTATATAAGCTATATTCTTACAAAATTATGCCAAGAATATTCTTTGATAAGGAAAAAATCCTTAAAGCCAGCGATATATCGCATAAAAAGGAAATCAGGAAAAATTTCCCGAAAATATTCTTTGATCCTGAGCATTTTGAAGCTTACGAAAAAATATTCTCTGATGTGGACATAATAGACGTGCACACCCATATAGGCCATGACAAAGACGGACATACCTTGGATGAGCAAAATTTCGTCAAAAAAATGAGGCAGGCTAAGATAAACCGTGCCATTGTGTTCCCTCTGAACGAGCCGCTACGCCATAACTTCACAAAATCGAATGAGCGTGTCTTTAGATTTCATAAACAGTATCCTGACAGGATAATCCCTTTTTTCAGGCTAAAACCAAAATCAAAATGGGAAAAAGAATACGGGAGGAGGATAGCGCAGGGCTTTAAGGGCATTAAATTGCATCCAAGAAGCCAAAAGTTTGGAATTGCTTCACATCCAGCTATGAGAGTTTATGAAAGGGCACAAGATGATGGCTTGCCAATACTTATCCATACCGGCTTTGGAATCGAAAACGTGGCAACTGATATCAAAAAAGTTGTTAAAACATTTCCAAAATTAAAATTGATATTAGGACATAGCGCTTTTGTAGATCTTGAAAATACAGCAAAATCTGTAGGGAAACGTGAGAATGTCTTATTTGATACTTCAACAGTCGGAATCTTTGATTTATTGAAGCTAATAACAACCGTGGATTACAGAAAAATTGTTTTTGGCTCAGATGTTCCTTATTACGATTTTGACGTTGCACTAGAGATGCTGGTTGATACTGCAATAATATGCAACAAAAATCCAAACCATATCAGAGCAATACTAGGCGGAAATTTATCAAAGTGGTTTAAATGAAAATAACCAAACATCTGGATGCTATAGGACTTTCGCATATTAAAAAAATTAGAATGCCTGAAGGCCTGGATACATTAGGATTCGCCAACTTCACAAAATTGTTGGATTATATCATGCCTGAAAAGGAAAGAAGGCAAAGCGAGATCATCATCAGCTATATCAGAATTTACACACATTTAAACACTTCATTCAACTTATTGAACAAACAAACCTGCAGAAGAGCGATTGAATATCTTTCAATGACCAAAAAAATCATAAAAAACACAAGTTTCAGAGAAGAAAAACCTTACTTTAGAAGACTTTTGAGGATTCTAAATTTTGTCATAAGAAATAAAAAATCAATCATCTCAGACATAAAAAAGGACGAAACATCCGACCCTTACCACGTCAAAACATCAGTTTTACTGGCGCAGAATATATGCATCCTAAGAATTTTGAAGATAAATAAGCACTAATTCCCTACCTTATCAGCATTCTCTTCAATTCTCTTGCAGCTTTGATGACATCATCTGCAACGGATGTTGTATAAGTATCTATAATATGTAAATTATCATAAAGTTGTCTTGTGATTAAAAAATTCTTCCTGATATGTTCTCTTGCGTTAATACCCATCCTTTCTCTCAGCTTGTCATTTTTAATCAGCTTGACGCACCAATCAGATGCTTCTGTTGAATTATCAATCAACGCGCCTGTTTTTTTTGGAATTACCTGAAGCGGAATTCCCCCTGCTTTTGTTGCAACAACAGGGGTTCCTTTCCATAAGGCCTCTGTAACAACCAACCCAAAACCTTCTCTTTTTGAATTTTGAATTACAACATGAGATTCGCTTTGCAGGGCATTAACAAGCAGGTCATCCTTGTTTGTTATTATATGGACATCTTTCATTTTTTCGGCTTGTTTAACGACTTTGCTGTAGATTTTAGGGCCTTCTGGATCATCAGAAGCCATATCCCCCATTAGAACCAGTTGTGCATCAATTTTTGCTCTGACTTTCTTGAATATTTGGATAACACCTAATGGGTTCTTCCATTTGTCGAATCTGGAAACTTGAGTAATTATCGGTTTATTTAATGATATTCCTTCTTTTGAAATTAATTTCTTGGCAAAACTATTAGAAATCTTTTTGTTTTTCATAGACAATGGGTCAATCGACGGCGGAACAATGATTTGCGGAATATGGAGGTCCCTTTTAAGATATTTTTTCATTGAAAAAACAGCACCATCATATTGCTTGGCAAAATCTTTTAAAAAAGACCATACTTTCTTGTTTGCATGATTGATTTCCAAATGACCTCTCCAAATCCAAGGCTGCTTTTTTCTAACATTAAATTTTATCAAACCAAGAGGCTGGGGATCATGGATAAAAACCAAATCATGCTCGCGAAAATGATGCATTAAGGAATTTCTTTCAAGCTCATCAAGATAAATCCTTTTATCTTTTTCTGTAAAGCTGACTTTCTCGCCCTGCAAACCATTATGGAATTTTTTGGTAACATCAAAAAATGAGTGGGTTCCTTTCAAAAGCCGCCAATCAGTTTTTATACCGAGCCTGTTCATCAAGACTACCATGCTGTTTAAAATCTCAGCAACTCCGCCTCCGGAATAAGTAGAATTAACATTGACAACGTGCTTGTCTTCTAGCTTTACAGCTAAATCCTTGATCTTTTCTATCACCTCTTTTCCAACAAACTGCTCGTAATCCTCTATCTTAGGAAGCATAAGCGAAAAATATAAGAAAGGATATATATACTTTTTTATATTGGATTGGTAGTATACAGCTGTATACTAATAATTATATAAAATTATTGCAGTACTTAATACCTATGCCGCAGCAAAAAAGAACACTAAAGAGATCTATGACTGGGTTTGAGGTAGAGTTATTTACAATCAATAGAAAAGGAATGATGGTCGATATGGCTGACAAGCTATTGAAAAAAGCAAGAAGTGATAAAAATTTGGCTGTCAAAGAAGAAATTGGGCTTAATCAGATAGAGATAGCATGTCTACCCAATGAAAAAATTCCTAACGCCATGGACAATCTTTTGAAAGAGGTTGAATATCTGGTCTCTATTGCTGAAAAAGAAGACACGCTTCTGTGCCCTTTGGGAAATTATCCAGGCAAGATCAATCCCGATATGCGAAGTACTCCGAAGTATGATATTAAAAGAGATATTATAGGAAAAGAGAGGTACAAAATAGAGGCAAGAGCCATCGGTTTTCATAGCCATTACACATTGCCAAGGGGAATATTTGATTTTGAGCTTAGGGTTCTAAAGCTGCTTGTTAAATCCAAGATTAAAGACAGTTTTGTAAACAGCTATAATTTTCTGATTGCTGCTGATCCTGCTTTGACCTGTTTCATGCAATCTTCTCCTTTTTATCAGGGAAAACATATCGGAAAGGATTCCAGGATGATAATGTACAGGGGAGGGCCACACTTAAACAACAAAAGCGGGCTTTATGCAAATTTTGAGGAATTTGGCGGATTGCCGCCATACAAGGCAACAGCCCTTGACATAATGGACATCATAACAACGAGATTTGAAAAATGGAAATCTTACATAAAGGCTTTGGGCCTTAATATCAAAGTACTGTCCACTTATGGGTCTATCTTGTATACAACTTGGGCTCCAATAAGAGTGACTCCGCATGGAACGCTAGAACAAAGAGGCATGGACATGAACCACCCAATATACATAGCTGGGATTGGTACAATCATAAAGCATTTATTAAAAAAAATGCAGGAGGAATTTTATACTGTTGTCCCATCGGAAATTGGCATAAAGGAGCCGTTCAAAGTTGAAGGTGACACTATTTACATCCCGCCTTACCCTTATGTAAGAAACGAATTGCAAAAACTTTCTGCCTACAAAGGGTTGGATAGTCCTATAATACTTGACTATTGCAAACGATTTTTAAAGCTTGCGAGCTCCACCATGCCAAAGGATCGCTTAAAATTGATTGAACCGTTTAAAGAAATGATAAATAAGAAAAAAACTGTTTCTGATGAGATCCTGGACTTTGCCAAAAAAAGGGGATTTAGGAAAAATAGTGAATTGTCAAACAAGCTTGCTGCAGAGATTGCATTAAACCACTCAGAAAGGCTTTTTAGGGAGATTATATTCACAAGAAATCTTATTAAGGATATGAACTGATAAAAAGATTTAAATACAATTTATATAATTAACATGTTATGCCTAAAAAGAAGAAGTCTGAAGTCAAGGATATCCTGAATAAGTATGTTCAGGATTTTCTATCGTTCTTATTAGTGACTCTTGAAGAAGGAACTGGCAGTTTATTCAAAAAATTCAGCAATTTGTTGAGTTTTAAGAGAAGGCTTCAGCATACTGTAGTAGCCTTGGTTATTTTGATTGCGGCTCTTGGCATAATTTTTTACGGGCTTGGATTGTTTTTGGAATCATTCTTCCCAAAATTAAGGCCCGGAATAATGCATATCTTGATTGGAGTTGTATTCATTTTGATTGCTTTAGCCTACAAGAAATACTATTAGAATGGCAGAAAGTCAAGGATATAGTCATATCGTGCACTTTTTCATATTTGCCCTAGCTATTTTCTTGTTTTTCAAGATAGTTGAGCCTTTGATTACAATTTTCCTGACGAGCATCATAATAACATATATCTCCTACCCCATCTATAAGGGCCTTAAAAAAAGGATACCTCATCAATTCACATCGATCATTTTAACCATACTAGTTATCTTAATAATTCTTCTGCTGCCGTTTTCTTATCTGGTATTCCAGATTACACAGGAAAGCTTCCAGTTTTATGATTCGTTGAAAGGCAACATAGAAAAAGGCGCCTTATTCGGCTTCACTTGCAAAAGTGCTGATTCCACGGTTTGTCTTATGATAAACAAGGCAGAAGAAATCAGCGCCACTAGCCTTTCTGGAATTGGAGCAGACAAATACATACAAAAAGTTTTGTCCCGGATGGTTGAAGTAACCACAAACTACTTAGTCAAGATTCCTCAAGCTATCATTGGAATGGCACTGGCATTGTTTATTTCCTATTTTCTGTTTAGAGATGGCGAGAAGATAATGCAAAAAGTAACAAATTGGTTGCCTTTCAACAAGAAAAATGTAGACAAGCTTGTTGATCAATTCAAAAGGATAACCTATACCATTGTTTTCGCGCAATTGTTTGTTGCATTGATCCAGGGCATTATCGGAATTATCGGATTCCTCATCTTTGGATTGCCCCTCGCAATTTTTTGGGGTGTAGTTATGGCCTTCTTCGCTTTAGTTCCGACAGTAGGGACGGCAGTCATATGGATCCCTGCCTCGCTATTTTTAGTGATAACGGGGTTGCTTTCCGGCGATTACCTGACTGTCGGAAAAGGCATAGGATTGTTCGCTTATGGAATACTGGTAGTAAGTACAATAGATAATTTATTAAGGGTAAAAATAATACATTCAAAAGCCCAGGTGCACCCAATCATAGTGATTGTCGGTGTAATAGGTGGTGTCAATCTGTTTGGCGTAATAGGCTTGTTTTTGGGTCCGATTTTGCTTTCATTGCTATTGACATATTTCGGAAGTTTTAAAGACAGGTTTATGTGAAGAAATGTAAAAAACCACCCGTCAGCGAAGTAGGGCTTAAGTTGAAATTGGATAAGCGGAGGTGAAACCATGAAGAGGATAAAAAGAAATGTAAAAAAGGCTGTAAAAAGGGGCAGGAAACTGATCAAAAAAGTCTGGAAAGACCCAATGACCAGGGAGTATGTCTCACAGCAGAAAAGACTTGCAAAATCAACATTAAGAAAAGCGATCAAAAGGGCTAAGAAAAGGGTTAAGTTGTGATATTATAATAAATTAAACTCCCTTTTCCACTTTTCACAGACCATTTCAGTCTTCTTAGCGGCAATTCCAATGTATTTCTCAGGTTTATTTATGATTTCAATCTGTTTTTTATTCAGTTTATTCAGATAAGGATGTATTGTCCTGTCTTTTTTAACCAACTCTATCAACGATTTCTTAGTCAATTGTGATTTCAAGGTCATTTCTCTTACATATTCATGCGCATCAGGATGTCCATTGGCAGCAAGTAAGATATAAAGCGGCTCTGCAACAATCATTTGCTTGTTCAGATCAAAATTTCTTTGCATATTCGCTTTGTCAACTGCCAAGCTAGACATCACTTTATCCAATCTGGCAACAGAGACATAAAATCCAGCCAGGATTTCAGGAATAAATCTCATCGATGCAGAATTTGTCAAATCTCTTTGATGTTCTGAAATCTGGTCCATGTACATGGTCATCATTCTTGGCATTATGGCTTTCCACATGCTTTTTACATTCTCAAAATTAATAGGGTTTCGTTTCTGCGGCATTGTCGATGAGCCAACTTGTTTTGCCTCAAAGAACTCGCCGACTTCGCCAATTTCATTTCTTTGCAAATGCCGCATATCATCTGCCAAATTAGCGATTACACCAAAGGCAGAAACAACACTGTTAAGATAAGCGACAAAATACTCTGATTCAACAATCTGTGTTGATATTGGCGATGCTTTCAAACCAAGCTCTTCCATGACTTCTTTTTCAAATTTAACTGGCTCATTGAAGAATAAAGAAGATGCGTTATAAGCGCCAACAGCCCCTGACATTTTTCCCCTTAGATTATTGGAAGTTTTTCTTATCCTGGCAATAGAATGCCCAAATCTGCTTACATACTGGGCGATAGCAAAGCCAAATGTGATTGGCTCAGCATGCTGTCCGTGTGTTCTTCCTATCTGGATTGTATTTTTCTCCCTTAAAGCAAGATCAATCAGCGTTTTTTGAAATTTTAACAGCCCAGGAACAAGTATATTTTCAGTAAATTCCTTGTACCTCAACGCATCTGCTGTTGCAATGATATCGTAGCTTGTGGATGTAAAATGAACAAATGGTTTTGCTTCTTCACTTACCCTGTCCCTTATTGAGTTGGCCAGCGCCCTCATATTGTGCTTTATCCTGTCTTCTTCTACATAGACCTGCTCTGGAGTTACCTGCCTGCATGCTTTCTTTACTTCATCAGCTATTTTTTTAGAGCATACTTTATTTTTTGCAAGAACATTCGTAAGGGCAGATTCAACTTTAAGCGCATACTTGACAAAACCTGCTTCTGACAGATACGGCTGCAGTTTCTCAAAAATACCCTTATTTCTTCCGTAATACCTGAAATCAAGAGGGCTTATCGCATGAAAAAGATTGATATTTTCAGAAACCATGCTTGGATCGACAGCTTTGTCGGCATTGACTATCTGGACTACCTGCCTCGCCAATTCATTTTGAAGATTCAGGACAATGACTTTCCTGTTTTTCTCATTCACTTCCCTGACAATATCATTATTCTTGAAAATCCTGATGCATGCATGGACTTTGGCAGGAGAGCACTTGATCCTGTCAGCAATCTCCCTTATGTGTAGTTTTTCCTTAGATAGAAGTTCAATTATCTGGATGTTTATCTTGGTGAAGATATTGGACAATTCGTTCATTTTACCCACCTTGTAGAAATCGTTCATTATTTATAAACCTTTCTATATTTTCAGGAAAATCGTTCATTATTTAAACATTAACCTTCATCTTATCACTAGCAAGAACAATTTTTCCATCAAAAGTCTTCCTGCACTGCTTTACAATGTCAGTTTTCAGCACTTCCGGATAGAAATGAGTCAAGATAAGCACCTTAACATTGGCCTTTGATGCTATTTTGCCAGCCAAAGAAGGCGTCAGATGTCCTTCTACTTTATTGGGAAACGAGCACTCTATCAGCAGAACATCGGCATTTTCAGCAGCCTTGATTGTTTCACTGCAATATTCGGAATCGCTGGCATATACACAGGATTTTCCTTTATGCTCGAACCTGTAAGCAATGCTTTTGGTTGTGCTGCTGTGCTTTATTTGATTAGTTGTAACATTCACATTCCCTATCTTGATCTTTGAATTTTTTAATTCTTTAATATTTATGCCAAATGGGGATTTTGGCTTTTGTAGTAGTTTATTGTTCAATATCCTAAAATATTTTTTAAAGCCTTTAGGCCCGTAAAGATTCAGTGCCTTTTTCCTTTTGCCGCCATAATTATTGCCCCATATGATGGCGCCTAAGTCATTGATGTGGTCATTATGAAGATGTGTATAAAATATATGACCTATATCAAACAGATTAAATTTTAACTCAAGCAATCTTCTGGTAATTCCCGCACCACTGTCAAGCAAAAATTTTTTGCCATCAGCTTCAAGCATATATCCTGAATTGTTTCTCTCCAACAATGGTGCAGCAGTCCCACTCCCCAATATTGTTAGCTTCATTTCAAGCGTTTAAGCAATTCTTTGTGCAATTTACCATTAGACATGACAAATTCCTCATGCTGCGGCATTGTATTTCTACCATTCAAATCTGTTATCTTACCGCCAGCTTCTTCAACAATCAGGAAACCGGCAGCAATATCCCATTCATTTGTTGATATGATAACATAGCCATCACTGTTTCCGCATGAAACAAGCAAAAGGCCGTATATCGCAGAGCCTAAATTCCGTACATCAATCCTTTCATCAGTCAAATTCTGGAGGAAATTTAATTTTTTCTGTCTTTTTCTGTATCCGTAATCAACAACTATCAATGAATGCTCAAAAGTTTTTTTGTTCGATACATGCACCTTTTTGCCGTTAAGGAAGGCCCCCTTGCCTTTCTCAGCAACAACAGTCTGCCTCAATATAGGAAAATGCAAAACTCCGACAATAGGCTTATCCTTATACTCCAATGCAATAGAAGTGCCAAATAAAGGTATTTCGTGAATAAAATTATGAGTTCCGTCTAAAGGGTCCAATACCCATTTGTAATCTGATTTGTTATCTTCAAAACCAGTTTCTTCAGAAAGAATGCTGTGATCAGGAAAATTTTTCTTGATTGTATCGATGATTGCCTTGTTTGCTTCTATATCTGCCTTTGATACAAAAGTCTTGTCAGATTTTTTCATAACATTCGGCTTTTTGCCGTAATATTTCAATAACACTTTTCCTGCTTTTCTGGCTGCCAGCAAGGCTGTAGATTTAAAATTCATAGAAAAAATAGCGTAGAACTATTATTAAAAGGTTTGGATTTAAATTATACTTCACTAACAAAAAAAGAATGATATTGAATTCGACCTTCATGTCCCAGATGCCTAATCGCTGCTTTGCTTGCTCTCTGTACAAGTGTAGTCATATTTAAATCAACCTGCCTTTGAGCTCTTTCTAAATATTGTCTTGCAAAATCACCTAAAAAAGTATCGCCAGCTCCGCTTGTTTTTCCAAATCTCGATTTTATAGATGTACCCACTCTCCTGCCATGTTCTTCGGTCAGCCCAGTTCTATATATTTTAGTGCCATCATATGAATACAATACACCCCCGGAACCAAGTGTTACAATCAAGGGATGGCCATTACTCAAACTATCAGCTCTTATTTGCCTCATGTGCTCCAAAGCAACATTTCGCAAACCCGCTTTATCAAACTCCATTGGATTGTATCCATTAATCCTTACCAAGTCCTCATATCCGAATAAAGTTACCCCAGCGGGTAAAACCCTTTCATAAACAAAATCTTTGTCCAAAGAAGGGGTTACCATGAAGAATACCGGAATGTTTCTTCTTTGTGCACTTTGTAATAGAGCCTCGACAAAATCTTCATCTTTAGCGCCGTTAACGATAAGACCGTCTGACTGTTCAATGACATCATCTATTACGGCTCTATGTTCATCCAGCAATTGTTTTCTCGGAAGTCGCGGGCCTTTTAAGATAATCTTGTCATGATGGCCACCTATAACCGCATTGACAGGGGATGGTCTATAACCAAAGAAGTGGTGTAGGATCTCAGAATCATCTAGGTGATGGGTTATTACTGGATCATTTTGTGACATATCTAATATAGTTATTCTAACATCAGAATCAAAATCTGATCTGGCAATTAAGGACACTGCAGTATTTATGTTTCCCCCTCCTGGTTTCAGTTGAAATTTTAAGCCTCTTATATAATCTTCCATGCCCCTTTGATAAGAACTTGCATCTAACATTACAGTATGTTTGTAGCCGTGTGTTATAGGACCGTCTTCAACTATAAAATCTCTGAAAAAACTGCCGGAAGTAACTGTTACCGAATCTGGCAGTTCAATTTCCACTATTCCTTCAAGATCAGCATCTAATGCTGCGTTGCCTGCCACAGTCATATTTAGTTTTAATCCTTCTTCAGTCATTTATATTTCTCCAAATGTAGTATTTTCTACAGGTATTTTGAAAGTATTTTATAACTTTCGGTAATTGTCTCTTAAAGTCAGAAATACTGTGAATTCTTCAAATTCCCCTCAATCCTCTTCAGAACATCTTCATTCTTTGCTTCAAACTGTTTTCCAGTTATCATTTCATAAGCGGTAATGTACCTTTTTGCAGCTTCAATTTTGACTTCATCAGGTATTTGTGGAATTTCTCCTTCGCCTATGAATCCTTTTTCAGCTAACCATTGCCTTACATACTCCTTGTCAAGCTTTTTAGGTCCTTGATTTTTTGAGAATAATTCTTCATAAGTATCCTTGATCCAGAATCTTGAAGAATCCGGTGTATGGATTTCATCAATCAGGACAAGCTCACCATCAAGCTCGCCAAATTCATACTTTGTATCAACTAATATCAAATTATTTTTTGCAATAAATTCATTTCCAAAATTGTAAAGGGCTAATGCGGCTTTTTCCATCTGCCTGTACATTTTCTCTTCAACTAACCCTTGTTTAATTATTTCATCCCCAGAAATAGATTCGTCATGGGCACCATGCCCTGCCTTTGTTGTTGGCGTTATGATTGGTTTTTCAAATTTCTGATGCTTTTTCAGACCTTCTGGAAGAATGTTTCCGCAAAAATTCCTGACACCTTTTTCATAATTATACCATGCAGAAGTTTTTGTGACGCCGGTTATATAACCCCTTACAACCATCTCAACCGGCAGCAATTTGCATTGCTTTACAACCATTACATTTGGATCCGGAACATTAATAATGTGGTTTTTTACAATATCTTTAGTTTGCTCAAACCAAAAAGCAGCTGTCTGGTTAAGAACCTGCCCCTTGAATGGAATTGTACAAAGAACCTTGTCAAAAGCAGAAATCCTGTCTGTTGTTATTATGGTTCTTTTTCCATCTAAAATATAGTTATCCCTGACTTTGCCCTCGTATTTCTTGCCAATGTTGAAATTGGTTTTATCCAACATATGGTTTAGTTGGGTTTTTAGGATTTGGTCTGATAGCATCTTAAATTTAGAATAAATGCTAGGTTTTTAAAGTTTTTTCTTTATGCCAGAATAAGCGCCGCGGCTGGGATTTCCACCCAGAAAGGACGCATAGTCTTCCTGAAATTTGAACCCAGAAGCTCTTGCGAGCAGGAGGTTCTGAAACTCCCGGAATACCAGATTATCCTACCGCGGCATAGCAAAGTTTAAATACTTAATAGCCCTTCATAGTAGTGAGGTTCTGAAGCTCTTTGAATACCGGTTATCTTACCGGTTTTATTTTTCTTTTAATTCTGTAAGAAGACTTACTTTATATACTTCACACGTCCATGTCCAGTGTCCATTGCTACTAAGAAGTATAGTTTTTAGAATATAAATCAGAAAAAATTTTCCAAATTATTTATTCGCTCCCAAAACTTTCTTTCCGATCTCTCTTCTGTACATTGTCAAAAATTCTTCAAAACTGTTGTCAATGTTCATTATCTCAACAGCAGCAACTGCTGCGTTAACACCATTATTAGTTCCAACCCACAATCCATGATCACTGTGTTTTAAGAAGTTCAAAGCAGATTCTGCTTTGTCATCATCTTCTTTCAACAAAGGACAATATATGATCAATCCATTCTTTTTCTCAATCGGCTCATCAAAATGAGTAAATTCTATATTAACTGTGTTTTTGTTCGGTTTATCAGAAAAAGTGTATGGCGCATTTAATGATTTCAGGATTTCAACTGCTTTTTTAACTGCCTTGTTGTCTTTATCGCCGATTATTGTAACACTTTCGTATTTTTTCATCATTTTGGCGCAGTTTTGAGCAGCGATTTCGCCTTTGTTTACTCCGACAGCCAAAACAGGGACTCCAGGCGGCATCTGGGCAACTGAAAGCAATGCATCTAATCCCTGATAACTGCCTTCACAAGGAACTCCAATCACAGGTTTCATAATTCTTGCAGCAACAACACCTGGAAGATGAGCTGCTAAACCAGCTCCTGCAATAACAACAGCGTAATCATTCTTCAAAGTTTGATCAACATCGTCTGGAGTCTTATGCGCAGAACTAACTCTCAAGTCAAAATCAACTTTTAATTTTTTTAGGTTTTCAGCTATTTCATTGTATACTTTCTCATCTGATTTTGAGCCGAATATTACTAACGCTTTGTTCATTTTCCCACCTACAATATAGTATATTCCTGATAATGCTCACTCACTAATAACTCTTTCGCTGCTTTTTCAGCGATTTTTTTTGCTTCTTTCTCGTCAGCGTCTATGTTAAGGCTCCACAGAACTGACTTTTCAACTCTTTTGATGTTTTCAAACCCAAGTCTGTTTTTTAATGTTGCTAAAATGCCGCTTCCATCATTTAAATTTCTTACTAATATTTTAACATAGTTATTGTTTGGAATTGAAAAATCATATGAATGCTTGTTGGCATTGACTAAAATATCGACTTTGCATATTTTATTCTTAAACTCTTCTAAATCATCTTCAACAGAAAACTTGTAATAACTTGATCTTGTAACATCTTTTATTTTACTGAATCCTAGTTTCTGCAAAGTCTGCAGCGCAGTGATAGCTGTAGTATCAGGAACTTTCAGGCTTACGATCATGTCTACTGTTTTTGTCATTTTATACCATACCGAGGATTCTTTTCATATAAGGAGCCACATGAACCCTATAGTCCTCTATATCTACTGGATCGTACCCTCTTGATTCACATCCCCGTAAAATTGCATTAAATCTCTTTACAAGTGTTCTCAGTCTTTGTCCATCTTGTGTGAATTTCATTTGACTTAATAAGGTGTCAAGCTCAATATTGTCCTATCAGGGATTAGTGATGATTCGAAAGGCATCTCTGGCAGACCATCAAAGATAGTGCCATGTTGAAGTCTTTCTTCAATGGAATCCATTAAATCATAAATTTTTATCACCTAAATGATTTTAATCTGTCCTATTGCCATAAATTTCTTGAGCTTTCGGATGTTGCTGCAAGCATGAAGACAAATCCATGAGTCTTTGCTTAGCTTCAGCATCATTGACATCCATAGTATAATATTCCCTAACTACCAGTCTATATTCAGCTGCCAAGTCTCTAACTCCTCGCACGTCATGAGATTCCCTGATTCGTTCCAATAATGTTTCAAGACGCTTAACAGCATCAATCGGAAATTTTTGGCTGCCAGGTGGTTGCGAATCATCAATTAATGCCATTTATGTTATCTCCTCCTCAATATACTTCCTCATTGATTTAAAGATTTGCATAGCCGGTGCAAAACTGTTCATTGCAGCAATATTCCCAGCAGATTTGTTTCTCAATTCTACAATATCTGGTAACTGCCTGACAAAAGATGCTCTTTCAGGATGTGGCATTATGGCCATTACATTTCCCTTTTTGTTGCATATTGCAGCGATATTATTCATTGCGCCATTGGGATTTGTAGGAAATTTCGATTCTGTTTTTCCATCTTTTGTTGAAAATTTGAATACAATCTGCTTGTTTTTTGCCAATTTATCGATCAATTCCTTATCATTTGTTATGTATCTCCCTTCACCATGGGCAATAGGCATAGGAATTACTTCATTTTGTTCAGTAAACTTAGTAAAAGCACATCCATTAGTTTCTTCTGGGCCTTTCACATGAATCCAGGCGCAGTAATATCCGCTCACAAAAGGATTGATATTTGGAGCAAGAGACATCTCGGCTTTTTTCTTCAATCCAGGAACCATTCCATACTCAACAAGAGCTTGTGCCCCATTGCAGATCCCCAGAACAGGCTTGCCATTTTCAGCTTCCTTGTTTATAGTGTTAAAAACGGGATCTTTTGAAGCGATAACACCAGCTCTGATTCTGTCTTCATAAGCCCAGCCGCCGGGAATTACAAAACCGTCGAATTTCTCAACATTTTTTCTCTCATTCCATCTCACAATCTTCCCATCCATTCCGCTTGCTAAGACAGCTTTTAGCGATTCCTCTTCGCAATTATTGCCTGGAAAATATATGACTGCAACGTTAGGTTTTTTGGGCATTTTATTCCAACGCCTCCACAAATCCCATTGTCCATGCTTCCTTCAGCTTATCGACATGCAAATCAATTATTTTCTTGTTGTTTTTATTGAAAATAAGCTTTGTTCCGTCTGTTTTTCCTAATTCAACCAAATCAATCTTGTAAAACTTAAACAAAGTCTTCAATCTTGACAAATTTTGATTATCAACTTCAAAAACAAAGCCAGAGCTTTCTGAAAACAATGCTTTGTCAGTTCTTAAATCTGTGAAATCCAAATTAATCTCAGCTCCAATTCGACCATCGGCATCTCCACCTAAAATCATTTCTGAAATTGTTGTTGCCAACCCACCATCTGAAACATCATGGCAGGATAAAAGCAGATTGCTGTCGATTGCATCAACAACAGCAGAGGTCATATTGCGTTCACTTTCAAAATCAATTATAGGGACTATTGCTCCAATTTCATCATTAACATCGTAATATACAGAACCCCCTAATTCGTCTTTTCTTTTTCCGATTAAGAATAAAGTGCTTCCTTCTTTCTTGATTTTCATTGTTATGGCTTTGCTGTAATCCTTCAAAACACCTACACAGGCAATCACCGGGCTTGGATCAACTGCTTTCCCAGATGAGGATTCATTATAGAAACTGACATTGCCAGATATAAAAGGCATAGGGAATTTCGTTCCTTTATATCGTAAATGCTTTGCAGCATCTGCAATGCCCCTTACGCCTTCATAAAAATCATAAAATGCCTCCTGATTTTCAGGATTTCCGTAATTCAAACAGTCTGTCAAAGCACTTGGCGTTGCGCCAACGGCAGCTACATTTCGCATGCTTTCTGCAACAGCATTTACAGCCCCCCAATATGGATCAATTCTGCAATATCTTGGATTGCAGTCCGTCTTTAATGCAACTCCGTAAGAACTGTTATCAACTTTCAATACACCTGCATCTGCATAGCCGCTTGAGATGACTGCATTTCCCATGACAGAAGTATCATAATGCTTGTATGCTTTTGCTTTGCTTGCAACATTTGGGTGTCTTAAGACAGAAAGCAGGGCTTTATTGCAATCTTTAGGCTCTTTCAAAATCGGCTCTTTAAAATCACGCCTTGGTGCTTCCTTAATTCTTTCATGCCTTATCCCCTCCGTGATTGCGTTGATTGGAACATTGCATACAATCTGATTATTATGTCTCAATACATAATCTTGTTCTGCCGTAACTTTGCCGATTACAAATGCGCCTGCCCCTAAGCTGATATTTGGCAGTTCAAAATCTTTATTATATATCTTTAACAACGTTTTTGTAAAATCACTTGGACAAATCCAGGTAAATCTTTCCTGAGTTTCAGAATTTGCGATTATATAAGGTGGTAAATCTTTCATAGAAACATTTACTTTGCTTAGATCAATCTCCGCTCCAAAATCACTGCTAGAGCAGACTTCTGATGTGCTGCACATAATCCCACCAGCACCCATGTCCTTAAACCCAAGCTTAATTCCTTGCTTTCTTGCTTCTTCGAAAACAGCGTAAGTTGCCCTGATTAACACATTCTTTAGAAAAGGATCAGGAACTTGGACTGCGCCTCTGTTGCTTTCCCGGTCTTTTTCATCCAAGATTAATGATGCAAAAGCAGCGCCTCCAAAACCGGAATTATCAGTTGCTTTTCCAACAATTATTATATCGTAACCTTCTGCACTTTCAGGTGCAAAGCTGTGAATTATGTCTTTTTCTTTGACAATTCCTAGGCAGACAACATTAACCAGGCAATTTTCATCAAAAGAATCATTAAAATAAACATCACCGCCAATGTTTGGAATGCCGACTGCATCTCCATAGCCAGCAATGCCGTTAATCACTTCATTTGCTACGTATTTGACTCTGTTCTTGTCCTTGCCATTTGGATTTCCAAATCTTAAAGGATCTGCTGTCGCAATTATCTTTGCCCCCATGCAAAGAACATCTCTCAGAATTCCACCAACACCAGTTGCAGCACCTTCATAAGGAACAACCTGGCTTGGATGATTATGGCTTTCATGGCTCACAACAATTCCGTATCTTTCACCATCAATATAGCCTAATTCCACAATTCCTGAATCCTCAACAGGACCAAGAATGACATTTGGTGCTTTTGTTGGCAATAATTCTTTCAAGATGCTTCTGCTGCTTTTGTATGAGCTATGCTCGCTCCATTGAGTGTTGAAAATATAAAGCTCAGTCAAGGTTGGATTTCTGCCAATCAGTTCAACAACCCTTTTTGCCTCAAAAACACTTAGAGAAACAGCATTTTTTCTTAAAAACCCTGACAATTCCCGGTCAGACATTGCTTTTATATCTACTAAGTCAACTTCAACCCCACCCATTTTCTCCACAATATAAAGTGTAGGTGGCTGATATATATAGGTTGCGGTGATTTTTAAATAACTCTCCCAACCAAATAAATAGACCCAGCCACAACAACCAAATCTTTTTTACCAGCAATTTTCTCAGCATAACTTAATGCTTTTTTAGGATCTTCTATTATTTCTGCCTTTGTTTTTTTATTTATTTTCCTAAACATATTCAATAAATTTTTAGGTTCAGAAGCACGCTTGTTATCTGCTTTTGTAAAAATCATCGCTGAAACAAGCGGATTTATTGTTTTTAGCATTGTTTTGATGTCTTTATCCTTCAAAATTCCAACAACAAATATAAAATTCCTGATTTTTCTTTTTTTCCTGGTGATTGACAATTCTTTCTTCAAAACTTCAAAACTAGGGGGATTATGAGCGCAATCAACTAAAACATTGGTGGCAATAAACTGCAATCTTCCGGCAATTTGTGTTTTTTTAATTCCAGATATTATTTTTTTATTTTTTAATTTTATTAAACCAGTATTATTTAAAACATTTAATGCAGTTATTGCAACACTTGCATTTTCCTGCTGAAAATTGCCGTTAATGTACTTAAAAGCTATTTTTTTGGACTTTTTTGCTAAAATAACCTTAGAATTTCTTTCTTTTGCAATGTTTTTAATGATTTGAAGAGCTTTGCCCTGGGCATCTGTCACAACCGGCACTTTATTTTTAATAATTCCTGCTTTTTCATAAGCAACTTTCTCAATCTTATTGCCCAGCATATCAGTATGTTCAAGCGCGATGTTAGTTATGACAGAAATCAAAGGGTTTACCACATTGGTAGCGTCAAGCCTCCCCCCCAATCCAACCTCCAAAACAGCAAAATCCACTTTTTTATCATCAAAATAGAGCAAAGCCATGGCAGTTGTTATCTCAAAAAAACTCTGGTTTGTGATAAAAGGCTTGACTTTCAGAAAATATTCAGCAATTTCTTTGTCGGTTATGAATTTGTCATTAATCCTAATCCTTTCATTGAATTTTTTAAGGTGAGGGCTTGTATAGATTCCAACCTTGTATCCGGATTCTTTCAGGGCAGAAAACATCATTGCACAGACACTGCCCTTGCCATTAGTGCCGGCAACGTGTATACATTTCAGATATTTCTCCGGGCTGCCGATCTTATCAAGCATTTCCTGTATATTATGGAGCCCCAGTTTTATATTTGGGCTCTCCAGGCTGTACAGATACTCCAAAATTTCCTTATTATCCATAATAAGTGCAAATTCTAGCAAATTAATAAAGGTTATTAAAACAATAAATATAAAAATACTTAAATAAAGCAAATCAAAATGCAATATGTCAAAAAAGAGTATAAAAGATTCAATAAAACCAGCTATCGTTCTTTTATTTTAGGCGGCGATATAGGCGGCACAAACACTAATTTAGGCATTTTTGGAGTTAAAAATAAATCACCAACGCTTCTGCTCTCGTTTCACTTCAAAAGTAAAGAACTAAAAGGCCTGCATGAAGCGATAAATATGGTATTAAAGTACATGCAAGGATATAGGATAAGCATAACAAAGGCAAGCATTGGCGCTGCAGGAGTTTTATCAACAAAAAAGGAATTAATTACTGTGACCAATTTGAAATGGCATGTAAACAAAAAATCCCTGATCAAAAAAACAAAACTAAAAAAAATCATCTTATTAAATGATTTTGAAGCAATAGGGTATGGTGTAAACACCCTTTCTAAAAAAGATGTTAAAATAGTAAAAAAAGCCAAAAAAATCCCAAAAGCGCCGATAGTTGTGATTGGGGCAGGGACTGGATTTGGAAAAACGACTTTATTCTACAATGATCAGCACAAATCATATATTCCAATGCCTTCAGAAGGAGGCCATATTGATTTTGCGCCTAAAAACAAGGATGAATTAGGACTGGCCAACTTCATCAAAAAATATAGGAGAATAAAGCAAAGCATTAGCTATCAACAGGTATTGTCAGGAAGCGGCTTAGAGAATATATATGTGTATTTGAGAAAAAGATTCAATAAAACTAAGTACACAAAAGAAATAGATAAATCAGCTAACAAAGCTATGTTAATCTCAAAGTATAGGAAAGTTGACAGGACATGCAAAGCTGTCTTTGAAATATTCAAGAAATTTTATGGAACTGCTGCAAAAGACTATGCTGTCGATGCACTGTCCTATGGCGGAATATACATTTCAGGAGGCATCGCAGCCAAAAATAATGACATCTTTGATAAGACTTTTATCAAAAATTTTTACGACAGCCCGCAGATGAAAGAAGTTGTATTGAAAACTCCAGTTTATGTTATACTGGATTACAATATAGGACTGCTCGGAGCAGGCTTTGCAGGAGCCAGATTTTTATAGTTAAATGTTAAGTTTAAATACAGACTAATTTTAATCAAAAAAAATGACAGAACATCATTGCATCTTTGCGATATTCGGGGCAACAGGCGACTTGACAAACAGGAAATTGCTTCCTGCGCTGTACTATCTTGAACAGGAAAGGCAGTTAAAAGAAGATTTCAGGATTGTCTGCATTGCAAGAAAAGACAAGACTCATGAGCAGTATAGAAAAGAAGCGACAGAATCAATAAGAAGATTTTCAAGAATAAAGGTCCAGGGTGAAGTTTTAAAAAAGCTTGCTTCACGAATTTACTATCAAAAAGTTGAATTCTCGGATTTAGAAGATTACAATAGATTAAAAAAATTTGTAGAAAAAATTTCAGGCCAAAGCTGTGTAAATTGTGAAAGAATTTTTTACCTTGCTGTACCAGCTTCTTTTTTCAGCATGATTGTGGATAATCTCAGAACTGTAAAACTGGCGGAAAGGGACCATAAAAAGCAGGCATACAACAGGATCATGTTTGAAAAGCCATTTGGGTCTGACCTTAAATCCGCAAAAGAACTAAACAATTCTGTAACCAAAGTTTTTGATGAAGAGCAGATTTACAGGATAGACCATTACATGGCAAAGGAGTTAGTGCAAAATCTGCTGGTTTTAAGGTTCGCAAACAGTATTTTTGAGCCTTTGTGGAACAAGGAGTACATTGACCACATACAAATAACAGTGGCAGAAACACTCGGTGTTGAAGCAAGAGCGAATTATTATGAAAAAGCAGGCGCAATACGCGATGTAATGCAAAACCACATGATGCAGCTGCTTAGTTTAGTGGGAATGGAAGCCCCAAAAAGCATGGATGCCGATGATGTAAAGGATAAAAAAGTCAAAGTTCTGAAGTCATTGCCAAAGTTAACTGAAAAAAACATAAAAAAAGTATCAGTTATTGGGCAATATGGCAACGGTGCAATAGGCAATGATAAAGTTGCAGCTTACAATAAAGAAAAAGGTGTTGACAAAAATTCAAAGGCCGAGACTTATGTCGCTCTGAAGCTTGAGATAAACAACAAGATGTGGAAAGGCGTTCCTTTTTACCTAAGGACAGGAAAAAGATTAAAGGACAGGTCTACTGAAATAATTATAGTGTATCATAAAGTTCCTTTTAAATTGTTTTCAAAATCAGATCCTGAGAAAAACATGATGATAATAAGAGTGCAGCCTTATGAAGGGATAACTTTGCAGTTCAATGCAAAAGTTCCTGGCAAAAAAGTCATAATCGACAATGTAAACATGGATTTCTGCCACGAATGCAAATTCGGTCCTAACAGTCCTGAAGCTTATGAAAGACTGCTTTACGATGTCATGATCGGCGACCAGACACTGTTCACAAGATGGGATGAAGTAGAAAACGCATGGAAAATCTTTGACGTCTTGATTAACGCTCACAAAAACTCAAAGCCATCAAAATACGAATCAGGATCCTGGGGCCCAAAACAAGCAGACAAACTCATTGAAAAAGATGGAAGGGAATGGGTTCATCCGCAAAGGCCAAGTTACGCTGATCAGCTGGGAAAATAAAATCCATCATCTACTCACAACACTTTGGTACACTTTAGACAATTCTGCATACTGTTGCTTTATTTGGGGGTTTGAATTAAGATATTGTGTCCATTGGCTGCAACATTTCTTATCGCTATGACTAAATATTTCTTTCCCATTGACCATTCCTTCTAAGCTTTTCTGCTGAAACCTCATTATTGGCCCGCCACATTCCCTGCATGGGACAATTTCTACACCACCATCATGCATTTGCCCATTGGATTTAATAGTAACCTCGCCAGCATCCTTTCCAAACAAGGTCTTGTAAGACTTAAAGTTTAATTTTAGTTCATTTCCTGCCATTTTATTCACCTTGGATTATTACACGTATAACCGTTTTAAATAATATTTCGTTTAGTAGTCAAATTCTTTATTTAACCCTTTAAGATAACTTTATTTTATAAAAACGTATTGAACTGGAGATATTAGGTTAAATATGGGGAAAAAATTTTGGAGGTGATTAAAATGGTGAGTTATGAGAAAACTTCTACAGAAGCCTATTATGAAGACTTCTTAGGCAGATTCAGGCTTGGGGATGACTCAGACCTGATGGCTGAATTTGAAGACAAATGAAAAAAGCGGGTTCTTAGTTTTTTTGCATCCATACAAAAAACAAAAGTTATTAATATGGCAATTTTTATTCTTAGTTCAAATGAAAATCTACGATCTATCGCCGGAAATATCAGAGCAGATGGCAGTTTACAAGAACAAATCAGAGAAAAGGCCAAAAATAAAGGTGACAAGAACCCTGAAGGAAGGTACAAACGAGTCAAAGCTTGATATTGAATTGCATACCGGCTCTCATGTGGATGCCCCATACCATACTTTGAAATTCGGGAATACAATTGAAAAATTAAGCCTGGACAAATTTATGGGAAATTCAATTGTACTGGATCTTACTAAAGTAAAAGACTCCATCAGGCAAAGCAATTTAAGCAAATTAAGAATCAAGAAAAATGACATTGTATTGTTAAAAACCAAAAACAATCCAGATAAAAATTTCAATCCGGATTTCACCTATCTTCATAAAAGCGGTGCAGCTTATCTTGCTTCAAAAAAAATAAAGGCAGTTGGTATTGATTCGTTAGGAATTGAACGAAACGATCCAAGCCATGAAACACACAACATATTGCTGAGAAAAAACATCCCGATATTTGAAGGCCTTGACTTAAGCAAAGTAAAGCAGGGAAATTATTTCTTCCACGGATTGCCGCTGAAAATCAAGAATGGCGATGCTAGTCCGGTTAGGGCTGTGCTCGTCCGCTAGAATAAACAAATCTTGTATATTCTGCAAGCCTCCCCTCAAAATCATAATTTGCCCTGACCATTCCCACAGCATCATTGCGACCTTGCACTAGCAAATCAAGTACTGGAACTGCTTTAACTTGGTCTATTGCATGAAACCTTTTTAGTAATTTGGGTTTATCACGGCATATATTCCCTAATAAATTTATTGCGTGGTCTAATTCGTCTAAAGAGTCCCCTGTAACATACATAGTCTCTTGGTCAATTTCTACAATAGCAGCAAATCCGGAATCCCATATTTCCCTAGGGATATGGCCATGAAAATCTATATGGCGCGTTCTATGAGATCTTCCTTGATATGAAGGTGCACTTCCTCTTCCAATTCGTCCGTGAGGTGTATTTGCCATACACCATAAGACCATTTGCCCATTTAAAAAACTTTCCATTTTTAACTACTTTAAAGAAACAACAAGATTTAAAACAATAATTATTTAAACATAAAATAAATCAAAAATTCTCAGAGGTGTAATGAATGGCTAGTAAAAATGTTAAGAAAAATGTATCAGCAGCAAAAAAGAAGTTAAGGGCTGAATTTAAGAGATCAAGGGCAAAGTTAATCAAATCTGAAAAGGAAGTTGCTCGTTTTATTGAGAAAAATCCCGGGAAAGCAATTACAATTGCAGCAGGGATTGGAGCGACAATTGCAGCAGGCATAGCAGCAGCCGTGATAAAACACAAAAAGAAAGGAAGATAATTTTCAATGAAAATCGGATTTATCGGCTTGGGAAGAATGGGTTTCTTCATGGTCGAAAGACTATTGCAGCACAAGATAGAAGTCGTTGCGCACAACCGAAGTCCGGAAAAAGTTGATGAGATTGCAAAAAAAGGGGCAATTCCAGCCCATAGTGTTGACGAATTGCTTCAAAAACTTGAAGGCAGAAAAATAATCTGGCTCATGCTACCGGCAGGCAAGGCAACTGATGAAGTGATGAAAAAAATTCTTCCAAAATTAAGCAAAAACGACATTTTAATTGATGGCGCTAATGATTTCTACGGCAATGCTGAAAGGCACAGCAAGGAATGCAGCAAATATGGTGTTAATTTCTTTGATTGCGGAGTTTCTGGAGGAATATGGGGCTTGAAAAACGGCTACACATTAATGGTAGGCGGCCCAAAAGATTTGTTTAAGGAAATAGAACCACTTTGCAAGGCTTTGTCTCCAAAAGAAAGTTATGGTTATTTCGGAGAAGCTGGTGCTGGTCACTTTGTAAAAAGCGTGCACAACATTGTTGAGTATGTTTATCTTCAGGGAATTGCCGAAGGCGTAGAAATATTAAGCAAGTTCAAGCAGGAAATTGACATCAACAAAGCAGTCCATATCTGGCGTCCTGCTTCTGTTGTAAGAAGCTGGCTCATGGATCTGACAGATAATGCACTTGGCAGTCCTGATTTCAAGGACATATTGCCTGTAAATAACAGCGTTACAATCAACGAGCTTCGCGAGACTTCAAAATCAGTAAACGCTTATGCTCCTGCTTTTGAAATTGCAGCAAACATCAGGGAAGACAAAAGCGATAAGTTTGTTCTTGGCAAAAGGACAATAGCCGCTGTCCGAAACCAATTCGGCGGCCATAAAGTTGAGAAGAAATAAAAACTAAGGAGGGTAACAAAATGAAAAGCTTGAAATGCAGTGATTTGGGAGCGTCTGATTGCACCTTTGAGGCAACAGGCGAGTCAGATGAAGAAATTATCCAAAAGATGTTTGCTCATGCAGCAGAAGTCCACAAGGACAAGCTCGCAGGCATGACAGACGAACAAAAGAAAGTCATGATGGACAAGATGGGTGAATTGCTTAGTAAGCAGGAGTGATTTTTTTGGTTTTTATTACATAAATCTATTTACAAGGAATTCGCCTAATTGTTCGCTAATTGCATCTATTGAGAATAATTCTTGGCTGCGCATTGAAATATTACGTTGGGTCTCAAGTCTTATGTTCAAATCTCCTCGAGCATCTTCTCTAATGAAGGATGTAACTAGCTCTGCAAGTGATGTTTCAGTGTCCTTTAGAGTTTCACTCCCACTATGAAACCCATTATTATTCACATAATGGCGAGCACTCAATGCCACATAACTTCGGGGATCAAATGTTGATATGGGTATAATGTGGCCAAAACCAAGCTGTGAACATACTTGTTCAAGTGGTGGTGTTTGAGAGACAATCGGAATGGAACCTAATGAGCAACCTTCATTTAGTGCATTAGCAAAGACTTCTGCAATACTAAGGAACAGATGATAATCTGATCCTGATAACAATTTTGCAATATCCGCATGATCTAAATGATTCCCGACAATGGTTACTCGCATTGGAAAAGTGCTTGATAGCTCTTCAGCTCTCTTGGAGTAAGATTCTCTCTCAGAATCTGATACATATGCACTGTTTCCCACCAATATTAGTTGTGTCTCAGGATTGTCTTCAAGAACTCTAAAAGCAGATTCAAGCACAGCAAATGAACATTTTTGGTAATTGTCTACACGATTTATGCTGGTCAGGAGAATCTTCGAAGAATCTTCATGCAGCCCATACCTTGCTTGTAAAGCAAGTTTATTTTTCATTTTAAAAGCACGAAAATCGTCGATCGAAAATGATCTTAGCTGAGTCCATGGCTGGCCCCTTAATGCTGCACTTGAGCGTGGGTCAAAATCCGACATTACTGGTTGATGTAATTGAATTACATTTCCCCCTCTTTGTCGCATTAGGAACATCTCTCGAATTGGTTTGTAGACTTGGTCGGGGATTCTTGGATCATATGACCCGGGATCTCCATAAAGAGCACCCATACCAGGACCACAAATTATTGCATCTGCATCACGATATGCACATTCATTTATATTGATTCCATCTATATTGCCGGGGGGTAACATTGAGTCTGGCAAGTGACTCCCATCAATAAAGGGCATAAGGATTGATCCGTTTCGATATAAAATTCTAAATTGATTTTGGGCGATTTTCGAGAGACGTGAGACATTAATTGCAGTTGGTGAATTCATTGCCATTACAAGGTCTCTTTGCTGAGGTGAAGCATCTGTTAATTCAGAAGGGGTTTTAGCTATTTTTCTTGATAAGTAGGAAGCTATTGCTTCTGAAAGTCTTAAATTATAATATCTTAAAGGGTGCTTTGGTGGTGTGTCAAGTGCTTCATCATTATGAAGCCCTATATAATCTATGCCTTGGTTGGATCCAAATTGAAGTCTAAATACACGAACTGAAAATGCCCTTGCTGGCTCAAAAGGATCCTGTATTACAAGAGGTTCCTGCTCTTCAACTATGTTATCCTTTAATGCTGTAAGTTGATCATGATTAATATAGCTTAAGACCGAGGTACCATATCCTATTTGGTTAAGCATTCTTGCAGAGATTGTCGAAGAGGTTGCCATTCCTGCCACTGCACCAATCTCTTGGGATTGTGTTGTTATGATTATTGCATTTCTTCTATATGTCTGTAATCCATTCATAATAACCCCTCCTGATATTGTAGCCCGAGCAACCTCCTTTCACTTATACTAGGGTCTGGTTGGAAATCTTGCATCTCTATTCCCAAAAAAATCTCTAGCAAGAATTATTGGTTTACCACAATATCCTCCAAAATCGACGAATTTCATTTTCGTAAACCATCCGCAACTATTGCCCTATATCTCATTGATCCAGGAAAACCAGATTTTTCTACACCAGTTAAGTATCCAAAATCAATTAGATCGCCGTACTGTGGTGCGGGCAGTTGAATCCAATTTTTTCTATTGTGGTAAGTGTATGTGAAAATAGTGATCCTGCACTCCCTAAACAATGCTTGCATGCATCCAGAGGAGTATCCCTACTCAGAAAATCACGTATTTGTTGGGGCGTAGTTTTAGGATCAAGTAATGATACTCCCTCTGTTTTCACTTCTGGCTGGACACGGGGGATAAATAAGGATTGAGGGCAAAGATATAAAATTCCTTCATCTAAGGTATAGCATTTCCAATTATGAGCAACTTCACAAGCTTTAAACACCCTTTCAGTTAGAGCTTCATCAGCACTGGGATTTTGTGAAAATGTCTCGCGAAATTGTGGATAACTTGCAACTCTAAGTGCGATTTGATTTTCTTCTGCAATTTCTCGAAAAAGTTGGATTTTCTCTTCTGATAACTTCGCCTGACCATATAAAGATACATATACTTCATCAACATTTTTCCAAACATCGCCAGTTATTCTAGATACAGGCAATCCGTTTGTGACAACACGAACATGCTTGCTAATTCCGCTATTAGCACAAGCTTCCACCACATCAGCCAAATCAGGGTGGAGTAGCGGCTCTCCACCGATTAGACATAAAGTTCCAATGGATATTAAGTCTGAAGATTGTTCTAGTTCATGAGATAATTTTTCTGCATCAACAAAATGCTTGTCCATAACTGGTGAGAGCACCCTTTACAAGTTAAGTTGCAATGGTAGACTATATTAACTTCAACTTCATCAAGGTGAACTTTTTCTTTTTGGTGTTCCTGATTCATTTTTCTGTATAGGGGTTGGTGGATGAATCAACCCAGTTATTTTAAATTGACGGGTTAAAATTATTTCTGCACCAGATCGTTAATTACTTTTAAGTAAGTAATAATTATTTTTAAGTTTTTCTATTCTAAATGCTATTTCAATAAAAAGGACCAAAACAAAACGTCTCTCTCACCCTTCGGAACAAACCCAAACCTTTATATAGACCCAATACTTACCTTTTCTTACTATTTTTAATAACGTGGAGGAAAACTAAATGGCTAACCAAGTACAACCGATATTCATACTGCCAGAAGGCACACAGAGAAGCGTTGGTAGAGACGCTCAGAGAAATAACATAATGGCTGCAAAGGCAGTTGCAGAAACAGTCAGAACCACATTAGGTCCAAAGGGGATGGATAAGATGATTGTTGATTCTTTAGGCGATGTTACTGTTACAAATGATGGTGTCACAATTCTTGAAGAGATGCAGATTGAGCATCCATCAGCAAAGATGATTGTTGAAGTTGCAAAAACCCAGGAATCCGAAGTGGGAGATGGAACAACAACAGCTGTTGTGATTGCAGGCGAATTGATGAAAAACGCAGAATCACTTCTTGACCAGGATGTTCATTCAGCAGTTATAGCAAGAGGATACAGGTTGGCAGCTGACAAGGCATTGGAAGTTCTGGATAATATGTCAGAAAAGATCACTCCAAAAGATGAAAATATTCTAAAACAGATTGCAATGACTGCAATGACGGGCAAAGGCGCAGAATATGCAAAGGAAAAATTAAGCGAACTGGCAGTCAAATCAGTAAAATTGATTGCTGAAGATAACAATTCAGTTGACATGGACAACATAAAGATAGAAAAAAGAACAGGAGGCTCAGTTGAAGATTCTGAATTAATCAAGGGAATTGTGTTTGACAAAGAAAAGGTGCATGCATCAATGCCAAGACTTGTCAAAAACGCAAAAATAGCATTGGTTGACAAGGAGATTGAAATAAAGAAAACAGAAGTTGATGCAAAGATAGAGATTACTTCTCCGGATCAACTGCAGGCATTCCTTGACCAAGAAGAAAAGATGCTGAAAGACATGGTTGAAAAGATTTCAGCTTCAGGCGCAAGTGTTTTAATCTGCCAAAAAGGGATTGATGATGTTGCCCAGCACTTCCTTGCAAAAAAAGGAATCTATGCTGTAAGAAGAGTTTCTGATTCAGACATGAAAAAGATTTCAAAGGCAACAAGCGGAAATGTTGTAAGTAACTTACACGATCTCAAAAAGAATGACTTGGGATCAGCAGGCACTGTTGAAGAAAGAAAATTTGGAGATGATGAATTTACATTCATAACAGAATGCAAAAACCCAAAAGCAGTTACAATTTTAGTAAGAGGCGGAACAGAGCATGTCACAAATGAAATTGAAAGGGCCTTAACAGATGCTGTTGGCGATGTTTCAGCTGCAATAAAGGAAGGAAAAGTAGTTGCAGGCGCAGGAGCACCGGAAGTTGAGCTTTCAATTGCATTGAGAAAATACGCAGAGTCATTAAGCGGAAGAGAACAACTAGCTGTTCATGCTTTTGCAAACTCAATGGAAATAATTCCAAGGACTTTGATTGAAAACGCCGGACTTGATCCGATTGACATAATGACAGACTTGAAAGCAGCTCATGCAAAAAAGCAGAGATGGGCTGGCGTTGACGTATTCACAGGAAAGATTACAGATTCATGGAAGAAAGGCGTTCTTGAACCGCTAAAAATCAAGACGCAGGCAATAAGCTCAGCTTCAGAAGTTGCAGTAATGATCTTGAGAATCGATGATGTAATCGCTTCTGCAGGCTCAAAGGACAAAGGACCTGCAATGCCGCCGGACATGGGCGGAATGGGTGGCATGCCTGGAATGGGTATGTAATTTTTTTATTTTTCTAAGTTATTGTTATATTTCGAGGCGAAAATTTCTTGACACTAAAAAGTTTCAACAAGGGTGAAAACTGAGTGCAGAGGGAAAATCCGTTACGAAGTGTCGAAAATCAAAGATTTTCGAGCATGATCGGAAATGCAAAGCATTTACCGACATTCGGATTTTTCCTTTGCGAATAGGATTTTGACAAACAAAATCCGTGTTTGAGCCCATTGTTGTTGAAATTTTTACATAATTTGCTAACCAAAACATTTAAATTACCTTAACAATCAACTTCGCACTATATAAAATGTGGGAAATTAACAGGCACATAAGGGAAAAGGAAAAAGTAATTTACGAGGGAACGCCTGAATATGTTAGCTATTTTTGGCTGTTTGTTATAGCCTTAGTCTTGATATTCACTATAATCGTGCCATTGCTGATTATTCTATTTGTATTTCTCACCAAGATGTCGACAAAATATGTCATCACAGACAAAAGAGTCGGAACAAGACGCGGTATCGTGACAGAAGACTTCAAGTCAGCTACATTCAAGTTCATAACTGCCACTCAAGTCAGGCAGGGAATTATAGGCAGGCTGTTCAATTACGGAAGCGTGATCATTGACACAGCAGGCACCGGGATTGGAGTCAGCACCATATGGGGCGGTGTTAAGGATCCAATCAAGGTAAAGAACATGATAGAAAAAAAGATTGATCATAACTAAACTATCTTTCCCATTCAACAACAATATCATCAGTCCTTTCATAAGGATGAATGTCAATATCTTTCTCTTTTTTATTCTGCTGCAGAATGCCAAGCCAACCTATCATCAAGCCATTATCAACTAAAACTTCATTCGGCGGAACAAAGAATTTAGCACCTCTCTCCCGGCACATTATCCTGCACATTTCCTGAAGTCTCTTGTTGCATGCAACCCCGCCACCTAAAACTAATTCTTCTTTGCCGCAATGCGCCATTGCTCTTTCTGAAACTTCAACAAGCATTGCAAAGATTGTTTCCTGCAATGAATGCGCCAAATCTTCTTTTGAAAATTTTCCAGAATCAAATTTTTGTTTTAAATTTGTCAAAATACCTGAAAAGCTTACATCCATTCCCTTTACAACATAAGGCAATTCTATATATTTTGATCCGTTCAAAGCTATTTTCTCGATTTTCGGTCCGCCTGGAAACCCTAATCCAATGTATCTTGCAAAATGGTCGATGAAATTTCCAACACCCTGGTCTAAAGTTTCTCCAAAAACACGATATTTGCCGCCGTCATAGGCAATGACTTGCGTATTTGCTCCAGAAGCATACAATAAAACAGGATCTTTTGCTTTTGTCATCAGTTTTCCGATTTCAAGATGAGCAATGCAGTGATTGACACCAACTAACGGAACATTAATTTCCTTAGAAAGCTCTTTTGCTTTTCTCATCCCAACCAATAAGCATGGTGCAATTCCTGGTCCTTGTGAAAAAGAAACCATATCAATGTCTTTTAATTTTAAATTCGCAATGTTTAATGCTTTTTGAATCACTTTATCCTTGACATTTTCATGGTGTTTTTTTGCCTCTGTAGGATGGATGCCGCCTTTTTCTGTTGTATACGCATCCGTAACATTGGCATATATTTTTCCTTTACTGTCAATTATCCCGCAACCGAATGTATGCGCTGTTGATTCTATTCCTAGGCATATTAGATTATTTTTCCTCATTTCTGAATTTAGTAAAGAATTTCTTTTTTATCTCAAATCTTGATTCAATATTTTCCATAAAGCCAAAGAGCTTGGCCATTAGTTTGTCTAATTTTCCAAACAATAACTTATATTCTCCTTTTGTAATGTAGTTTAGGTCCTTAGACATAGATAATAGGACATCAATTTCTTTTGCAGAACCATATGCATAACTCAAGAAATTAAGAAACTCACGAGGAGATTTTTTAACACTTCCTTCTGCGATATTTAATGGAATTGAAGTTGCAGCCCGCCTCATCTGGGATATAATGTTATCTTTTTCCTTTTCAGGAAATCTGTCAAGCAATCGGCTAATTTCTAATGAAAGTTCATAACTTAATTTGAATATTTCCATATTTTTATAATTTCTCGACATAAAAATCAAAGATGCCGGTGTTCATAAATAGTTTTCTATTTAGAGCTGGGTTCAGAACAATAGAGCTAAGACTACCAGTTAATGGAATTAAAAATAAGAAAAAATAAAATGAAAACCATGCATAGGCTTTTGAATTATGAACTATTGGGGAGCGCATGCTGAATACGTCGCCGAAGCTTCGTACTTACACACCGCTTCCATTAAACTTCTGTTTTTGAAGTGTTCTAAGATGTCTCTTTTCAAGGGGGGTTTCGTGCTTAGATGCATTCAGCACTTATCCCTTAGCGCGTAGCTGCCCTGCTTACCTTGCTAGATAACAGGTGGACCAGAGGCGCCGAACTTCCGTTCCTCTCGTACTAAGAAGTCCTTCCTTTCTGACATCAACATCTCCAGTAGATATTAAACAAACTGCCTCACAGCGTTCTGAACCCAGCTCATGATCCCTTTTAATCGGTGAACACCCGCACCCTTGGCTGCTTCTGCACAGCCAGGATAGGAAAAGCCGACATCGATGTAGCAAGCCCCGCCGTCGATATGTTCTGAGGAAAAAATAAATTTTTCCATCTGTGAACTCTCGGGCGGGACGACTCTGTTATCCCCGGAGTAACTTTTCGGTCATCTCTAGCCCCCATCAAGGAGGCATAGAGGTTCGCTAGAGCCAGTATTTCTACTCAGGATGCCCTCATATAAGTCATCCTGTCAGGCTGGCTTTTGCCCTTGCACTCTACAGTGGATTACTGACCCACTTGAGCCAACCATTGGGCCCTGCTGATATCTTTTCAGCAGGGTGCCACCCCAGCCAAACTGTCTACCTACTGCTGTCCTCATTGCTGAGTTAGCAACGTAAGTCTCGAAGAGTGGTGTTTCATTGTCGTTTATTCAATCTTGCGATTGGTAAACTACCACCTACACTACACAATAAGACCCACGTCGCAACAATAAGCTACAGTAAAGTTTCACGGGGTCTTCACTTCCCACTGGAGATCCCTGGCCTCTGCACCAGGATAGAGAGTTCGGAGGGGGCCAATTGGGGACAGCGGGAACCTCGTTACGCCACTCCTGCAAGTCGACATTCAATCGACAAGGTATTACGGTACCTTAAGAGAGTTATAGTTACCCCCGCCGTTTACCAGCTCTTAGCTCAGTTGAAACCGAGTTTGAAGTACTGGCACTGGGCAGGCGTCACTGGCTATACACACCCTTACGGGCTGGCAGCCAGTTAAGTTTTTGTTAAACAGTCGGGCTCCCTTTGTTATTGCACCCTGCTGTCACAACTTGCGTAACAACAGCAGGGACTCCTTATACCGAAGGTACGGAGCTAATTTGCCGAATTCCCTCATTTGGATTATCCCTTTACACTTTAGGCTTCTCACCTAGGGGCACCTGTGCTGGTTCTGGGTATGGTTATCTAAGATTTGCTTCTGTTCCTTTTTCATGGGTTCCAGATATCAACTAAATACTCCAAAGAAGTACTCATCCCATCTTTAATCAAGTTCTCATCATTAAGATACTCCCTTGATTTATGGTGGTTGACACAAATGGCTATCTGTGTTAATCTACTCCGAAACGTCAGAAACAGAAATTGCGTTGCCGCACATACTTAGATAGTAGAGGAATATTAACCTCTTGCCCTTTCCTGCGACTCAATTTATGAGTTTGGTTAGGACCAACTAACCCTTGGCTGATCTGCATTGCCAAGGAACCCTTGCCCTTTCAGTGGAAGAGATTCTAACTCATCTATGATCCTACTACTGCCAGGATTCTTATTTCTATGAGGTCTATACCAACTCTCGAAGGTACTTCTGTCCTCACAGAACACCTACCTATTACTTGCTCGTTGAGCAGTCTGTAGTATCGGTAATCGACTTAGCCCCGTCCATTTTCAGGGCCCATTGTCTTGACGAGTAAGCTGTTACGCACTTTTTAAAGGGTGGCTGCTTCTGAGCCAACCTCCTCGCTGTCTCTGACAATGGACGCCTTTCACCCGTTAACACTTAGTCGATATTTTGGGACCTTAACTACAGTCTGGGTTGTTCCCCTCTCGGAAGTGAGGCTTACCCCAACACTCCCCGTCTCTTAGGTTCTTTGATATTAGATTATTCGGAGTTGGGCAAAGGGCCGATCTCTTTCGAGACCTAAGCCCCTAATCCGTAGCTCTACCCTTCTAATCATCTCGCCTAAGGCTTGACTGCGGCCAATTTCGGTAGGAACCAGCTATCGCCAGACTCGATTGGCTTTTTACCCCTAGCCCTAAGTTAGAGGAACACTTGCTCGTAGAACCCCTACAGGCCTCCATTCCGTTTTACCGGAACTTCACCTTACTATGGGCTAGATCGTCTGGCTTCGGGTCATATCCAAGTGACTTCAGGCACTTTCGTACCTCGCTTCTCATAAATTGCAAGCCTGTTGCTTTCGCTTTGAATTCTTCCTTTTAAGAATTATCCTTGCCACTCGAATAAACTCCCTGGCACGTTATTCGAAACGTATGACACAACTCATCGCCGTGTCCGACTATTGCTATTAGGTTTCAGGTTCTTTTTACTTCCCGCTAAGGGTTCTTTTCAACTTTCCATCACTGTACGCTAGTTCGCTATCGGACTCAATATGTATTTAAGGTTAGAAGTTGATGCCTCCTAAATTCTTGTTAAGTATCCGGTTAACAATACTCAAGTTACCATGCTAGCTCCTTCCCAGTTACGTCTACGTGGCTATCACACTTTATCGCGCGCCTTTCCAGGCAACTTTGACTTTCCAAGTTAGGAATTTAACACATGGACTATAACACCACATCTCCTTTGCCTTTCAACAAAGGATTCAGTTTGCCTTATGCTGTTTTCGCTCGCTGTTACTCACAGCATCTCAATTGATTTCTTTTCCTGCAGGTACTAAGACGTTTCAATTCCCTGCGTTCCCCATCCTTACGGATTTGATGCTGAAGTCGCATTAGGGCATCTCTGGATCAAAGCTTACGTGCAGCTCCCCAGAGCATATCGTCGCTTGTCACGCCCTTCATCAGCAATTGAGCCTAGTCATCCACCTAATAGCATTTTTATTAGCTTTATTGTGCTAATGACAAAAGCCTATGCATGGTTTCATGAATTTCAACCTTTACCGTCCTGAGCGATCAGTCTTTGCCTCAGGAAGGCACTTCATTAATTTTTTTATTATTCAAAGATGCCTGAGCATCTTCAACGATTAATGACGATGAATTGTTTGATTTTATTTTTTGAATAATTATTTTTTTATGATTGATTTTTATTTTTTAATGTTTGAATTTTTTATTGTACTTTCTCTTTTGCTAAATATAAATGGACCCGTCGGGACTTTCATCTTAAACCCGTGAGTTAAATTTTGAACCCGAAGCCTCTGCCTTTCATTGAAATACAAAACTTCGTGCAAGGGCAGCGCTCTGCGGTTGAGCTACGGGCCCAATTGTGTATGAATATTATCAATTTTTTAAGTTGATAATTTTCGAATTTTATTCAATAATATTTATGATAATCTATGATTATAAAAAATAAAAAAGGAGGTGATCCAGCCGCAGGTTCCCCTACGGCTACC
>CEQE01035823.1_pt1 | contig 49135 bp, 43 predicted proteins | sample 356201 | NCBI WGS metagenome assembly CEQE01 (sample SAMEA2619970, study PRJEB7988) | marine metagenome | biome: marine biome (ENVO:00000447); feature: mesopelagic zone (ENVO:00000213) & marine oxygen minimum zone (ENVO:01000065); material: "saline water (ENVO:00002010), including plankton...
GACGGCGGCAAGATCTGGAGCATCGACCACGGGCTGACATTTCACTCGGACATGAAGGTCCGAACGGTCATCTGGGATTTCTGCAGCGAACCTATTCCCGAACGATTGCTGAATTCATTAACCCAGCTTCGTGAGCGGCTAGACTCTTCAGTAGAGGACCATCCCAGCCTCCTCAAAGAGCTGTTGAACCTTCTGCCCAGCGAAGAAGTGCGCGCCCTCAAACGCAGGCTAGATTGGGTCCTAGAAGAGCGGATATATCCTGGTCTCCCAGGGCGCAATCGCCGCCGACGGGGATAGCTGATTCCCATGCAGGCTGAGCCAGACTGCTCACTAGAGGTCATAATAATGAACGTTCGCTCGATTAGCGCTATTACCTTAGCGGTCGCAGACATGGGCCGTTCGGTAGATTTCTACCAAAAGATAGTTGGCCTTGAGATGTCGTACGGCGGCCCGTCAGACGCATTCAGCAGCTTCAAAGTGGGCGAAGGTTACTTGAATCTGATCTTGGACCGCCAGGCAACAACAAACTGGTGGGGGCGACTGATCTTCCACGTAGACGACGTTGATGTGCTGTATGCACGGTTACTTCGAGCAGGCCTTTCTCCTTCTACCAAACCCGCCGACGCATCATGGGGCGAACGGTATTTCCACATAGATGACCCAGATTGCAACGAATTGTCCTTCGCCAAACCTATCTAGTTTAGCGCCCTCTCCTCTCAAAACATTGCCCCAAATCGTCAGGAAAGACCGGCTTCGCTCTCGGTAACACTAATTTATGCGATTTTACAGCTAGACATATATCATGCCGTAAGTATTGACAACATATGCCCACTACTTTATAAATCAAACCTGCTATGTCAATACCAGATGGTCATCCGGGTAGAGATCTATCCAAGCATGGCACCTGGATATAACGAAACCGATAGGAGATAACCCAATATGTCAAAGTCCCGATTAGGGCTACGCATGAGCAGGAATATACCCAGGGCCATTGTCTTGCTATTTGTAGTTTTACTGTTTGCTTGCGGGTCCTCGGCGACTTCGGAGCCCGCTCCAGCAGCCAAGGCTCCAGCTGCCAAGGCTCCAGCAGCCAAGGCTAAAGAAAAAGCTGCTCCATCTGCCGTAAAGGCGACCGCGGTCCCCGGTAGGCCCACTCCACTGCCAAAGGTAACTGCATCTCCTGCCGGAAGAGCGAAACCGTCTGGTACTCTCAATCACGGTGTCGCTGAGACGGGTGTATTCCAGGGGCACCCCACCGAAGTGTCGAGCCCACGGATTCAATACATGAGTAGCTCGGTTGGAGAAGGGCTGGTAACCATTGGTAGAGACCTGGGGCCGAACCCGATGATTGCCACATCTTGGGAAATTTCAGACGACTTTCTGGAGTGGACCTGGACTATCCGAGACGACGTAGAATTCCACAAAGGTTATGGCCATATGACGACAGAAGACGTCATATATTCGTTGAAGGGGTTCTATGAAGGGGCTAAATTAGCCCGAGCCGGTATATTGGGGAATTACTACGGATTCGACGACAAGGGCGATTCCACCACTACAGTAATCGACGACTACAGCTATGTCGTTACGAACTCAAAACCTTGGGTGCCTGCGACAGTAAACGAATTCTCTCGCAATGCGGCCGGGGTAAGCGTCTGGATCGTCAGCAAGAAGCAGTCCCAAGAACTCGGCGCCGGCAAGGCGAGCGTGGACATCGCATCTACTGGTCCTTGGGAAGTTGTGGATCATGAGAGCGGCTCATACTGGAAGTTCAAAGCGGTAGAAGGCCACTGGCGGCAGACTCCTTACTTCGACGAATTGATCTACTGGTCTATACCCGAGGAATCGGCCCGAGTTGCTGGATTCCAAACCGGCAACCTCGACATGTTCACAATGGCATTCGACTCTCTGCCCACCGTAGAAGCTGTGGAAGGAGCGGTTGTAACTGGCTGGCCCAACGGAGGGCAAGCTGGCCTGAACTTCTATGGCCAATACTACGGCAAAATGAAAGACGGTAGCGATTACCCGGCGTACGACTGCACGCAGGCTTGGGTCTCCTGCGACATGGACATTGAGTCCGACGAATGGGCCAAGGCCGTACAAGTCCGTAAAGCGATGAACATCGCAATTGACCGCCAAACTTTAGTAGACGAATTGCTCTCAGGGTTTGGAAGAGTCCAGTCCGTCAGGGACTGGATGGGCCACGACCACCGGCAGAACCCTGATTGGAATTACGAATACAACCCTGAATTAGCGAAACAAATGCTAGTAGACGCAGGGTATGGCGATGGATTCGAAATCACACTGACTCCTGCAATTCGGGGAGCACCTGCTGAAGTCGAATCGTGTCACGCAGTCGCCAACTACTGGGAACAAATCGGTATCAGCGTAAAGGTACAGAACTTACCTTACGCTACCATTCGCCCGGAGTTGATCACCCGTCAATACAACGGTATTACATGCTTGACCGTTAGCTCACGTCTGTCGCCAATCATCGGCGCCTCAAACTACACGACAGACTCAACTTACAGTTACGGAACACATCATCCATGGCTGGACGAGCACATCTGGGATACCCAGAAACAGGTTGAGCAGTCCGCGATTGAAGCTGGAGAACTGGAAGTCTACAACTTCATCTGGGAGAACTCTATGGCCGCATCATTGTACGTGCATGATGGTCTATGGCCAGCGGGTCCGAGAGTAGATCCGGTCTGGGAACCAACCGACTTCAGTGACATGAAGGCCCCGAGCGGGTTCGAATACGTCAAACATCGGTAGGGCACCTGTCCTGACTGCAAAAAACCCCGCCGGCGTTTTAGCCGGCGGGGTTTTTTGTTGGGCTTCAGCAATCCGTTACCCAATCTACATTTTCTTTCTCAGATTTGTAGAACCTCGCCCACTCTTCTCAGCTTCCCACCCCCCTCGCGTGAGTTCCTTTCTAATTGTTGCCGAATATATTATAATTCTATATTAGATAATCAAATATTTATTATCAATTATTATCCTAGTATCTGTATTGACAATTTACATGCGGTAACTTATAACCAAAGCGTTTCATCGATTTATACCTAAGTACTAACAGATATATACTTTAGTGTTTAGGCATTAATAGCCTCAAAACGTGCTTAAGAGAGGGAGATACGTGCTACAGTCAGTTTTCAAGCTTCTGGCGATTCGGAACATCCCAAGGGCGATTGTATTACTATTCGTAGTTTTGCTGTTTGCCTGCGGGTCCTCGGCGACTTCGGAGCCCGCTCCAGCAGCCAAGGCTCCAGCAGCCAAGGCTCCAGCAGCCAAGGCCCCGGCTGCTAAGCCTCAGGACAAGGCTAAAGAAGAAGCCGGAAAGAAGGATCGGGGAGTCCCGACGGCCACTCCGGCCCCCACAGCTGCCGTTATGGCCACAAAAGCGGCCCCGGCCAAGGTAAAGGCGAGCGGAACCATCAACTATGGAGTAAAAGAAACCGGGATTTTCGAAGCCCATCCTAGGTTCATCTCCAGCCCTCGCTACCAGTACGTAGCGACAACCGCCGGCGAATCGATGGTCACCATACAGCCAGATTTCTCACCGGCACCATCTCTGGCTGTTGAGTGGAGCATCGCCGATGACTTCGTAACATGGACCTGGAAGATCCGGGACGATGTAGAGTTCCACAAAGGTTACGGAAACTTGACCGTCGAAGATGTTCTGTACTCCTACAAGGAATATCACGAGGGAGCTCTCAACGCTAGAGCAGGGATTATCGGTGATTACTGGGTCGGGAATGTCGGTGGCACCCAAACGATAGTCGATGACTACACCGTCATAGTCGACACCGGTGAACCGTGGGTCCCCGCGCGGGCGTTCGAGTTCATGCGACACCTCGGAGGTCTCAGTACCTCGATCGTCAGCAAGAAACAGGCTGAGGAAATAGGGGCTGAGGCAGCCAGCGTAGACATCGCGATGACCGGCCCTTGGGAGATCAAGGACCACGCTAGTGGCGAATATTGGAAGTTCGCAGCAGTAGAAGACCACTGGCGCCAAACCCCTTACTTTGCGGAATTGGTACTATGGACCATCCCGGAAGAAGCGGCCCGTGTAGCTGGGTTCCAGACCGGGAACCTCGACACCTTCCAGATGGCGTTTGATACCATCCCTACGGTTGAGAAAGTCGAGGGTGCTGTGATCGTTGGCTGGCCCAATGCTGGGCAAGCCGGATTAAACATCTATGGCCAGACCTACGGGACTGACAAAGAAGGCAATCCATATGACAAACTGGATTGCAACAACGCCTGGGTATCTTGTGACGACGATCCGGATTCGGATGAATGGGCCAACGCTGTTAAGGTAAAGAGAGCGATGGCCGTCGCTATCGACAGGCAAGAGATCGTTGACACGATCCTAAGCGGATACGGAGCACCCCAGGTCATGCGCGACTGGATGGGCCACGAAGGCCTCGCCCTTCCTAGATGGAAGTTCGACTACGACCCTGACGAAGCTAAGGCCCTATTGGCTGAAGCTGGCTATCCGGACGGGTTCGAAATAACCTTAACCCCAGCGATACGGGGTGCACCCGGCGAGACCGAGGCTTGTGAAGCGGTTGCACAGTATTGGGAAGAGGTCGGAATTAGCGTCAAGATTCAAAACGTCCCATACGCTACCATTCGGCCGTCCTTGATTACGAGACAATACCAGGGAGTCACCTGCCACACCGTCGGTGCAAGGTTGAATCCGATAATCGGTGCTTCCAACTACGTCAAGAAGTCGACTTTCAGTTACGGCACCGAACACCCATGGATGGAAGAGCACATCTCCGCCGCTCTTCTACAAGTTGATCCGGCAAAACTCGCGGCGCAGACCGTCGAAGTTTACGACTGGATGTACGACAACGTGATGGCGTTCGCCCTTTACAACCACGACGGCGTTTGGCCAATCGGAGCTGCCTTGGATCCCGACTGGACACCGTTCGGTTTCAGTGAGGTGAGGACCCCCACAGGGTTTGAGTACATCAAACACCGTTAGTAAAACCAAATCTGAACGGAGGCTCTAAAGGCCTCAAAACAGGATAATGAAAAGCGCCCCGTCTTTGTTTAGAAGGACGGGGCGCTTTTTATTGTGGGCTAGTTCATTGCAATAAAAAGCCCCCTCCATTGTTGGAGGGGGCTTTTTTACTGTTTCGAATCGGTCCTAGATGGCCAGTTCCTTGACCAAGTAATGGACCATCACCGGCTGTTCTGGCAGGTCACCGTAGAGCTCCTCTTTCACCGTGGTGTAACCGTACCGCCGATACATGGCCAGAGCAGGCTGTAGGATTCCGACCGTGGACAGGCCTATCCGTGTGTAACCCCTTTCCCGGCAGAAATCTTCGGTGGTCTCCATCAACCGGCGGCCGATGCCCTGGCGGCGCACGGCGGGCGACACACTCATCCGGCGCAGTTCGGCCTCCTCTTCCTGTTCAGTGGGCTGGATGCCGACGATTCCCACCACTGACTCGTCAAACTCCGCCACCCAGAAATTACCCCGGGGCAGGGATAGGTAATGGGTTGGTATATCTGCCAGGTCATCCTTCAGGGCTTTGGCTATGTAGCGCCTGACCCCGTCTTCAATCTCACCGGCGAACTCCAGCAGCCCACTGGCGAATAGTTCATGTACCTGGGCTAGATCCCTGGGAACGAAGGACCTGATGTTGACGGTAGGTTGCCCGCTCATTAGTACCCGCTATTAGGTGTTGACCAGAAAGTTGATCACGTCGCCGTCTTTGACTTCGTAGGTCTTGCCCTCAGAGCGTAGAACGCCCTCTTTGCGGCCTTGGGCCAGGCTGCCGCAACGGATCAGGTCGTCGTAGGCAATGACCTCGGCGCGGATGAACCCGCGGGTGAAGTCGGTATGGATGGTGCCGGCGGCCGTCTGGGCGACGATGCCGGTGGGAACGGGCCAGGCCCGGACCTCATCTTCGCCGACCGTCAGGAACGAAACCAGACCTACCGTGTTGTAGCAGACCTGTTTGACCCGCTCAACCGCCGGTTCTTCCAATCCCATCGACTCCCGGAACTCGTCTGCTTCTTCGGCCTCCATCAAGGACAGGTCTTCTTCCAACTTAGCGCATAAGCCAACCTCGCCCAGCCCGCCGGACACATCGGCCGAGATGCCCAGCCCGTCCAGGGTGGGCACCGGGTCAGACTCTCCGACATTGAACGCAATCATCACTGGTTTGGCGGTCAACAACTGGAAATCTACCAAGGCCATGGTCTCCGACTGTGTGAGAGTCTGGGACTTCATGGGGATGCCTTCTTCCAGGGCGGCTTTGACCTTTTTGACTGTCTCCAACTGGGGAATCATGGCAGGACGTTCCGCCGGCTTAGCTTTGCTAAGGCCGTCGCTGAGGCGCTTTTCGGCGCCTTCAAGGGCTTGCAGGTCCGCCAGGGCCAATTCCTCTAGCAACACTGTGACGTCGCGGCCGGGGTCGACGCTGCCCAAAGGATGCAGCAGGGCAGGGTCTTCGAAGACCCGGACCACCAGCAGCAGGGCGTCTGCCGCTTGGAGGATGTTCCGTTGGCGGCCGCTGAGGACCTGGTTGGCGGAGGCCGGCTCGCGGTCGATGGGCGGCAGGTCCCAGAACTTGATCTCAGCGTGTATCACCTTCTTGGGGTGATACATGCCATCCAGCACCGCTAGCCTTGGGTCGAGCACCTTGACCACACCGACCTGCAGCGGCCCGGCGCCGGCGCCGCCTGTGGATGTGGAATGACCGGCGGTCAAAGCGCCAAAAACCGTGGACTTGCCGCTCTGGGGCAGCCCGATTACTGCGATATCCATACCTGGGTTATTTACCTCTTTGAGTTGATACGAGTTTAGCTAATAGGACTGGAACAGCTTGCCCCAATCGGTCTCTAATGCGGCCTTAATGCGGCGGCGGCCCTTGGTTTTGAGCCAGTAGCCGTTATGGTACAGGTTGGACGCCAAGAAGGCCCATCCTACGATCGGACTGCGCAACAGTATCTTCTCCAAGGGCTTGAGCGGCCCCCAATAGATCAACTTCTGACCGCGGCTAGCGAAGGTATTCTCGACTCCTGTGAACTGCCAGTTGACTTGGCTGATATCCTCACCGACCACGTTGATCTGGGACACGTCTCCACAGCCTAGGCCTCGCTCGTGGGCTAGACGTATGAATTTGATGCTCATGGGATCGAAGCCCATCATCTTGGCGGCCACGGCGTCGATGGCGACTTGGTCGTTGCTGGCCAGGATGCGGTCTTTGATGTGCCAGCGCATGGCCCTAGGGCCCGGGCCGTCGCCGGCGAAAGTGCCGTCCATCACCGCGAAAAGGCCCGGGTGAATCTCTTGCTGGATGGCCAAAAGGTCGGTCAGCGTCTCATGGATCACCGAGTGGGTCCAGTGGCGTTTGCGGTGCAGCAATCCTCCAAAGGCGTTCTTCATCGCCCCGGTCATGGTGGTGAACACGTGGGTTTTCATTGTAGGCAGATGGACGATATTCGTTCCAGGAAAGGTCTCGGGTATCTGGATGCCCTCGGGGAAGATGTCGTCCAGCACCAGCATCTCTGCCTTGGGTTTGTAGTCGATCCAATTATTGGGCGGAGAGTCCAGATGTATGTTGGGCAGACCGGCTTTTTCCTGGGCCGCTTTGTGCTTGTTCTTGAACTCGCCCTCATAGGAGTTGACGACCACGGTCCCGTTGTGGGCGGCCACCAGGTCTTTGTGTCCCCGTGTTTCCAGAGCCTTGGCCACGCCCTCTATCTGCCAGGGGGTGGTGGAGCAGCCGGGGTACCAGTGCTGCCAGGAGATGTTCACCTTCAGAAGGGTTTTGATATCGGGCGACAAGAACTCGCCAACCCCCGCCAAGTCCATGGCCCGGCCCATGTCCGCCACTGCCGTCTCGGGCGTGGTAGCCACAACCGCAACTACGGGGCTGCCGCGGCGGGCATCACTGGTCGGACCGGTCCCGGGTGTAGGCTGGGTTGTATTGGGGTCACGGGATGTCATTAACGGACTCCTATCTGTGGGGCATGGATCAATTATTCAAGAGTAGTACCAGGGTAGACACCGCGACCCAACTGACGATGGACAGGACCAATGGCAGGTCGCGAACTATCAACTGCTCCGGGGCTTCGGCCTGTTCGCTGTTATTCAAAAGATACAGGTAGCGGAACAATCCGAAGGTGACCAGCGGCAGCGTGAACAACATGGTGTTGTTGTCGGGCAGGTTGGTGGCCTCCACCGTATACAAAGTATAGCTCAGCCACGCCGCCGCGGCAGACAACGTCAAAAGCTGACCGATGAACGGGCCGGAATAGTCCTTCAGCACTCTCCGCTGCTCGCCGACTGAACCCCCCGCCAGCCGGGCCTCGGCGAACCGCCGCCCCAGCACGATGAACAACGCCCCGGCGCCGGTTGTGACGTACAACCAGGGGGAGGGCGTCACATCAATCGCCAACGCTCCGGCCGCGGCACGGATCACGTAGCCGCTGGTCACGGCGAAGGCGTCCAACAACACCACCTGCTTCAAGCCCAGGGAGTAGCTGACGTTGACCACGGAGTACAGGCCTCCCACCACCCCCAGCAGCGGTTCAACCAGGACCATTACCACCAGCCCGACGGCCGCCAGCACAACCATGACAGCGCCGGCTACCCGGACACTGACTTTGCCCGAGGCGATGGGCCGCTTTCGCTTCACCGGGTGTAGCTGGTCTCCGGAACGGTCCATCAGGTCGTTGAAGAGATAGATAGCGCTGGAAAGCGAACAGAATGCCAGGGCGATCAAGACCAGTTTACCCAGCAGTTCGGGTACCTCACTCAGGTCATCGGTGCTCCAGGCGATGTCCACCGCGAAGACAAATGGCAAGAACACCAGTCCGTTCTTGACCCATTGAAGCGGGCGCAGAGCCTTCAGCAGCGCCACCGGACTCGCCGCGAAAACGCCCGAATTCTCTTGGTTTTCTATTTTGTCTGTAGCGCCCAAATTCGGTCAGGTTTCCTTATTTTTTAGCACGGAGCCCTGTAACACGGGGACCCGGCGCAGCGCCAGAAGGGCCACCAGCCCAACAGCCACCGCGAACCAGAGTGTGACCAACCGGACCAGCACCGTGCCGGCGGACGCCCCAACTCTGGTTATCCCGCTCTGTTGCAAGAACGCCAACATACTACCTTCGGTGCCAACCAGGCCTCCCGGCAGGGCCGTAACCGCGCCCACCAGGGTCGCCGCCGCGTAGATGGGCAACGCCCGCACCAAGTCGATGTCGGACCCGAGGCCCTTCAAGATCACCCACAAGGCCAGTCCTTCCGCGAACCAGGCCACCGCGCCGATGACCACGCCCACTACCATCACCCTGGCCGCCGCCAGCTCCTTGAAACCCTCCTGGGAATCGCGGAGAAGTTCGCTCCAGCGGGACAAGATCGGCAGGCCCGTCAGTCTTGAAGCTTGCCGCGATACCACGAACATAAGCCCTACTACCGAGGCCGCCAATGCCACCGCCAGCACCACAATTATAGGCGTGGGCAATAGCGCGAACCCGGTTAGCCCAATGATGATCACGGAGATGACATCGGTCAATCGCTCCATCACTACAACCGGCGCCGACCGGCTCACGGGCACTCCGGTCCGGCTGTTGAGCAAGTAACATTTTACCAACTCGCCCGCCTTTCCCGGCGTTACGGACATGGCGAGACCGGAGAGAAAAACTAGGGCGCTGACATGAACCGGCGCATCTATCTTCAGCACCCTCAGGTAGAAGGCCCAGCGCAGGAAGCGAAGCAGATAGTTGGACGAAGCCAAACCCAAACCGGCGAAGAGATAGCCGACCGGCAAACTGCCTATCTCTTCAACGGTATCGCCGAAATCCCCATATCCGACCAGCGCCACGAACACGACCAAGGTGAGAGCGGCCGGCAATAGCCATTTCTTATTCATGGATGCGCAATCGCAGGCTCAGGGCGGGCGAATGAGCGCTCAGGCCGGTTAGCCCTTACCCTTTAGCTCCGCGTACCAAGCGCCCAGTCCGGCCATGCTCCCATAATAAAAGGGGAGAACACCGACGCCGCCTACCCAGATAATGATCCGTAGCTTGTCACTGAGATCAGAAACGCTATCGACGATAGCCACCGTTATCACCAACGCCAACAGCATCAGGATGGCGGTCCAGAGTGCAAAGACCAACGCCTTTCGCCCTGCGGAAGTTGTACTGTCACTGGCGGCCGAGATGCCGTAGTAGCCGCCGATGAACGGGCCGAACGGAATACCAACGATGTGTACGATGGGAATCGGGATTAAAATAAGTATGATTCCGAAGCTGATCAATACCCCTTTAACCATCTCGGATGATCCCGGTTTTGCGCTGCGTGTTACCGAATTGCACCTGTATCGCTCCTAGTTTGCAGCCTTGGGAGTGGGCAAGCGCCCAACTCCCATCGATATCAGCAACCATTATAGACGTGCGTTACGGTCTACGCACCAAGAAGAGCCAAGGTATACTTGGGCGGCAGCAATGATGCACTCGAAAGGCCAGGCACGAAAGAAGGAGTTCAGTTGGCAACTGATCAACCTGTGAATCGCGACGGGTACGTGCACGAGTCTCCCTTTTCCGAACTGATGGACATGAGAGTGAGCGACCCTGATGACGGCTCCAGCATGGTCGTCATGCCCATCAATCCAAGCCACTTGCAGCAGGCTGGCAGGGTCCAAGGAGGGATCGTTGTAGCCCTGGCCGACTACGCCATGTTCCGCGCCATCAGACCTCTGTTGAAGGACGGCGAGAGCACCACAACCATCGAGCTCAAGGTCAATTTCCTGGCCGCGGCCGAGAAAGGGGAGTTGACGGGCACCGCCAAGATAATCAGCGCTGGACGCCAGTTGATGGTGGGCGAGATGGAGGTCAGAGACCAGGACGGCAAGTTGATCGCCCAGGGCCTTGGTACCTACATGGTGCTGCAGCCGCGAAATTAGACGCGCCGGGCTTTAATTCGTCTCTCAGGAGTAATTGTTGACCCATCGGGTAGACAATCTTGGATTTGGGGATGGGCTGGTGTATAATCCAGTCTGGCTTTCCAGCCTGGAGGTATGTCCTGATGAAGATCCCCATGAAGGTAGACTATGGGGTACGGGCGTTGGTGGAATTGGCCCTTCACTACGGTGACGCTCCTGTCCAGACGGCAGTTATCGCCCGGCAACAGGGTATCCCTGAAGCCTACTTAGACCAGTTGATGACCTCGCTGAACAAGTTTGGTTTTGTCCAAAGCCGCAGGGGGCCTCAGGGTGGGCATTCCTTGGCCATGGAACCCAAAGACATCAACCTCAACATGGTGATGGAACGACTGGACAGCAGCAACTCTCCCCTTGACTGCCTTATCAACCCCCACGACTGCGTCTTCTCTCACACCTGCGCCCAGCAAGAAGTGTGGAAGACCGTGGAAGCGTCGATCCGCGACGTACTGATGAATATCACCGTGGCCGAATTGGCCGACCGTCAGTCGAGCTTGGCCGGGCAGTCCGCCTTGCCGCCATAGCGACTATCGCCGCTTCTGGCCCAGGCTCAGTATTGCTTGACAACCACTTTTACCGGTTATAGACTCGAAATGTTGATGTTTGCATCTAAATTCCAATTGACTTGCGCTTGTATGTGTCCTCCCACATAGGGACGGGCAACAACTTCTACACATTCTGAAGCCTGCGCCCACCCACTTGAGGTAAGCGTGGGTTTTTTTATTGCAAACAGTCTGCTTCAGCATCCAACAAGACTCCAGCGCATCTAAATAGACGTCCCTGGAACAACGGGAAAAATTAGGAGGGTCCAACCCATGGCCGAACAGCCCATAGTGCTCACACCTGAGCAAGTAAAGAGATATAGCCGACACATCATCATGGGTGATGTGGGCAGCAAGGGACAACGCGCCTTGATGGGCGCCAAAGCACTGATCATCGGCGCCGGCGGCCTGGGTTCCCCATCCGCCATCTACCTGTCATTGGCCGGGGTTGGCACAGTCGGCATCGTCGACTTCGACGTCGTCGAACTGTCCAACCTGCAGCGCCAGGTGTTGCACCATACCGCAGACGTGGGCCGGCCCAAGGTCCAGTCAGCCATCGACAACATCAAGGCTTACAACCCGGACGTGAACGTGGTCGTGCATGAAACCCGGTTGGAGTCCGATAACGCCATGGAGATCATCGGCCAATACGACCTGGTGATCAACGGCGCGGATAACTTCGCCACCCGATATCTGGTCAATGACGCCTGCTATCTGCTGAACAAGCCCCTGATCGACGGCAGCATCCTGATATTCGACGGACAGGCCACCGTTTTCCTGCCCGGAGAGGGCTGTTACCGCTGCCTGTTCCCGTCGCCGCCGCCTCCCGGCATGGTCCCCAACTGCGCCGAGGCCGGCGTATTGGGCGCCCTGACCGGCTTGGTCGGCAGCATCCAGGCCACGGAGGCCCTTAAGCACATCCTGGGCATCGGAGAGTCCCTAAGCTCCCGGTTGCTGCTCATCGACGCCCTCAGCATGACCTTCCGCGAAGTACGCTTGAAGAGAAACCCGGACTGCCCGCTGTGCGGGGACAGCCCGACAGTCACCGAGTTGATCGACTACGAGATCTTCTGCGGGGTAGCAGAGCCTCACGAGCCTGCGGTGGTAGGCTCGGACTAGCCAAAGCACTCGTTGACGAAACTGGGGCGTCTGACAAAACGGACGCCCCTTTCAACACCAGGCCCATCAGATTCTCGGCACATGAACGATAGATACAAGGTTTATGGCTACTAGGCTCACTTACAAAGGCATCATCGACACCATAGGCAACACTCCCCTCGTTGAACTGCAGCGCATGAGTCCCAAAGAGGGAGTGCGTATCTTCGCCAAGCTGGAAGCTCAGAACCCGACCGGCAGCGTAAAAGACCGCATCGCGCTCAAAATGATCGAGCAGGCAGAGCGGGACGGCGAGATATCCGCCAATCGCACCATCTTGGAGCCCACCAGCGGCAACACCGGCATCTCGCTGGCCATGGTCGGCCGCCTCAAGGGCTATAAAGTCGCCGTGGTCATGCCTGAAAACGTCAGCGTGGAGCGGGTCCAGTTGCTTGAGGCCTACGGGGCTGAGATCATCCCCTCCGACGGTTCCCGCGGAACCAACGGGTCCATCGAAGTTGCTCAAAACCTGGTCCAGAAAAAGGGCAGCGATTATTTCATGCTGTACCAATACGGCAACAGCGGAAACCCCAACGCCCACTATGAAACCACCGGCCCGGAGATCATCGAAGCGCTGCCAGACGTCAGTATGTTCGTTGCCGGCCTTGGCACCGGCGGCACCTTGATGGGTGTGGGCCGCCGCCTGAAAGAACACAATCCTGAGACCAAGATCGTGGCCGTGGCCCCCGAGCCTGAAGACTTCATCTCAGGCCTCCGCAGCCTGGAAGACGGGTTCATCCCGCCCATCCTAGACATTTCTCTGCTGGATACCAGGATGCTGGTTGGCAGCTTTGACGCCTTTTCCACAGCCAAGCGCCTCCTGACCGAGGAAGGCATCTTCGCCGGAGTCTCTTCAGGTTCGGTGGTCTACGGGGCTATACGACAGGCGGAGCGCATGGAAAAGGGCGATATCGTCTGCCTCTTGGCCGATGGAGGCTGGAAATACATGAGCACGGCCCTCTGGACCAAGGACTACGAACAACTGGCCAAAGAAACGGTTGGTAAGATTTGGTGGTAGGGAAGCTAATCCTTCAAAAAGAAACGGCTGGCAAGGTCTTGTGGTAGGGGATCTAGACCGCCTGGAGGCGTAATTCAGGCATCACAGATGCGTTTGACCAAGGGGTAAAGCTCTCGACTTCAGGTTAATGGGCTTCTTGAAACCGTTCCGGGCCAACGATCTGGGCACGGCGGGCTATGTGGGGTGTGAGGCTAGAGAAGGGCGAAAAAACTTGAAACTTCAGCCGTGGCGATGCTATACTGGCTCTACATATAAGCCTTCCTTAGAGAGCGGGGTATAACCCGCTCTCTTGCTGATGGAGATAAACGTGTTCCGTCCGGGAATCGGGAGGGGTGCGAACCGATGAAAAGCGATTTTCTGATAGCATTGACTCAGTTGGCGGCAGAGCGGCATCTGCCCCGAGAGCAAGTTCTCGGCGCGATTGAAGTTGCCCTGGCGTCCGCATTTAAAAAAGACAACCCGGCATCCGGCCAAAACATATCCGTAACGCTCAACCCCAACACTGGGGAAGTGAGTGTTTTTGCCCTGAAAACCGTGGTGGAAACGGTCGAGGACAGCGACAAAGAGGTCACCGTAGCCGACGCCCAGTTCATCAAGAAGGGCTCCGAGTTGGGTGATGAAGTCGCGGCTGCCGAACCGCTACCCCATAACGCCAGCCGTATCGCGGCGCAGACCGCCAAACAGGTGGTGCTGCAACGCCTCCGTGAAGCAGAGCGGGACCTCTTATACCAGGAGTTCCAGCAGCATGAGGGGGACATAGTCTCAGGCGTGATTGAGCAGGCTGAACCCGGCCGAACCATCACCCTGGACTTGGGTCGTGCTCAAGCAGTGCTCCCCTACGAAGAACAGGCCCCCAACGAGCGCTACCGCAAGGGACAGCGCACCAAGGTCTACCTGATCAGCGTACGAAGCACGCCCAAGGGACCGGAGATTCTGGTCTCCCGAAGCCACAAGAACATGCTTAAACGCTTGTTCGAGATTGAGGTGCCCGAGGTCTACAACGGCGTGGTCGAGGTCAAAGCCATCGCCCGGGAGGCCGGGTTCCGTAGCAAGGTAGCCGTGAGCGCTACCCAAGCCGGCATCGACCCGGTTGGCTCCTGCATCGGCATCCGTGGCAACCGGATCCAAAGCATAGTGAACGAACTCCAGGGCGAGAAAATTGACATCGTGTCTTGGGACGAAGAACCCAAGACCTTTATCACCAACGCCCTTAGTCCCTCGGAACCGGTGCATGTGGAATTGTTGGAGGCGGATCAGACCGCCATCGTGGTCGTTCCGGACCGCCAACTCTCCCTGGCCATCGGAAAAGAGGGCCAGAATACCCGTTTGGCAGCCCGCCTGACCGGTTGGAGACTGGACATCAAGGGCATGACCGAGTGGGAAGAGATCAAAGAGACCACTCAGGCCAAAGTCGAAGCCACAGCAGAGGCTAAACCTGTGGTGGCGGACGAAGCCGCCGATGCAGTTGAAGAAGCGATCGCCATCATTGAAGAGGCGGGCGCGATGGCGACCGAAGAGGCTTCGGAGCCGGTGGCTGCTGAAGCTGACGCAACTCCTGTGGCGGAAGCCGTAACTGAAGCTCCGGCTGAAGAGATTGACGAAGAAAGTATCCTTGAAGCCCTGATTCAGGAAGAAGAAGAACAAGCGTCGATAGAAGCTGTCACCGAGCCCGCAGCGGCTGAGGGGCTCAGTGTTGAAGACCTAGGCGCTTTCACTATCGATGATGTTGAATTGTCGGAGGACGACGAAGAAGACGACGAAGAGGAAGAAGAAGGCGAATTGCCCGAATTAGATGATTTGCCGGTACTGATTCCCGACGCCGGAAAGATCCGGTTCGCCGAGGATATCGTCGAAGAGTTCCGAGGTGGCGGCCGCGGTGGCCGGCGCCGAAGGGGCGGCGGTGGCGCCAGAGGAGGCGCGCGTGGCGGTGGAGCCCGCGGTGGCGAAGCTGCTGCCGGCGGAGGCCGCTAGATCCTTCCCTGAATCGCCTTCCACCAAAGGATCCCGGTGGGCAGGTCTCTGGAGGGCCGGTCTTGCCAAAGAATCGTCACGTCCCCGAACGCAGTTGCGTTGCCTGTGGTGCTAAGACGCCAAAGGCCCAACTTATTCGGTTTGTTCGGACCAGCCAGGGTCCAATCATCGTTGACACCACCGGAAAAGAAGCCGGGAGAGGGGCCTACCTCTGCCGCATCCCTGATTGCTGGGAAAAGGCCATCGGCAAAAGGGCTTTGGAGCGTAGCTTCAAGAAAGACCTCTCCGTCAAAGACCTGGAGCCAGTACGGACCTATTACGAGGCGAACATCGCCCCACAAACTGCGACGCAATAACCTTTAGATTCTTTATGGACGTGTAAATGACGACTGACAGACGACCCACCACAGTGGACGACGCAGACCGAACTCCAAAATCTGGCAAGACCACGGAGAGGCGGACCCAGACCCGTGCCCTGGTCCTGCCAGAGACGATGACCGTTCAGTATCTGGCCGAGGTCTTGAACCAGAATCCCATCGATGTGATCAAGCAATTGATGCGCAACGGGATCATGGCGTCTATGAACCAGGCGGTCGACTATCAGGTCGCTACACTTGTAACCACTGCTCTAGGAATCCGCACCAGCATGGCTGAGGCCCCCACCGCGGCCAAGGGTTCGTCAGGCGTCGCAACCAAGGAAGACTACCCAGATATGGTGGTCCGCCCGCCGGTGGTCACCGTTCTTGGCCACGTGGACCATGGAAAGACGTCTCTACTCGACTCCATCAAGAGCTCCAAAGTGGCCGACCGGGAGGTCGGCGGCATCACACAGCATATCGGGGCCTACCAGGTTGAAAGCAACGGCAACCCCATAACTTTCTTGGACACGCCTGGCCACGCCGCGTTCACGGCCATCCGGGCGAGGGGAGCGCGGGTAACCGACATAGCTGTGTTGGTCGTAGCGGCAGACGACGGAATCATGCCCCAAACCCTAGAAGCCATTAACCACGCCAAGGCGGCCGAGGTCCCCATAGTAGTCGCCATCAACAAGATGGACCTTCCAGGCGCCGACCCAGAACGGGTGAAGCGCCAGCTTAGCGAACAGGAACTCCTGGTGGAAGACTGGGGCGGCGATATCATCTCTGTCGATGTCTCGGCAAAGACCGGCGACGGCATCGACAGCCTACTTGAAAACCTGCTGCTGGTGGCGGAGATCGGCGAACTCAAAGCTAATCCCAACAAGCCAGCCCAGGGCGTTGTCATTGAAGCTAAACTGGACCGCAAACGAGGACCCAGCACCACCATCTTGGTGCAGGAAGGCACCTTGAACATCGGCGATTTCATCGTCGCCGGCGCCGCGTACGGCCGGGTCAAGGCAATGAACGACGATCAGGGAAAACCCGTGCAGTCTGTTATGCCCGGCTACCCTGCAGAGATCCTGGGATTTGGGTCCGTCCCTGAGGCCGGCGACAATTTGAGCGTCGCCACCAGCGAACAAGAGGGCCGCGTGGCGGCCGAACAGGCCAGCAAGTCTCAAGGACCCCAGTCAGGGCAGGGCCGTGCGCTCACCTTGGAAGAAGTAGTCAACCAGGTAGACGAAATAAAAGAGTTGAACCTGGTGGTCAAGGCCGATGTCCAGGGCAGCGTTGAAGCCGTTCGAGGGGCCCTGGAGCGCTTGGTGGACGAAGACGCCACAGTGCGGGTACTGCACGCCGGCAGCGGCGCGGTGACGGAGTCAGACATTCTATTGGCCAGCGCGTCTGAGGCCATCGTCATCAGCTTCTCCATCGGGGCCGAGCCCAGCGCGGAACGACTGGCCAACCGGATGGGCGTTGAGATTCGCCACTACAACATCATCTACCAATTGATTGATGATGTGACCCTAGCCCTCCACGGCATGTTGGACCCCGTCTACACTGAAGTGATTGTGGGCCGGGCCGAAGTGCGTGAAATATTTGAAGGCCGCCGTGGCACCCAGATCGCCGGCTGCCGCGTCACTGAGGGCAGAATGGTCAGGAACAGCGACGTGCGTGTGATACGTAACGGCGCCTCCGTGGAAGACGGCACCGTAACCAGCCTACGCCACTTCCGCGAAGAGGTGAACGAGATGAACGCCGGCACCGAATGCGGAATCGTCATCCAAGGGTTCAACGATTACCAGGAAGGCGACATGCTGGAAGTCCACCGTCAGGAGCGGGGCCGCCGCTAGGCCTTTCATCTCTCCCCGGTCCGGCAAAGCCTAGCCTCTCAAAGGTAAACCTGCCATGTCTCGACGCACCGACCGTATCAATGAACAGTTGCGCGAGGAGATCAGCTTGCTCCTCACCCGTTCGATAAAAGACCCTCGCCTGAACGCTGTGGTCAGCATTACCAGGGTGGTCTCCAGCAGCGACCTGCGCAGCGCCCGGGTTTACATCAGCGTCATGGGCAACCAGGAAACCAAGCAAGCGGCCCTGGCTGGCATCCAATCGGCCGCCTCGTACCTACGTCGCGAGCTTCGCGACCGCATCAACATGAAGCACACCCCGTTCTTGTCTTACGAGTTGGATGCTTCTTTGGACGAGGCGGACCAGTTGCTCCGGTTAATGAACCGGGTGAAGCCTGATCAACCTGAAGCTGAGGTGATGAACCTGGTCAAGCCTGATGAGCCTGAACCTGAGACGCTTGGATCAGAAGCGTCCAACTACGAGATTCCGGGCGGCGCATAACATGGCGAATGCGCAGCCCAAGCCAAAGCCGCCGGTGGCCAACGGCTTCATCAACCTATTCAAACCTCCCGGCATCACCTCCATGGACGCCCTGCGCCAGATCAAACGCATCACCGGACAGCGTCAGAAGGTCGGGCACGGCGGAACCATGGACCCGCTGGCCCGGGGCGTTCTCCCGGTCTGCTTCGGACAGGCTACTCGGTTGATGGACCACATCGTCGGCGGGGTTAAGCGCTACCGCGTTGAGATTACCCTAGGCGTTGCGACCTCCACCTATGACGCCGAAGGGGAGGTAACAAAGACCAACAATCCTCAAAGCGTCACTCGGGGCATGGTCGAAGAGAGCCTGGAGCCCTGGATCGGCGTAGTGCAGCAAACTCCACCCATGTACAGCGCCATCAAGATAGACGGGAAAAGACTTTACAAGCTGGCCCGGGCCGGGATCGAGGTGGAGCGTGAGTCTCGCTCTGTGGAGATCCACGACATCCAGATCATTGAGTTCGATACTCCCAAGCTGGTTTTGGAAGTGGAATGCGGCAAGGGGACCTATATCCGCTCCCTGGCCGATGACGTCGGCGAGGCCCTGGGCTGCGGAGGCCATGTCGCCGACTTAGAGCGTCTACTGTGCGGAGGATTTCCGGTGGAAGAGGCCGTTACGCTGGAACAGATTGAGGAAGCCGTCGACGGCCCGGACGGTTGGCAGCAATACCTTTTTCCAGTGGACCGGGTCTTGATGGGCCTGAAAAGTATCTCTCTTGGGCGTCAGGCTGAAGAACATCTGCGTCATGGCCAATCCGTGAGTCTGGGCCGTCCTGAGCTTGAGACGGGATACCTGGAAGAATGCCGCGCCTACAATTCCGACGGCGTGTTCATGGCCCTGGTGCGCTTTGACCGGCCAACCAACAGCTGGCAGCCGGTCAAGGTCTTTCAGACGGACGCCCCTTCTCCTTATGCACCCGCCTCGGTCTAAGCGTCCGCTCCAGGCATACTTTTCGGCGCCGATAAGGAAATTGGTCGATATTAGCGACAGCCGTTTATCAATTCGGTATGATTTAGGGCTCATTTCTTGACAAACGCCATTCAAATTGTATAGTTGTTGGCGTTACGTAAACCCCGTAGCTGAATGGGATTCGTAACGACGCACTTTGACACTGCAACCGTATCGAACATTTGGGGGAGGACAACATGGAAGCCTATTGCTTCAAGTGCCGGAACAAGAGGGAGATATCCAGTCCTCGGCAGGTCACACTGAAGAACGGGCGCCCGGCCACCCAGGGTGTCTGCCCGGAGTGTGGGACAAAGGTGTTCCGTATCGGCAAGTCTTCTTAGGGCTTTCTTAGCGGTCAGGCTGCATGAGTGGCCGGGAAACCCAGCTTGGCCAGAAGTTTCTGCGGGTTCGTCTCCAACAGCGCGTGAATCTCATCATCATTGAGACCCGCACCCTTGGCTACCTTCTGCCTGATGTTAGGCGTAAGCAGGTCGTCAGGTTCGTGGGCGTCTGAGTCCAACACCGTCGCCGCTCCGGCCTCCTTGGCGATCTTTACCACGTGTCCGTTGGCCAGGCTGTGGCCTTTCCGGGCTGAAACTTCTAGATAGATGCCCTTTTCCGCGGCTATCCGGGCCTCCTCATAGGTGATGAGCCCGGGATGAGCCAGCACATCCACGAAGTCTGACCGTAGCGCGGCCTCGTTAGTGCCCGGTTCCACGGGTTCCACCGGGGTTTCCCCATGCACCGCAACCAGCTTGGCACCCATCTCCTTCGCAGTCCGTGCCACCTGGTCGATGTCGTCCTTCGGCACGTGGGTGATCTCCACACCGGGCAGCGCCAATATGTCCCAGCGCTTGGTGGCCTGTTCGCAGTCGATCACCAGTGTCTTAACCACGTATTCCAAATTCCCCAAACCCACATGGTCGGTCACGGCCATGGCCTTGTAGCCACGCACCAATGCCCGGCGTATCAACTCGATCGGCGACAATACGCCGTCGCTGAGAAAAGTGTGGGTGTGGAAATCGTACATCTGAGTGCTCCAAGCTGCTCCGGCCATCCAAGGTTATTCCCGGTCCGTACATTTTACCGGGCCTGTCTAAGTATAGAATCCGGCCGGGGGTTTTAACAACAATCGCCAGCCGGTATCGCCTTGCCGCCGGGTGCATATTCGTTGACACCGATTTTTCGTCCGTTACAATTACTCAGGCACGCAGCTTCAAGCCCGGACACGCGAACCTGATCCCTGGAGATTCAAGTATGGCAGAATCCTTGGAGACCGGTTCCCAAGACGCCCGCGAACTCACCACGTGTGACCGGTGCGGACGCGAATCGGGAAAGGGTTGGTCTTTCGCTTTCAAGAAACCGCTCGTCGATGGAGTTGAAGACATAGGTATGGTCGTCAAATGCTCCCGTTGTGCCATTCGCCATCGCCCGATGGTGCGCCGTTCTTTATCGGTCGCACTCGTTGTCGGGTCGATGCTCACCTTGCTGAACCAAGGCGACATACTATTCGCAAGAGATTGGGTGATGGCCATGTATTGGAAGATTCCCCTCACCTACTGTGTGCCTTTCTGCGTCGCCAGCTATGGGGCTCTGAGCAACGGCCGTCGCTAAATCACAGAGGGTTCGGGCTTCAGGTACAACGAAGAAGGCCCCGTCTTTCCGCGGAAGTACGGGGCCTTTGGTTTTCACAGGTAGATCGTCGATCTACTAACCCAGGTTACGGATCACCGTAACCACTTTCCCCTGGACTTCCACATTGTCTGCTTGACTGTATATGGGGTCCATGGTGCTGTTGGCCGGCTGCAAACGGACCTGGCTGCCTTCCAGGTAGAACTTCTTCAGCGTTGTCTCTTCCTCTTCTTTGAGCCATGCAACAACCATCTCGCCATTGCTGGCCACACTGGAGGGCTTGATGATGACCACGTCGCCGTCGTCTATGAGGGCGTCAATCATCGACGTGCCGTTCACCTTCAGAGCGAACAGCTTTCCATGCTGGCGCTGGAGTTCGGGTGAAACCTCCACCGTGTCGAATTCCTGGCTGGACGCCGAATCTTCAGTGCTGAAAGCGGGGATAGGTGTCCCGGCCGCGATGAGGCCCATGATCTGCACCCGGGGGGCGTTGGAGATCGGCTCGCCTTCCTGGTCCAGTACCTCGATGCCGCGGGCAACGTCATGGCGTCGGTTGATGTACCCGGCTTCCTTCAGTTTCTCTAAGTTGTAGTCCACAACCGAGGTGGAGCTGATCTCGCAGGCTTTCTGGATGTCCCGCACGGTGGGCGGTATGCCATTGTCCTGATAGAACTCTTGGAGGAACGCCCATATGCGTTGTCTCCGGGGCGGCATCTTTTTAGTTACCATGTTTTCCTCTTAGCGTCCAGTCGGCTTTAAATCTACTCTGATGCACTTAACATGCAAACGTTTGTTCTGAAAATAGGCTAGCAAAGGCCCCGCCGACTGTCAACGATTCTATGTCACGGTACCAACGGGTTGGCGGCAGAACCAGACTTTCTGGTGAAAGTCTGCAAGAATCTCCTCCCGCATCGTAACGGGGGAGGGTTAGGGTGGGGTAACGCGCTTGCACAAGCCATGCCGGGGATCTCAGATTTGGTGTTCGTGGATCCCTGCTTCGGCAGGAATGACGACAGAGGCGCTGCCTTCGATTCGAACCCACCAAACAAAAACCCGGCCTTCCGTAGAAGGCCGGGTCTAGTTTCGCAGTTAAGCGCCCGAGGTTATTCGGCGGCGGCCTTCATCTTATTGAGACGTGCTGCCATCCGCGACTTGCGGCGGTTGACGTTGTTCTTGTGCAATATGCCTTTCTGTACGGCCCGATCCAACGTGCTTAGCGCTTCGTGGACGGCGGTCTCAGCCTCGGCCACATCACCCGATTCCACAGAGCGCAACGCCTTGGTCATCGCGGACCTAGTCTCGGTTCGGTCTCCCCTGGTGCGAACGGCCCTCTTTACTTGCTGACGGCCTGCCTTCTTTGCGGGCAACTTGTGCCTCCTGCTGTTTTTTCCGCCAGCGCTCGGGTTCACAAAAAATAATAGGCACGAATCCGAGTTTAAAAAATGCCGACGCGCCTATTATAAACCAAGTTAGGCCAGTTTCCAAAGGATGGCCGGTCTCTGTTCGTATTCTGGGCTAAACGTCCAGATTTTGCACGCTACGGGCATGGGCCTGAATGAAGCTCTTTCGGGGAGCGACCTCCTCGCCCATCAGGGTAGTGAAAGTGTCGTTAACACCAAATGCGTTATCGACGGTCACCTCCAACATGTGCCGGGTTTCCGGGTTCATGGTGGTATCCCATAATTGGTCGGGGTTCATCTCGCCCAGGCCTTTATAGCGCTGGATCTGCGGGTTGCGGCTACTGTTCAGGTTGGCCAGGTACTCATCCTTCTCTTCTTCAGTGTAGGTGTAATCGACCTTTCTGCCGGTCTGTATTCGGTACAGCGGCGGCTGGGCGATGTACAAGTATCCCTGCTCGATCAGTGGCAGCATCCGGCGGTAGAAGAACGTTAGGATCAGCGTCCTGATATGGGAGCCGTCCACGTCGGCGTCGGTCATGATGATGATCTTGTGGTAGCGAATCTTCGACGGGTCGAATTCCTCACCTTCCCCGGCGCCCAAGGCCGCGATCATGGCCCGGATCTCTTCGTGGCCCAGGATCTTGTCTGGTTGTTGCAGCACGCGTTCGACGTTAAGAATCTTACCTTTGAGCGGCAATATGGCTTGGAAGTGCCGGTCCCGCCCCATCTTGGCCGAGCCTCCGGCTGATTCACCCTCAACGATGTACAACTCGGACTTGGCTGGATCGCGCTCAGCGCAGTCAGCCAATTTTCCGGGCAATGACGACCCGTCCAGGGCGTTCTTGCGTATCACCAAGTCGCGGGCGCGTTTGGCCGCTTCCCTGGCCTTCTGAGAGGTGAGACATTTCTCGACCACCCGCTTGCTGTCGGTGGGGTTCTCTTCCAGGTATCGGTTCAGGCCCTCGCTGACCACCGAGTCCACGATACCGCGGACCTCAGCGTTGCCCAGCTTGGTCTTGGTCTGTCCTTCGAACTGGGGGTCGGTCAGCTTAACGCTGATGACAGCGGCTAAGCCCTCACGGACGTCGTCGCCAATCAGGTTCGGCTGGTCGTCTTTGATGTATCCCTGCTTCCGGGCGAAGTCGTTGATCACCCTGGTCAGGGCGGTGCGGAAGCCGGTCATGTGGGTGCCGCCCTCTTCCGTGTTGATGCAGTTGGCGAAGGAGAACACCGTCTCAGTAAACGTGTCGTTATATTGGACGGCGACCTCAACAGAGGTCTCTTCAAGCACTTTCTCGAAATAGAAAGGGCTGGACTGGACGGTGCGGCGGTTGCGGTTAACGTTCCGGACCAAGTTGGCGATTCCGCCGTCGAAGAAATAGGTGCGCTCGACATCACCCTTGCGTCTTTCGTTATGCCAGGGACTCGTGAAAGCGATCTCCAGGCCCTTATTCAGGTAGGCGATCTCTTTGAAGTGGGAGATCAGCAGCTCAAAATCGTATTCGATGATCGGGAATATCTGCGAATCGGGCTTGAAAGACACCGTGGTGCCGTGTTCATTCGTCTTCTCGCCCTTCAACAGCCCGGTGCTAGGTTTTCCACGTTCGTATTCCTGGCTGTACGTCCAGCCTTGGCGGCGAATCTCGGCACGCAGTTCCTCGGACAGGGCATTCACCACCGAGCCGCCCACACCGTGGAGACCACCGGTGACCTTGTAAGCTCCACCGCCAAACTTGCCCCCGGCATGCAACGTGGTCATCACCGTTTCCAAGGCGCTCTTGCCCGTCTTGGCGTGTTTGTCGATGGGGATACCACGGCCGTTGTCGGCCACCGTTATCCAGCCTTCTTCAGAGATTGAGATCTCCACGCGTTCGCAGTAGCCGGCCATGGCTTCATCCACTGCATTATCCAGGATCTCGTAGACCAAGTGGTGGAGGCCCCGTTGGTCGGTGCTTCCGATGTACATTCCAGGGCGGACACGCACCGCTTCCAGGCCCTCCAGGACCTGAATATCTTTGGCTGTATATTCGCCTGTTTGGGTTTGCGTCATATTGTTATTTCACCATTGCAATTCGTTGGGCGGGCACGCAAAAATTCACACACGTGAAAGGGAGTTTAAAACAGTGGGTTCCGAAGCTGTGCAGACTAGACATATTATACCAGATTTGAGGCTAAATAGCCTCAATAATAGGCCTCTCCGAGCCCGGTTTTATATCATCTCAACATTCGAATTGGACCGTGCTGAGAATATTGTGCCTGGCCATCGAAAACGCCAACGATCAGTTATGTTTTGATTGCAAGAGGATTTAGAGCGAATAGCCTAATCTATTTCTTATCGCCGTCGAAATTTGGTCAATACTTGCTTGTCAGTGACATAAATTGAGCGCCGACCGGAAAACACTGGTCGGCGCTCATTAAAACTGGTCAAAACTAGGTCTGATTTGTGTTTATTTTGGGAATATTCGCTTGAAAATCCCCGGTGAACCTTCCTCGTGGACCATATGTGGTCTGACTTCGGTGCTCCACACGGGTGTAACCATGGGGCTCCAGGCCTTCCATCCTTCCCCGTTCACCACGTCCATGGACTCCATTTCGTGGACCGTGCTGTACTTCGGAGCGCCCATCACGACTTCCCATCGCCGTGCCCGGATGTACCCGGGAATCTTCAACGCTTCGGGCAGCCGTTCGGTATTGTAGGCCTTGTTGAACTTGTCTTCCAGTTCATTGGGCACTGACATCCGACCCACCAACAAAACCGCCGCCATGTCCGATCCGGCGGTCTCCTCGGACACGTTGTCCGGGTAGATGCGGGTGTAGAGGTTCCTGATATAGGCGGTGCCGATCACGCTGGGCGACATACGCTTTGACCACTCGGTCGGCTCCTTCAGCCACTTCTGCCAAGCATCCGAATGCCAAGTGTCGGCCGACTCCAGCTCGTAGCAGGCCAGATACCGGGGCCCGCCTTGGAGCGCCTCGTAGCGGGCGGCGTTCAGCACCCCCGGGATGGACAAGCGTTCCGGTATATGTTCTTCGTTGTACCAGCGGTTGTATTCTTCATCATGCTCGGCCGCCACATCGCTGTAGACCAACAGCAGGCCGTTTCCTTTTTTCGCTGCCATCGTTACTCCCTTGTTGGTTCCATGAATGACTCGATTCTATATGTCGCTGTTCCATTGACCAGATTAGCTTGATCATGAACCGGAATCCCCCATCCTAACCTTTCCCCGTTGTGACGGGAGAAGGGACAGGTTCTGCCCTCTCATGTGGTTTCCAGCTTCAGTCACCCGGATAATAGTGCTCGCCAGTCCGGTAGCTTTCCAATGCGTAGCGCATGGCGTGGAAGACGGGTTCCGGGAGAGCGTCCAGGGGATACCAGCCACTGTCGATGAACGCCTCTGGTTCCATCAACTTTGGTTCTTGCCCGTCGATGTCCCCTATGAACTCTATGTCCACGTAGTGCTTGCCATAGGCGATGATGTTGCTCACGCAGAGAAACCTGAGGTCTCTCACCGTCACGCCCAGTTCTTCCATGGCCTCTCGTCGGGCGCATTCCTCCAGGGTCTCGCCATTTTCGAGGTGTCCTCCGGCGGACGCCCAGGTGTCCTCGCCGTGAGCACCGTGGCGTTTGGCCAGAAAAACCATGGCTTCACGCACAAAGATCACGCCTACACCAACTTGGGGTCTACCTGACTCAGCCGCCATGGCGCCGAGTATAGCATGGGATCCTTTCCGGGAAGCATGAGCAGGCCTCGCCCAGCTTGATTACGTGCCCTATAATGGGCCGATATTTCTCATATTCAAGCCCCTGGAGGAACACCGATGGCTGGAACAAACCGGACCGTTATAACCAGCAACCAGGCGCCCCAACCCCTGGGAGCATACTCCGTAGGCATGAGCGTAAGCCCAGGGAAACTGGTCTATGTCGCCGGACAGGTGAGCGTTGATTCAAGCGGCAAGCTGGTCGGCAAGGACGACGTTGTGGCTCAGACTCGCCAGGCGCTACAGAACATCGGTCACGTACTGGCCGCAGCCGGCGCCAGTTTCAACGACGTTGTAGAGTTCACCACCTACGTGGTGGGCCGCCCGTCGGTGCAGGGATACATCCAAGGCCGCGGCGAGGTCTATCCAGACATTTATCCCAACGGCGATTTTCCGCCCAACACCCTTCTTGTGGTGGGCGGCCTGGTCAATGAGGATTTTCTCGTAGAGATCAAAGCCGTGGCGGCGCTCCCTTAACACACTAACGTCCGTATTTCAGGACCCGGAGGAATAATTTGGCCGACCAAGAACGGCTAGTAAAAACCCTGATGGAGTTGATCCAGATCGACAGTCCAAGTGGCGAAGAAGACGCTATGGACGCTGAGGTCAGCTCACGCCTGGAATCTATCGGACTGAAAGTGTCCCATGACTCATTTAACAACGTCATCGCCCGCCTGTCCGGAGAAGGCGCGCCCATTATGCTGTCGGCCCATCTGGATACGGTTGAGCCGGGCCGGGGCATCGAACCCCTGGTCGACGGAGGGGTGTTGCGGTCCGACGGGAGCACCATCCTGGGCGGAGACTGCAAGGCTGGAGTTGCCATCATCCTTGAAGGCCTAATCGCCGCGATGGAATCAAACAACGGTAACCGGGCCATTGAAGTGGTGTTCACCCGTCACGAAGAAGGGGGCTTGGTCGGGGCCCATCACCTGGATTTCAGCATGGTTGCGGCCAAAGAAGGAGTCGTCTTCGACGGCGAAGGCCCGCCCAACCGGATCATCCTCTCGGCCCCGTCCCAGAACGTGGTTACCGCACAGATCACCGGACGCGCCGCCCATGCCGGTCTGGAGCCGGAAAAGGGTATCTCCGCCCTGCTCATTGCCGCCGACATTCTAAGCCGGCTTCCCCTCGGCCGTATCGACGAGGAGACCACCGCTAATATCGGCCGGCTGGAAGGGGGGCTGAAGCGAAACATCATCCCCGAGCAGGCTTTCCTGGACGGCGAGTTCCGGAGCCGCAGCAACGAGAAACTGGCCGACGTGGAGCGCAAGTTCCGGGGAGTGTTTGAAGAGGTTGCATCGAGATACCCCGAAGCGAAGATCGACCTGGACATCGTAAACACCTACCAGGCGTACAACATCGACGCCAAGAATGAGGCGGTCGCCGTGATCGGTCGGGCGCTGTCTGGAATGGGCTTGGAGCCCATTTTGGGAAGCACCGGAGGCGGTTCAGACGCCAACGTATTCATCGAGAAAGGAATCGCGGCCATCCCGGTGGGAATTGGCGTCCGCAATTTCCACACCACCTGGGAGACCGCGGTCATCGCAGAAGTATTGCAAGGCGCGCAGATGTGCGAGGCCATTGTCCGAGGCTCATAACCGCGAAAGCTAGTCCAGTTCGTCGGTGAATCTGCGTATTGATATGGGATATCATTGCCCAAACTCGAATCCACTGTCCATTAACGACATCCAAGCCCACGGTCAAAAACTAACGGCCATCGTGCCGGAAGGAATATTCCCATGGCAGACATGCCTAGCGATAACGCCATCCGGCGAATGAAGATCTTTGTAGAGAAATACACGGAAAAACCTGGGACTTACGTTTCGCCTATTGAGGGGTAACGGACCAGGTGGTCAATGGACTGGCCCCGAACATAGACGATATCGGTCGGCCGCTGTGCCCTTGCCGGTTCTATCCGGATAAGAATACTGAATATCTGCCTGAGGGCCACGAAGCGCTTGATTCGTACGGCATCATTCAAGACCCGCGCCCTGAGAAGGGGAGACCCTTGAGGGACAAAGCGGCTGAGCCCGAACAAGAGCGGATCGACCGGCCGTCTTAGTCACGGCAGTGCCTTCGACCTGCTCCCATCTTGTTTGGTATCATTAGAGCCGATCGGCGGGAATTGCATTCGAGACTGACGCCGGTCCAGCATTTCCATGTTTTACCCACAGGAGTTTTCCAATGGCCACCATCAATAAGAAGCGCCAACTGGGCCGACCGGTCTCTATCGTAGGCGCAGGATTGTCTCAATTCGGGGCATTCGCCAACAAAGATAGCCGGGACCTATTCGTAGAGGCCTTCCAGGACATGGTCCAGAGCATGGACCGCGGGTTCGATATCCAGGATATCGAATGCGCCTATGTCGGCAACTACTCCTCCGATTTATTTGAGCACCAGGGCCACACGGCACCCATCGTCGCCGACTGGCTGGGCATCACCCCCATTCCTATCACCCGTATCGAGAACGCCTGTGCCAGCAGCGGCAGCGCCCTCAGAGAAGGCGTCATGGCCATCGCCAGCGGCATGTACGACGTTGTCTTGGTGGGCGGCATAGAGAAGATGACCAACCTCGCCACCGATGGCGTAACCGACGTCTTGGCGTCGGCTGCTGACGGTCTCTACGAGGTGCCGGCCGGGCTGACCTTCCCCGGCATCTTCGGCGCCATCGCCAAGGCCCACATGGACAAATACGAGACGAACCTGGACCACCTGCTGAAGGTGGCCATCAAGAACCACAATAACGGCGCCCTCAACCCCAAGGCCCAGTTCCAGCAGACGATGACCCAGATGGCCGAGCGCCGCATGGTCCGCGCCCAGGAACGGGGACAGACTGTGCCGGACTACAAGACCGACTTGGACTTCTTGAACGACGAGGCGGCCAATCCCTGGATCGCCTGGCCTCTGCGGCTCTACGACTGCGCCCCCATCACCGACGGCGCGTCCTGTGTGCTGCTGGTCTCAGAAGAGATCGCCCATAACTTCACCGACACACCCATCAGCATCGCAGGCATCGGGCAGGCCACCGGCAAGCCCCTCCACGATTCCGAAGAGCTGACTTCATTATCCGCAGCCAAGGCTGCTTCTCAGCAGGCCTACGACATGGCCGGCATCACCATCGCCGACATCGACCTGGCTGAAGTCCACGACTGCTTCACCATCGCCGAGATCGTGGCAACCGAAGACCTGGGCTTCTTCGCTCCGGGCGAGGGCCCCAGGGCTGTTGACGAGGGACGCACAGCACGGGACGGCGACCACCCCATCAACACCTCCGGCGGACTCAAGGCCAAGGGCCATCCCGTCGGCGCATCGGGCGTTGGTCAGGTCATTGAGATCTACCATCAGCTACGAGGTGAAGCCGGGGAGCGCCAGGTGAAGAAGACCGACCCAACAGTTGGCGTCACCCACAACGTGGGCGGCACCGGCGGGACCTGCGTGGTCAACGTGCTGCGACGGGAGTCGTAGCCATGGCCAGCGAATTCACCTCAACCGCCTTTTACAACAAGCTGAAAGAAGAAAAGAAACTTATCGGCGTAAAGTGCCAGGACTGCGGCCACCTGTCTCCGGAGCCCCGACCCATGTGCCCAGAGTGCCACGGATTCAACATGGAATGGCACGAGTTCAGCGGCAAGGCCAAGCTGAGCACCTTCACCTGCATATTCATCGTTCCCGTCAAGATGGCCGCGAAAGGCTACGGACGGGACAAGCCGTATTGCACCGGGATCGTAGACCTTGAAGAGGGTCCCCGCATCAGCGCCATGATCAACGGCGTTGACGGCACGAACCCCCAGAGCATCGAGACCGGGATGGACATGGTCTTAGACGTCGACGACATTGATGCGAAATCGCCGGCCTTAGCCTTCAAAGCCGCTTAGCAGGCTCTCTCAATCCCAGGCAAAACAAAAGACCGGGCCCTCCACATGTGGAAGGCCCGGTCTTTTTAGGTCTAGTTTGAAAGTCTTCGTTTAATCGAAGCCGCGGGTGCCAACCCAGCCGTGCTGGGAGACGTCAATCATTTCGCCGTTGGGGCCGGCGTATTTGATCTCGACATTCTCGTGACGGGGCCCGCCCATTCCGACGCCGAGAGCCTTGTTGACTGAGTCCATAGGAGACGAGTTATTCGCGGCCAATTTCTTCTCAACGTCTTCCAAGTCCTCGACCTCGAAGCCGATGTGGTGGATACCGCTGTAGTCCTTGCCGTGCGCTCCAGCAACGGCGTCGTTCTGGAAGTCCAGAATGGCCATGTTGACGTTGCCGTCGCTGAGGAAGTAGCCGTTGGCGTTGGCGCTCTCCAGTTTGGCGATCTCACGCAGCCCGAAGACGTCCTTGTAGAAACCTGCGGTCTTATCGATGTCCTGGGTGGCAATGGCGATGTGCTTAATCTTGGGCATCTCGCAACCCCTCCTGCCGGTATTTGATTTGGTAATCCCAGACGTCGGGATCAGTGCCAGCAACGATACCACGTTTGCCTGTTTTGTGTCACTTTGGCCAACATTCCGGATCTAAGTCTGGTCTATGCCTAGATCGGACCTGGCGCTGACGGTCGGTTTACACCATAGCCCGCTGAGCCTACAATATCGTCTCTTGAAGATACTTTGTGCCTGCGGCCTTTGCTGACTCGGGGCCCGGGGATGCCAAAAAACGGAATTGCAACCCAGAATGAAAACAGGACACTGCTCGTTTAAAGCATGGGGGCGGAGGACTGGGAGGTGGTTAGGGAGATCTACGAAGAAGGCATCGCAACCGGCAACGCCACCGTGGAGACAAGTGCCCCACCCTGGGAACGCTGGAACAGCAATCACCGGCCGGACTGTCGTCTGGTGGCCAAAGATGGCGACCAGGTGATCGGCTGGACCGCCTTGAGCCCAGTTTCGTCACGGGATGTCTACGCCGGAGTGGTTGAGGACAGCGTCTACATAGCCAAGTGCTTTAGGGACACAGGCGTCGGGAAGGCCCTGTTGAGTTCCCTGGTTTCAGCATCGGAATCGGCTGGAGTCTGGACGCTCCAAGCCAGTATCCCGGTTGAGAACGAAGCGAGCATCTCCCTCCACTCGGCTTGCGGGTTCCGAAGGTCGGCACCAGAGAACGCATCGGCCGCCTGCACGGCCGCTGGCGCGACACCCCGCTAATGGAAGGCCGCAGCGATGTTGCTAGCGCCTAGCGCTGTCTCCCATTTGACCTTGCTGGGCCTTCTCCCGGCGTCTGATACTTACTATCCCGCTGGCTATCAGGCTGCGTGTTAGAATAGGCCCGCTTTCTAAAACGTTCTAGAGCACTCACGGAGGATATAAGCATGGCAGTCCCCAAACGCATGAAATTCGGCGTCTTCATGGCTCCTTTCCACCGGGTGGACGAGAACCCCACATTGGCCCTGGAAAGGGACCTGGAGCTTCTTCAATGGTTGGACACTCTAGGCTTTGACGAAGCCTACATCGGCGAGCACCACAGCGCCGGCTGGGAGACGATCGCGTCGCCTGAGCTGTTCATGGCCACTGCGGCCGAGCGCACCCGCCACATCCGGCTGGGCACTGGCGTAACCAGCCTTCCCTACCACCACCCGTTCATGGTGGCCAACCGCATGGTCCAGCTAGACCACTTGACCAGGGGCCGGGTGATCCTGGGTTGCGGCCCCGGCGCTTTGGCGTCGGACGCCCTGATGCTGGGAATCAAACCCGAGCGACAGCGGGCGATGATGGAGGAGTCTTTGGACGCCATCATGCGGCTCATGTCCGACACCGAGCCCTACTCGGTCAAGACCGATTGGTTCGAGATGAATGAGGCCGTGCTCCAACTGCGGCCCTACCAAGACCCTATCGTCCCCGTGGCCGTGGCTTCGGTGGAATCCCCCGCTGGCGTCACTTTGGCCGGGAAGCACGGAGCTTCAGTCCTGTCGCTTAGCGTGCCCCGGGACACCATCCGCAAGACATCGCTGGCCGAACTCTGGTCCATCGCCGAGGAGACGGCAGCCGAGCATGACAAAGAGATGCATCGCGAAGACTGGGGCGTGGTCATGGGGATGCACTTGGCCGACACCAAAGAGCAGGCCATCAAGGACATCCGTGAGGGCAGCGCCAGGGTGGTCACCGAATACTTCGGTCGCACCTTGGGCAACCCGGTGCCCGATGTACCCCGCGACCAGATCGTAGACTACATGGTGGACCACAACCAGTGGATCGTCGGGACGCCCGACGACTGCATCGCCGGAATCGAGCGGCTTCAGGAGCTCACCGGTGGGTTCGGCAAGTTCATGATGCGGGTTGAAGACTGGGCCCCCCGCGACAAGATCCACCGCAGCTACGAACTCTTGGCGCGTTACGTGATGCCCCGCTTCCAGGGAAGCCTGAAGGGCATCGAGGTCTCCAACGAGTGGGCCAGCGAACGCCGTGAGGCTCTCCAAGAGAACCGCTACGTCGGTATCAAGGCGGCCACCGACCGGTTCGACGCCAGTAGGAAGTAGCCAATTAGCTGTCAGCACTCTGCTATCAGCTTTCAGTTAGGGGCGTCCCGATGAATTGGGACGCCCTTTTTGTTGTGAATCCCTGAGGGCTATCGGTTCGTAGACTATTTGCCGGTCTGTTATATTTCAATAAGTGAAAAAATTAACACCGTAGCGTCGCAGTTTGAGCCTTGTCGTATACCCCGCTCAAGCTAAATGAGGCAGTCACCATGCGCAAGACAAAGATAATGGTCACCATCGGCCCGGCCTCCAGCAGGCCGGAAATGCTGGACCAGCTCATCCACAGGGGCATCGACTGCGCCCGCCTGAATTTCTCCCACGGGACACTGGATGAACACGCCAAAGTGATCTCCGACATCCGGCGCATCTCCCAGAAACACAGGCGGCCGGTGGCCATCCTCCAGGACTTGGGCGGCATCAAGTTGCGACTGGGCACACTGAAAGAACCGGTACTGCTGAACCCCGGCGACAACATCAGCCTGGTCCCGGAGGCCGAAACCAACGAACCCGGCATGTTGCCGTTTCCTCAGCCTGGGGCATTTAGAAACATCGCTGCGGGCCACAACATCTTCATCGCCGACGGCACGGTCCGCCTGGCCGTCACGGCAGCCAGTCCCACGAGGGTGGATGCCACGGTCCTTTCATCCGGTGTTGTCTCGTCCTACAAAGGCGTGAACCTTCCCGGCGTTCCCATCGACGACCCGGTCTTGACCGAGCGGGACAAAGTCGCCCTACAATTCGGCGTCGAGCATAACGTCGATTGGGTGGGCCTCTCGTTCGTACGCACCGCCGAAGATATCTTCTACGCCCGGGAGCACCTGAACGCCGCCGGCAGCAAGGCCTTAGTCATGGCCAAGCTGGAACGAGGCGAGGGCGTCGACAATATCGACTCCATCCTTCCCGAGGTCGACGGCATCATGGTGGCCAGGGGCGACCTGGGTGTGGAGATTCCCATGGAACGGGTACCCATCGTCCAGAAACAATTGGTGGCCAAGTCCAACGAGGCTGGCAAAGTCTCGGTGATCGCCACTCAGATGCTCTGGTCAATGGTGGTTGCTCCGGCGCCGACTAGGGCTGAGATCTCCGACGTGACCAACGCCGTTCTGGACCGCTGCGACGCCGTCATGCTCTCCGATGAGACGGCCGTCGGCCAGCACCCTCTGGAAGCCTTCGACATGGCCGACGCCACCGTCAAAGAGACCGAGACCATCTACCCCTACTTCAGTGACCTGGGGTCCAGAGACCGGACCCAGGCCATAACGTCCGCCGCGGCGCGGCTGGTGCGTTCCCTGGGTTCCAAACCGGTGGTGGTGACCAGCACCGGGAGGGCTGCTTTTGAACTTGCCAGGTTCCGTCCCGACGCCGACGTCATCGCTTTTTCCCACGACGCCGCCGTGCTTCAGAAACTTTGCATGGGATGGGGCATCCGCCCGGGCGGCGTTATTCCGCCGCAACGAGACGTAGCCGGACTGGTGGCTTCAGTCATTCAGGCTGGTTTGGACGGCGGCACCATCGAGGAGACCGACGTGGTAACGATTGTCCACGGCTTCTCGCCGGGGGTATCGGGCACCACCAACGCCGTCCAGGTGCTGGACATGCGGGAGTACCTGGCCCACGACAAAGAAGAGCGCGCCGCCGTTACTCAGATTTAGGCTCTTGAACAAAAAGCGCGCTGCCGGCGTCTTGGCGACTGTAGTGGCGGTCTTCATTCTGGCTGCATGCGCCTCAGAGACCGTGCTCGAAACATCGGCCCCGCAGACCACTGACGAGCCGACCGCCGTTCCAACTCCCACTCCCACTCCCACTCCCATACCGTATGAAGACTTCGCCGGCGCGATGGTCCCTCCGGCTAACCCGGAGCGTCTGGCCCAACTGACCAATCTGCTTTCGCTGGTCCCGGAGAACTTCAGTTCCACGATCTTCCTGGACATGGAGTTCTTGCGGTCCAACGACACCCTGGTCTCACTGATCAGCCCCGAGATTCTGGGTATGGACAGGGCATTGCCTTCCATTGCCGCCGGACTGGTCGATAGCATCGCCGTGGCCACGGACTTTCAGACCCTCAGCGTGATCTCTCCCTTCCAGAGCAACTATGCCATCGGGGATATTCTCCGGCTGGCCGGCGGCTTTGGCCTGCAACTGGGCGGAGACGGCCCAACCACCTATGAAGGGCACGACGTTTGGAGGATCAACGCTCTGGGAACAGTTCTTGCTATGGCAACGGCAGATGAGTCGACCGGCGTCGCGGCTTCTGGCCAAGGACTCTCGGCAGAAGAGGTGAGAGCGGTGGTAGAAGGCTCTATAGACGCCTTTGATGGCTGGTCTTCCGCACTACTCGACACGGCTGGCCTAGCCGATCTGCTAGGAGACGTGCCATCGGGCTTCGCGGGTGTGGTGCTGTCCGAATGCGAGACGCTGCCATTGTTCACCGATATGCAAGGGTTGCCTGGCTGCACCGGAGTCGTGGTCACCGCCGATATATTGTCCGGCGACTTGGTGGTCTTCCACTCCCTCATCGGCTTCACCGGCCAAGACGAAGCCGCATCCGTCATGCAGCGGGCTATCGAGGCATTGGAGGACCTGAGTAGCTCCCACGATTTCGAAGACCTAGGCGTGCGTCAGGAAGACGGTAACTTGAGAGTGCGAGTGATCGTCAACGTCTCCAAGTCCACTGAAGTGTTCCGGCTTTTCTCTCCCAACAGTTAGCCCTCAATTCCCCTGAGTCGGCCTGCAGGATCCGCATACCGGGAACGTAGGGCCGGCACCCTTCCTCATCGCAAGGCGGCAGGCTCCAAGCCCTGTCATTCTGAGGAACGCCGAAGGCCGACGAAGAATTTTCCAATCATCGCCTTGGCAGACCTTTCGCTTCGCTCAGGGTGACATATGGGGATGGGCGCTCGAATTAGGGCCTTGTTAGGGCTGATATTGTTGTCCGTTTCCTTCGCGCCAGCTCCTTTTCTCAATTCTGTCATGCCGAGGCGTCAGCCGAGGAATCTCGTTGCCAGATCGCAATGACTGGTCGAGGGCGAAGAGACCCCACGGTTCGCTCAGGGTGACATGCGCATGGGCCCAACTCGATAAGGAAAACTGTGTTGGGGGAGGGGCTGCTGTTCCTTCTCCCTGGAGAGAGAAGGTTAGGCCCGACGGAGTCGAGGCTCTCGACGTAATCGGAGATGAAGGTTGGGATCCCTGGTCTTACCGGTCTTTCGGCGGGCTTAACCGTGCTCCGGCAGTGAGTGGGGTAGGGAGGTCTCTCCCATGAGGAAGAGGTCCATGGCCCGGGCGGTTTCCCGGCCTTCGGAGATGGCCCAGACCACCAGCGATTGACCTCTGGCGGCGTCACCAGCTGCGAATACTTTGGGGACACTACTCATGCGGTTGCCGTCAACGGCGACGTTGCCTCGGCCATCCAGATCAACGCCGATCTGAGCCAGTATTCCGCCCTGTTCCGGGTGCAAAAACCCCATGGCCAGCAGGGTCAATTCAGTCTCGATCTCAAACTCGCTGCCGGGGATCTCTTCCATGGACGGACGCCCACAGTTGACGCCTTCTTTCCACTCGACCCGCACGGCGTGCAGCTTCTCCAATTTGCCGTTGCTTCCGGTGAACGATTTGGTCAGCACGGAATAGTCTCGGATGCCGCCCTCTTCGTGGGCCGGAGACGACCTGAGGACTTTGGGCCACTGGGGCCATGGGTTATTGCCGGGTCTCTGTTCAGGGGGCTCGTCCAGCAGCTCCAGTTGGTGCACCACCTCGGCGCCCTGCCGAATCGCCGTGCCCAGGCAGTCGGCTCCAGTGTCGCCGCCGCCAAGGATGACCACCCGTTTGCCTTCTGCTTCTATGCGCTCATCACCAGAAATTTCCTCGCCGGACAAAACCCGGTTCTGTTGCGCAAGGTAGTCCATAGCCAGGTGGACTCCCGCTAACTCACGTCCAGGAACGTCCAGATCTCTGGCCTGAGTGGAACCAATGGCCAAGCAGACCGCGTCGAATTCAGCGAGCAGGCGGTCCACCGGGTAGTCGACGCCGACGTTGGTGTTGGTGAGGAAGATGATGTTTTCCTCGGCCATGAGGTCGACGCGGCGTTGGACAACGCCTTTTTCGAGCTTGAATTCAGGGATGCCGAGCGTGAGCAGTCCGCCGATATATCCGGCGCGCTCGATGACCGTCACCAAGTGCCCGGCGCGGTTCAGTTGCTGGGCGGCCGCCAGACCGGCGGGGCCTGACCCAACCACGGCAACCTTCTTGCCGGTCCGGTTGGCGGGCGGCGCTGCCTTGATCCAGCCATTTTCGTAGCCACGCTCGACGATCTCTTTCTCGATGTACTCGATGGTGACCGGGTCCGAGTTGATGCTCAGGACACAACTGGTCTCGCAGGGAGCGGGGCAAACGCGTCCGGTGAACTCGGGGAAATTATTGGTGGAAAGCAGCGTCTCAAGCGCCCCTTGCCAATCGCCCTTATAGACCTGGTGATTGAACTCGGGGATGACGTTGCCGAGGGGACAGCCCATGTGGCAGAAAGGCACGGCGCAGTCCATGCAACGAGAGCCCTGCTCCTTGGCTTTCTCTTCGCCCCAAGGTTGGTAGAACTCGCGGTAGTCGCCTTTTCTGTCTGCTACCGGGCGCCGTTCGGGGGGTTGCCGGCCGGATTCTATGAAGCCTGTCGGTTTACCCATTGCCGACCGCTTCCAGTTCCCGTTCCGTACCCTCCTCGGCCCTGTGTTTCCGCTCTTCCAATACCCGGCGGTAGTCTCTGGGCATGATTTTTTTGAACCGCTTCAAAGCCGCATCCCAATCGGCGAGAATCTCCGTCGCCGGGGTACTGCCGGTATACTTCTTGTGGTCTTCAATCAGCCCTTTGAGGATTGCTACGTCTCCGGGGTCGGTGACCTGCTCCATGTCGGCCATTCCGTCATTGAAGGAGATTCCCAGACAGTCATCTTTGTCATAAACGAAGGCTATTCCGCCGCTCATTCCAGCGCCGAAGTTGCGGCCGGTGGGCCCAAGAACCACTGCCACGCCGCCGGTCATATATTCACAACCGTGGTCTCCCACGGCCTCAACCACGGTCTTGACTCCGCTGTTGCGGACACAGAACCGCTCGCCGGCCATGCCGCGGATGAACACCTCGCCGCCGGTGGCCCCGTACATGGCTACGTTGCCGATGATGATGTTCTCTTCAGGCACGAATGACGCTTCAGGATGGGGGCAGACCACTATGCGGCCTCCCGACATCCCCTTGCCCATATAGTCGTTGGTGTCTCCCACTAGGTTAACGTTGATGCCCCGGGCCAGGAAAGCGCCGAAGCTTTGTCCCGCTGACCCGGTCAATTTGATGTTGATGGTGTCGTTGGGCAACCCATCCTCGCCGAAGGCCTTGGCGACCTTACCGCTGAGCATGGCGCCGACGGTCCGGTTCGAGTTGTGTATCGGCAGGTCAATCTCGACGCTCTTTCTTTCATCCAGAGCCGGTTTGGTCTGGGCGATCAGCTGGTGGTCGAGGGCCTTGTCCAAGCCATGATCCTGCTCACGGTCACAGTAGACCGGCTCATTGGGGTCGCTGGATTCCTGGCGGTGCAGAAGTCGGGCGAAATCCAACCCCTCAGCCTTCCAGTGGTCGTCCGCGTCCTGGTAATGGAGGACATCCGTCCGGCCGATCATCTCGGCGACGGTCCGAAAGCCCAGTTCGGCCATGATCTCCCGCATCTCTTCGGCCACGAAGGTGAAGTAGGTGACCAGGTGCTCAGGTTTGCCGGCAAACTGCCTGCGCAGCTCCGGGTCTTGGGTCGCGACGCCCACCGAGCAGGTGTTCATGTGACACTTCCGCAGCATGATACAGCCGCTGACCACCAAAGCCGAGGTGGCGAATCCAAATTCTTCCGCGCCCAAAAGGGTGGCGATAACTGCATCCCGGCCTGTCTTGAGCTGGCCGTCGGTCTGGAGCACGATTCGGCTCCGCAGTCCGTTGGCCACCAGCACCTGCTGGGTCTCGGCGACGCCCAGTTCCCAGGGCAGTCCCGCGTGCTTGATGGACGACTCAGGAGACGCACCGGTGCCGCCGTCGTGGCCGCTGATCAGCACAACGTCGGCATGGCCCTTGGCAACTCCGGCCGCGATGGTGCCAACGCCAACCTCCGCTACCAGCTTCACGTGGATCCTCGCGTCGGGGTTGATATTCTTTAAATCGTGGATCAACTGGGCCAGGTCTTCGATGGAATAGATGTCGTGATGGGGCGGCGGCGAGATCAACTCAACGCCAGGTGTGGTCTTCCTCACCCAACCGATATATTCATCGATCTTGTGGCCGGGCAACTGTCCGCCCTCTCCGGGTTTAGAACCCTGGGCCATCTTGATCTGCAGGTCTGTTGCGTTGATCAGGTAGTTGGCGGTAACGCCGAACCGGCCCGAGGCCACCTGTTTGATGGCGCTGCTGCGGTCGTCGCCGTTCTCATCCAGCCAGTAACGCCGATAGTCCTCCCCGCCCTCTCCGGTGTTGCTGCGGGCGGCCATCCGGTTCATGGCGATGGCCATGGTTTCGTGGGCTTCCCGGCTGATGGAACCCAGTGACGCCGCGCCGGTGGCGAACCGTTTCACGATCTCGGTCGCCGGTTCCACCTCGTCGATGGGCACCGGGATCCGGTCCTGCTTGAATCCCAACAGGCCGCGCAATGTCGCCAATCTCCGGGTCTGGTCGTCGGAATGGCGGCTGAATTGTTTATAAGCGTTCCAGTTTTCGGTCCGGGCGGCATATTGCAATGCGGAGATGGCTTCAGGATCCCATTGGTGGACTTCCTCACCTCTCCGCCACTGGTAAGCGCCGCCTTGTTGCAGGCCACGCTCGGCTGGTATCTCGGTTGACCCAAAGGCCCGGTTGTGGCGCTCAGTAGCTTCGCGTTCTATGCCATCTAGGCCGATACCACCCACCCGCGACGGGGTCCAGGTGAAATACTCGTCGATCAGTTCTTGGTTCAGGCCCACTGCCTCGAATATTTGCGCGCCACGGTAGCTTTGGACCGTGGAGATGCCCATCTTGGACATCACTTTCAACAGACCTTTCTCGTTGGCCTTGATGAAATTCTTCTGAGCGTATTCCGGTTCGGTGCCATTTATCTGGCCGGTCTCAGCCAGTTCCCGGACCGTGGCCAAAGCCAGGTATGGGTTGATGGCGCCGGCGCCGTATCCGACGAGCAATGCAAAGTGGTGGACTTCCCTGGCGTCGCCCGACTCCAAGACCAGAGCGACCTTGGTGCGGGTGCCTTGCCGGATGAGCTGATGGTGGACCGCCGAAACGGTGAGCAAACTGGGTATTGGCGCCCAGCGGCTGTCCGCGCCACGGTCCGAAAGTACGATTATCGAGCAGCCGGACTCAATGGACTGGGAGGCCTGCTTCCGGAGTCCGTCCAATGCTTTCTTGAGTGCGCCTTCTCCAGCCTCGGTGTCATAGAGCGCCGACAGGGCGCCGGTGCGAAGTCCGTCGAGGTTCATGGCTTTGATCTGGGCCAGTTCCAAGTCGGAGATGATGGGCGATTTCAGTCTCAGCTGGCGGCAGTGTTCCGGAGTCTCATCGAACAGGTTCTGCTCGCTGCCAACAAACGCGCCCAACGAAGTGACCAGTTCCTCGCGAATGGCGTCCAAAGGCGGGTTGGTCACCTGGGCAAAAAGCTGCTTGAAGTAGTTGTAGAGGACCTGGTTCTGGTCGGAAAGAACGGCCAGAGGAGCATCGTTCCCCATGGAGCCGATAGCTTCGGTACCCCTCTCGGCCATGACCGTGGTGAGCATGCGAATCTCTTCTATACTATAACCGAACGTCTGCTGGAGCCGAACCAGTTCCGCCGAGTCCATGGACGGGGCTTCCGTGGCAGCAGGCAGGTCGTCCAGGGTGATTTTATTGTCTTTCAACCACTGGCCGTAAGGGTTACTCGAGGCCAGGCTGTGCTTCAACTCTTCGTCGCCGATGATCCGGCCTTCTTCCAAGCTGACCAGGAACATGCGCCCCGGTTGTAGCCGTCCTTTGAATTTGACGTCGGCGGGCGGGACTTCCAAGACGCCGGTCTCGGAGGCCATCACCAACTTGTCTTCGTTGGTGACCAAGTACCGGAAGGGGCGCAGTCCGTTCCGGTCCAACAGGGCGCAGATGCTGCTGCCGTTGGAGGCCACGACCATGGCCGGACCATCCCATGGTTCCATCAGAGAGGAGTGGTACTCGTAGAAGTCCTTCTTCTCTTGAGACATGGTCTCATGCTGGTCCCAAGCTTCGGGAATGAGCATCAGCAGCGCATGGTCCAGGTCGCGGCCCGTCATCTGGAGCAGCTCCAGAGCGTTGTCCAGGCTGGCTGTGTCGCTGTCGCCTGGGTTGGTCACCGGGGCGATCTTGGCCATGTCGTCTCCGAACAACGGTGACTGGAACTGGGCCTCCCGGGCGTTCATCCAGTTGACGTTACCCCGGAGGGTGTTAATCTCACCGTTGTGGGCCAGGTACCGGTAGGGGTGGGCCAGCCGCCAACTGCCAAGGGTGTTGGTGCTGAACCGCGAGTGCACCAGCGCAAAGGCGCTGACCACATCCTGGTCTTGCAGGTCAAGATAGAAATCGGATATCTGATGGGCCAACAGCAATCCCTTGTACACGATGGTGTTGCAGGACATGCTGCAGATGTAAAAGCGGTCCACCTGGTCTTCAGTCAGTCCTGAATCCCCCGCGGAATGCTCAAGTACCTTGCGGACCAGAAAGAGCTTGCGCTCTAGATGGGCAGCGTCTTTGATGTCGGGTCCCATGCCGATGAAGACCTGCGCGATGCGGGGGCAAGCAGCCCGAGCGTCTTCGCCTATCTTGGAGTGATCAACGGGAACGTCGCGCCAGCCGAGGACCTTCAGTCCTTCGGCTTGGATCGTCTCGCCGATCAGGTCTCGGCAATTGTCTTGGGCCTCGGGTGGCATGAAGGCCATGCCCACGCCGTATTCGCCGGCAGCGGGCAGGTCGATGCCCAGAGCGGCGGCTTCGCGTTCAAATAATTTGGTGGGAGTTTGTATCAACATGCCGGCCCCGTCACCGGTGTCCGGATCACGCCCGGCGGCACCACGGTGGCCCAGGTTGATCAGCACCTGCACACCCTCATCAATGATCTGGTGCGTCTTCTGACCCTTAATGTTGGCGACAACGCCTACGCCGCAAGCATCATGTTCTTGCTCCGGCGAGTAAAGGCCTTTCTTAGCCAGTTCTTTTAATGGGTCCATCAGCCGAAAACCTTTAAATCAATGACAGCGCGGCCACCAAGCGTGATGTGGAAACGCTAACGAATCGGGAAACACCAAACCGCCGCTAGGCGCGGCGTAAGAACAACCTTCCCTGAAAGACAGGGCTGAGAAACTATTTTGTTAAATATATCACAATATCCAAATGGCACAAGGCCCAGTCTTGGATTCACGCCTGACATTGGGTCAGGCGTCTCATAGATACGAAACAGCTAGGCGGCAACTATTTACGCCGAGGATATTGTTATATATGGCTGAATCGGGCCTGGAAACTACAGAAGTGTACTTGACTCGCCGTAATCACTGAGAACTTTCGAAAAATTAGAATAATTTAGTAACATCATCGCCATGGTTAGCAAATTACGGCTAGACTATGTTTCTTGTGGAGGCTGAAAATGAAAAGGACGTCCCGAAATTGAGACGTCCTTTTCATTTTCAGCCTGTGATCTTCCGGGATTACATCAGCAGGTGAACCGCTCCGGGCCCAATATTCCGGCGAATGCCTTGAAGAATAGATTGATCTCTTCGGGATTCACGCCTGTCATGGTGTGAACGCGGCCCCAGGCTGTAAGCGCCACCTGGCCGTCGGGGATCCGGTCATAAGGCCGGGCCACGCCCCATTCCTCAAACATGAATAAATCATCCAGCACTTCCCACAATTCAGTGGTCTGCGCCGGGTTGGTGAAGTTGTAACTGACCACAACGTTGCCGTGCTCCATGTTGTGCACGACCCGGCCGTCGGGCAGGCTCTCTCTGTAAAACCCGCATCTCGCCGGCGTGGGCCAGTGCTGCCCGGACGATGGCGGCGCATCCTGGTATTCGACTCTCTGTCCTTCCGGGACGTGGTTGATGTTGACCAGGACCGGCATTGCCTCTCCGATCACACCTTGTAAGACTCTTTTCTCCGGTGTCTCCGGAGGGCGATCGCCGGATGTTTCGGTGATTGTCGGTGTGATCAGGTCGCCGAACAGCTCTGGAATATCCGCCAAAGGAATCCCAATCTCTAGTGTCAGCAAGCTTCCTTCACGGTCAACCCGGAGGCCTTCAAGCAGTCCCGCGGTGTTGGGGTCGGTCAAGAATCCGGAGGCCAGAGTAACGATTCCACCGATGAAATTGCCCAACGACTCGGCGGAATCCTCGTCTGCGAAGTCCATGGTCACAACCAGGTCCAATGACCCGCCATTCAGTTCGCCCCCCAACCCCACGATTTCGAGAGCGGAGATGAAATCAAGGGAGATTGGCAAGCCTCCAAATCCGGGAACGGAGTCCAGATCCACTTCATCGGCGATACCTTGGGGCACTTTGACCGCGAACCCGAATAAGCCGTCATCTAGGTCGTTGAAAGTATCGATCAAGGCGCCCGAGGCCGGGTCGGCGTCGCCAGCCTTAAGATCAATTATGTCGTTAACTGCGCCGCCTGTCCCGACCACAAATATCGAGCTATCCAGAACACTTAATTCGAAATCGTCCTCGTCGTCTTCCGGCGAGTAGACGTTACTGCCTTTGTAGGCTCTTTGGACAAGGTTGGTACCGGTTTTGGACTCCAATTTGGCGATCAAAGCAGCCTCGTCGAAACTGCCGTGAAGCAACGCGCCGAAATATTCCACATCTTCCATGTCATCCACTTCAGCCACGTCTGTGATCTCGCCGAAGATATCGGCCCGGCTCACGTCGCCAAATAGCCCTCCGGCCCTGAAGTCGTCGATGTCCAAAAATTCGACGAGACCGTCTTGGCCCTCCGCCGAACCCGACAAAAGCATTTCAAGAAACTGATTCTGATTCAGCTCGATCGCGCCCAGGGCCTCACCTATGGCAACACTCCCAACAACGGAGGCCCGGTGTGGGACTAAACTGCCAAAATCGCTACTGCTATCGCTGCTGCGGCCACAGGCGGCGGCCAGACCCAGCAGTAATAGACCGGCTGCCAGAACGGCCCCTTTAGATAATCGGAGAAGCACTTGGGAGATGCTCATCTGTTCCTCCCATTAATCTTTCTGACGGTTTTGGAATCATACAAACGCGGCCATCTTCCGGATTGTGACGGTCCCGCTAGAGGAGAGTCTTCCTTATCTTGGGTTAACTTCCAGGCTACCGAACGCCAGCGGTTAACACAATCCAGTTTCAGGCCAAACGGTGTGGACCGATGCAATTACCATCGACTTTATTTGACCCAGTTCCACGCCTGTTCTATACTCGAATGAGACCCATGAAGACAACTGCGAAAGATCAAAATACAGAAAGTACGAAGCTGGAGGCACAGCAACTAGAAGCATCGGAAATCGCTCAGTTGATTGTCGAGGTCGCCTCAGAGAAACTCGCCTCCGACATCGTGATGCTGGACCTGCGCGGTCTGGCCTCTTTCACCGACTATTTCGTAGTTATGTCGGCTGACTCTTCCCGGCTGATCCAAGCCCTGGAAGACGACATCCTCTCGACGCTGAAAGAGTCCAAATTATCCATGCATAGGCGCGAAGGTTCCGCGGCGTCGGGATGGGTGCTCATGGACTGCAGTGACGTGATCGTCCACATCTTCGGCCCCGAGGAACGGCAGTTCTTCGGCCTGGAAAGGCTCTGGGCCCGCGCGCCCCAGGTGGTGCGGATACTGTAACGGCCAGGTGGTTTATCTACGTTTCTAAAGAGAAGGGCATCCCGTTAACTCGGGATGCCCTTCTCTTTACGACCATTACCGGCTATAAATAAGGGCGGGTCTCTGACCCGCCCTCACGAACACGGTGGTGCAATGTCCTTGGTCACCGTTGGCGTTCTCCGTGGGGGCGGTGTTTCTAATCCGCCCTGGCTTGCCTAAACCATGCTTCCGCCCGGCTAGAGTCTTTACTCTTTCATCCAGCCGTCGTTGGCGCGGGTGTAGTCCACCAATTCCGCGGCGGTGAAGAACAAGGCCAACTCCCGCTGGGCCGACTCGGGGCTGTCCGACCCATGCACCAGGTTCCGTCCGATGTCCAAGGCCAGGTCTCCCCGGATGGTCCCCGGCGGAGAGGTTGTGGGGTTGGTCTGGCCCATGGTGCTTCTGACGGCTTCCACTGCGTTTTCCGCCTCCCAGGCCATGGCCACCACGGGGCTGGACGTTATGAAGTCCACCAACCCGGCGAAGAAGGGCCGGTCCACGTGTTCGCCGTAGTGCTGACGCGCCAGAGCATCATCCACCTTCATTAATTTCATGCCCACCAATTTGAGGCCCCGCCGTTCCAAACGGCTGATGATTTCTCCGATCAGCCCACGCTGTACCCCATCAGGCTTTACCAGCACCAAAGTGCACTCCATATCTTCCTCCGCGGACCTCTGCCCGCATTAAATTGATTCTTTGCTAGATGTTTAGGTCCGAGTGCTGGCGGAGTTTTCCAGCTTGAAATGTACTCCCCTGGACTCCATATCCCACATGAACGGGGCCGGGTCCATGGCCTCGGGCGGGAACACTCCGGGGCCGGGCAGCGCTCGGTCGACCAGGAGACCAGCGCCAACGACCAGGCACGATGCGGTGGCCAAGGCGATGTCTCCCGGTGGAAACGAATAGGTCATGGTCAGTTCGGCTTCCCGTCCGTCTTTGACCCCTGACACGCGGACCTGCCGGGGCAACCTGCCAGGGCCGCCGTCTTCAACTTCAGTCTGAGCCGGAGGCTGGGCTGCGGCCATGACCATCGCCGTCATCGCCGCCGGAGTCAATGAAACGCCATCAACCTCTAAAGGTTCCTCGGAAGCGAATCCGGCGTCGATCAGAGCTTTCAGTGTTCCGGTTGTGTCCGGGTCGGAAAACCCACGCCATAGAGAGGCGTGGAGCAGTCCGCCGAAAGACGCCGGAATGGTCACCGTTTCCAGTCCCACGTTGTAACAACGAATGTTACCCCAGGGGGCCGGGAATGCAACGTCTTGGTATTCAGCCATGCCCGGCGTCTCTGTCCACCTGCCACGGTCGAAGAGCAGGGCTGGTTTGGAGAAGAGGGCCAGCCGGTGACGCCAGACTGCCTCGTTATGGTAGGTGGCGTTGTTCACCATGAAGAACCGAACCTCTTCCACGATATCCATGCGGCTGGCCATGTGCCCGGCCAACACATTCGTCTGCCCGGGGTTGGCGCCTAAACCCGGCAACACGCCCACGCCACGGTGCTTGGCCAATGAATCCAAGTATTCGGAATCGAAGACGCTCTGAAGGGTTTCCACATCGTCGTTGATGTCGGCGTAGGGGACTCCAGCCTCGACGACTGTCCGCATCAGCGACAGGGTGTCTCGGCTGAACGGGCCTGTGGTGTTCAAGACCACCGACATTCCGCCCAAAGAGCGGGTCACCCGGTCTTCTTGGCGGCAGTCCAGTTGCAGCGCCGTCACTGGGCTGCCCAAGGTCTCAGCCAAGGCTTCGGCACGCTGGAGGTCGCGGTCTGCAACCACCACGTTCTTAAACCTGGTGTCTTCTACTACAAGGCGGGCGGTTGCGGCCCCCATGGCGCCGCAACCCAGGACCAAGGCGGTTCGGTCAGGCATCGTTAGCGGGCCGGCCTTCGGGCGGGTTTTGGAATCGGTCTGCGTCCCTGGAGAAGGCGGCCCCGCTGCTTGCGAACTCCGATGCTGGGCATGCGCAGGTATTCGGGTTGCAGGCTTGCCAGATCATCGGTCTCCCCGGCCATCAGCTTTTCCTGCCCCAACACAGCCAGCGCCCACACCCTTGCCGCCGGCACCGGCCTGATTATCTGGGCGTCGGCCCCCTTAGCCCCGGTAATGTGATCTTGCCATGCCATGACGCCCTCGCCGCAGAAGATTGCCGGACCTTTAATCTCAGCCATTAATTCGACCGCGGTGCAGACCCGGTCCTCTCTGGTCCTGACGCCGCCCGGACCGAATAGGACGGTGGCGCATTCCTCCCGGCCGGCTTCTATCAAGGCGCAGACTTGGACACCGGTATGGAGGTACGGGTGTGCCTCAAGATCGAGGGTTCCCACGCCGATGATCGGCTTCTTGGCCACAAGAGAGAGACCCTTGGCCGCGCTGATTCCTACCCGGAGCGCACTAAAACCGCCCGGCCCCAACGCCACGGCTACCCCGTCTAGTTCCGACGCAGACAGGCCGCTGTGCTCCAAGATGTTCACCACGGCCGGCATCAACTCGGCGGTGTGGTTATAAGTGGCATGCCAAGCATGCGATGCAACGACCCGGTCCTCATTAACTAGGGCCACGCCTGCGTATCGGGTTGATGTGTCTATAGCCAGAAGCATCGGGTTAGTTTCTCAGTTGCAGCGGTGGTTTTGTTTGGCGATAGATTCGTTGGAGGCGAAATCCCCCAAACCCCCCCTTATGAAAAGGGGGCTTTTTGGGCCAGTAGGTCTAGCAGTTTCTTGAAGCGCGAATTTTCCATGTCTGTTCCTGGTTCTAAGGTAATCTCACGGCTATAAGCGTCTTGCCCGTAGTCTAGATCTATCCAGAGGCAGTCTGTTGGGAATAGCTCGGTTGCCCGATCGGCCCATTCGATGACACAGACGCCTTCACCGAAGAGCTGCTCGTCCAGGCCCAGGTCCCAGGCCTCGGCGGGGCTGCTTATACGGTAGAGGTCGACGTGGTGGAGGGTTAATCGGCCTTTGTGCCGGGTCATCAGCACAAAGGTGGGACTCCGCACGTAGCCTTCAACTCCCAGTCCCAAAGCGATCCCCTGCGTTAAGCAGGTTTTTCCCGCGCCCAATTCCCCGGTCAGCAGGATCACATCTCCTGCCGAGGCCTGTTCTCCAATGGTCCGGCCCAGATCCTGGGTGAATTCGGCGTCGGTCGATTGGATGTGCAGCGATGTGGTCATGGATTAGGCTTGGGCCGGGCCGAAATGGTCCCAACCCCGGTTTCCGGCCGGTATCTCTATGCCCTGGGCGTCGACCACCGTAACCTTGCCGGGCTCCCCATCCGTGATTTCCCCGACAACAGCGGCCCCGCCGGTAAGTCCGGATACGACATGGTTGACCTTGGACGGGCTACCGGTGAATAACAGCACGTAATCTTCGCCGCCACCCAGAGCCAGGTCCACGCTGTCATGCGGGAACCGGTTCTTCAATATAGGGTGCACCGGCAGCCGGTCGGCGAATATCTTTGCCGACACTCCGCTGGCCCGGCACAACTTGGACAGGTCGTCGGCCATGCCGTCGCTCACGTCCATGGCCGTAGTTATCTCTGATTCGACCAGAGATTGCCCCACGGTCACGGCGGGTCGGGGCCGGCGGTGACTCCTCATAAGGAAGTCGGCCGCTTCGCCTCGTTCAGATGGGTTTTCAAGCATCAACTTTAAGCCGCCTCCCGAGCTTCCCAAATGGCCGGTCACCGCCACCAGGTCGCCTGGCCGCGCGCTGGTCCGGATCATGGGTTGGCCCTGCATGGCGCCGGTCAAAGCGACCGTGATAAATACCACCGGGGACCGCACCATGTCGCCACCGACGATGGCCAGGCCGTACTCGTTACTTATCTGGAGCATTCCCTTATAGAGGCTTTCTAGGTCTAAAACTTCAGTCTCCGGAGGGAGCCCCAGGGTGACCAGGGCGTAGGTGGGCAGCCCGCCCATGGACGCGACGTCGCTGATGTTGGAGGCCAACGACTTCCAACCCAGGTCTTCCCACGGGGTGGTCTCTCGGGTGAAATGCACGCCTTCCACCATGGTGTCGGTGGTGAACAGATCAGTCACGGCCTTGGCGCCTGCGCTCCACGCAGCTGTATCGTCGCCGGTGTCAACGCTTAGGTCCAACGAGAACGTCTTGCCGTTGCTAGAACTGGCCCGTTGGTCGACAACCATGCGGGTTAAGAGGTCGATGACACCGAATTCGCCCAGGTCTTTGATCTGCATATTCAAATGATATAGGGGTCAGGTGAGAATCAGGTAAAATGTGCCAGGATATCCATTGGATTATAGACCGGATTTCAGCAAGTTCGGAACTCGTGCCTAAAATTGGCGATTCACCCTTGACACGCCCCAGGCGCGGGACTATACTACGCAAGCCCTCTTTTGAGAAGGCACGCAGTACGTTAACAACTGAATAGTGGAAGGAAGCTAGGTAAAGTTCGAATTTTTTAGAGAGTTTGATCCTGGCTCAGGGTGAACGCTGGCGGCGCGCTTAATGCATGCAAGTCGAACGTGCCTTCGGGCAAGTGGCAGACGGCTGAGTAACGCGTGAGTAACACACCCTTCGGTGGGGTATAGCTTCGGGAAACTGAGGGTAATCCCGCATACGATCCTTTTCCCTTGGGGGAAGGATGAAAGCCTTCGGGCGCCGGAGGAGTGGCTCGCGTCCTATCAGGTAGTTGGTGGGGTA